>PDWI01003916.1_pt1 | contig 20502 bp, 18 predicted proteins | sample 1430891 | NCBI WGS metagenome assembly PDWI01 (sample SAMN01162508, study PRJNA174530) | Oral metagenome, whole genome shotgun sequencing project. | biome: Marine environment; feature: Marine mammal; material: Swab sample of the gingival sulcus; isolation source: swab sample of gingival sulcus... | reverse complement strand
TAAACGAAGGAAAGAGAACGAAGGTATTAACAGGTTTCCCGGAATACATGTTTGGTTCCCAAAGATATAAACCGATCAGGAATTTCAATATAAAATATACAAACGGTGTAAATATAGATTCAACATACAAAGAAGCAGATGAACAGGTCAGTCCTGGAATAAAAATAACCGGCTGGTATACAAAAGAAATAGCTTTTCCGGAGAAATCCGTGACATCTGTAATATTGGAATATGAATCGGACTATGATTCTTCTGGCGCTTATAAACTGGTTCCATATTTGTTTGGGACAGGTAGAACATGGAATAATGATATAAATTATTTAAAAGTTAGAATAAATAATTATGCTGATTACTGGATTGAAGATGTTGAAATAATTGGTAATGATAAACTATATGATTATGTTTATGTTTCTGATAACATTTATGAAATAAACATTAAAGGTTATGAACCAGACATTGAGGATCAATTATTTGTTACTTTCTCTCCTGAACCAAAATTTGAAAATAAAATAATCCGCGGCTTTCCTCTTGAGGAATCAGTTGTAAATAAAGAGTGGTTAAGGTTTCTTAATAAAAACCAGTTAAGATTATTGAGAAATTCTATATATGCGCACAAGGGCTATGTTTTCCGTACGGAATCGTTAAATCAATATTTTATGGGTTTTGATTGGTATAAGCCGTCAAAAGAATTTTCTGAAAAAATATTTACGGATATAGAGAAAGATAATATAAAAATTATCATGTCAGTTGAAAATGATATAAAAAATAGATATTGATGAACGCATCATCCGGGTCCAAAGTTAAGGGAAATGTCAAAAAATGGACTGATGCTTCTATCCATATATATTGGAAAAAGAAGCCGCTTCCTGTTAAGACAATTCAAATACAGAAGGAGAAGTATTCTAAAAGAACCGCTTAAAGGGGGACATTTCTATCGGTTCTTGACATAAGGATAACAGGAATCTTGACGCGTGACACCGGCGATAGATAAACTTGGGGCATGGTTGACGTGGCACTCACTCGGGACTTTTTTATGGTTGCCGCTATATTTGGTGTCTTTGGTTTTGCCTGGGCTGGCTGGGGGCAGGAGGGGCCGCCGCCGAAGGCTCGTCCGCTGCTCGGTGCCCTTAGCGGTGTCTCACTCGCGGTGGGCATAGCTGGCGGAATACTTGCCTGGCGCAACTGGAACGGGCCGTCGTCGTTTTTGTGGGCAGACGACGGTATCTGGTTCGGAGTGGTCGTCGGCGTCGAGGTGGCACTCTGCCTGGCCGGGTCTGTTATTCTGGCGGCACGAAAACACGGCGGGCTGATTGCACCGTGGATTTCCCTGGTGGTTGGTCTTCATTTCATACCGCTCGTGTTTTTCTTCAACAACATGACTTTGTTCACTCCGATCGCCGCAATGGTAATCTCGGCCGTCCTGGCGTGGCGCGCTTACCGAAACCATCAGGAGATGAAACCGAGTGCGATAACCGGGCTGATCAATGCACCAATACTACTGCTGACCGCTGTGGCTAATCTGATCCTTGGCCTTGTTCCGTAACTGGGATTAAGGTAATTTCTTACCATGCGGATAGAGACTCCCGGACGCCGGGCAATCTCTTTCTGTTTGTGGCCTTCGCTGGCCGGGATGCGTGCAAGATGCATACGATCTTCCTTGAGACACATGGGGCAGCTTTCTTCCTTTTGTGGTTCTGCTTATTCACTAAGGCAGGCTGCCTGCCCTTTTTTGACTTGAAAAGAGCGGTGATAATAAAATATAAAGCAGGAGATTATCTTAAAAGAACGCCTCTGCACAGCGCGTGCTCCGGCGGAGGCGGGGGAATTTATTGATGGAGAGAACAGATACAAAATATTTACGGAGATACTTTATTCTAGCCTGCATAATTTTCTGGCTCTTAATTGCTTTCACGGGGTTTCTAATATTTTTAGAAGTGCCGTCATTCGTGCAGAGTATTATGAAAAATGTTTGCGCGTGGACGCCCTTGTTTGTTATAATAATTATGTTCAGAAAATTATATCCAAATATTACCGTTAAAGAATATTTTAAATTGCATTTCACCCGGAAAACAGGAGCCGGTTTGTTTATATCATCACTCCTGTTGCAGGTATTCATAGCATCAATATCTGTTTTAGCATTTTTTCTGATTAATAATAGACCATTGAATACAATAACCATGATTGGGCTTTCGTCTATCGGGCCGATTCTTATTACAGATTTGACAGGCGGTGCATTAGGCGAAGAACTTGGATGGAGGGGGTATGCACTCAATACTTTACAGAAGAAATATACTCCTTTTGCGGCGGGTTTAGTACTAGGCGTTATATGGGGATTCTGGCATTTGCCATTAATGCTTTTATCAGGATATTCAGGGATGGAATTGGTGTATTATATAACAGCATTCATGCTGGCTATCATTTCATTTTCACTTGTAATAACATTCTTTTTCAATAAATGCCAAAATATATTAATAGCTATGTGGATGCATTTCTGGTTTAATTTCTTAATGAAGATAGTTGTTATCAAACCACTTGATTTGTTAATATACGTATCTTTTGGATACCTGATTTTTGCAGGTGTTATCGTTATTTTTAATAGGAATGAAATGCTGAGCAAGAGGGAGTGGAAACCTGAAAAGTAAAAATTATACAGACGCATAAAAGTAAACATGCGCTTCCGCATTCTGCCTTATCAAAACCTTTGTCAGACTTTCCTGGGTATAGTAGAATACCGGGTGGGGCGGCAAGAAGTTTGCCAGCCCTCCGGAGTGTGCCGCTTTGCCTGTCCGCGGAGCTTGGAGCTTTATGTGGAATATTAAAAGGTTGATAAAGTAAAAATGCTGTTACCGGAAAAATTAAAATACGGAGATACCATAGCTTTTTTTTCTCCTTCTTCGCCGGCAACATTCTGGGCACCGGAAAGATTTAAAAGGGCAAAAAACTTCCTGGAAGATAAAGGGTTTAACCTGGCGGCGGGAAAATTAACAGGTAAATCAGATTATTACAGATCGGGGAGTATACAGGAAAGAGCTGATGAATTGAATGAATTGATTGCTGATAAAGATATTAAATGTATTATGTCAACAATTGGCGGAACTAATTCAAATTCTTTATTGCCGTATATCAATTATGCCGCATTGAAGAAAAATCCTAAAATAATTATTGGTTATTCAGATATGACTGCCGTTTTGTTTGGTATTTACAGTAAAACTGAATTAGTTACTTTTTATGGGCCGGCTTTGGTTTCTTCATTTGGTGAAATGGGAAAACTGCTGGATTTAACATTTAATTATTTTGAAAATGTGCTGATAAAAGCAGATATTCCCTGTTGTATCGAAAACCCTGAAATATGGACTGATGAGTTTATTGACTGGGAAGAACAGGATAGGGAAAAGAAAGTCTTTAAGAATCAACTTGTCAGTATCAATGAGGGTGTTGCATACGGCCGTTTAATTGCCGGTAACCTGAATACCATGCTGGGAATTTATGGAAGTGAATACATGCCGGTAATAAAAGAAGGAGATATTCTTTTAATTGAAGACAGTTTGAAAGACGCGGCTGATATTGAAAGGTCATTCGCCCATTTAAAAATAAATAATGTTTTTGATAAAATTTCCGGGCTGATACTCGGGAAACATGAACAATTTAACGATAGAGGTTCTAACAGAAAACCGTATGAAATTATGATGGAGGTAATTGGCCGGCAGAATTATCCCATTCTGGCTGAATACGATTGTGCACATACACATCCAATGATTACCCTGCCAATAGGCGTAAATGTTAAATTGGATGCCGCTCTTCAAACCTTAACAATTGAAGAGCAGTACCTGAGCTGAAATTACGGCACACCTCAGCGAATGTCCGCCTGAAGCTATAATATAGATACATGAAAGAGATAAGGCCGTTACTATGAATCGGATTAAATTTTTCTGTTTTATCATTATGATAATAATGGGAAATATCTGTTTATTAGCTGAAGATACGATACCAATGAGCAACTTTGGATTATAAAGTAGAGAACGTTCTTCAATAACTCCTAACCAAGGGCTTATTTATAATGCCTATGTACTTGAAGAATGTGACGTGTATGTCTTGGAAAAATTTAACATTGGCCATTCTGTTGAAATTCTGGGCGTAGCACAAGAAGGGGTAGAGGAAGACGAACGCTATTAAAACAGATTTCTTCAGTGAATATGAATCAGGAATTCTATACATTTAGCCGGGATTATGCAAAGTCGGGATTTCATTATAGTAATCTTCCCGGGTGTTACAAATGGTATTCTGCTACTGGTGAAATAAAACATGTATCGTTTTTCTGTGGAGAAGCTGCATCTTGGGGTTGTTCAATGCGGATTGTAATTACTGATGACGCTCAGTATGTTTTTTCCAACTATGGTAGCTCACCACCTCCCAGAACTGTTAAGGTATTGAGCAATATTAATTGCTTGATGAAGATTGCTATGATAAGTTGGAACTTGACGGTTATAATCTAACTGTAGTGCGGAGGTACAGGACTTATATTAGCTATACCGGGGAATGGGGTGATGTATGCCCTGTGCGGCCTCAATCAGTATCAGAGTTCGGAAGGCATTATTTTGAAAATAACCCTGGAAGTGAAGAGCTGATCAGATCTCTGGATGGTACAGGAACAAGTTTGATTCTGTCGATTCCTTTTATCGCAGAATACAAGCAGTACATGTAAATTGCTATAGTAGAATAGGAGATACTTGATGAATATGAAGAATGGAATAAATGGTGTTCTTTTTTTAACCGTTGTTGTTTTACTGTCGGGATGTATTAGAAATAGCACTGTGAAAATTGTCACAATTCCAGAAAAGGCCGTATTTGAATATGATTCAAAAGAATATACTACGCCGGCGGAAATATCCATAATTTCTAAAGAAGAGTTTGACATTACTATTGGGAAAGAAGGCTATAATAAATCTCAAATAAATATTAATCCGAAGAAAGTTGAGCCAGTTATAAATATAGAATTAGAGCCCATTATCAAATCAATAGATATTTATGGCAACCCTTCGGATGCAATTGTTTTCTACAATGACTCGTATCATCTCACAGGAGAATTGGATCTGGGGCCTGAAGATCTGGTTAGTATCAGTATTTCAAAAACCGGTTATTGTACACAAGATTTTATTATTCCAAGAGAAAATTTGAGTTCGTCTTTGAGGTATAAACTATATAGTGAAAGCGAAAAAGATTTCATAGATTCAATAGAATTGTCAATTAATCAAGATTCTCCTTCTTTATTGAATGAGACTCTGAAACCCATTGAACAATTCTTTTATCCAGATTTTGTTGAGCAGTATGATTATTTTATTTATGATTCCAGCGATGCTTGGAGTCTGAATATATTCTTTTCCAGCTATGTTGAACAGCTGATAAGAAATGATGATTGGGATAAAGTTCTTTATATCGTTGAAAATTCGAAATTTAGATTTATTCAGATGCCCCGAAGTATTAAATCATTATATGAGTATGCTATTAAAGATGGACAAATAGAAATACTGAAAAGACTGGTTGAGCTGGGAATTCCATTTGAAATATCGCGCGATTTCACAGGCGGTAAAACACCGGAATTATTTGTCTGTATAGAAAATAACTCAGTTGAAGCTTTAAGACTGCTGTTGGCGGCTGGAGCAAATCCAAATGCGAGAAAGTATATTCCGGCTAAAATTGAAGGATATTTTTTGAAAACATATCCTGTTATTGAGGCGTTTAATAATGAAGAAATGCGGAATGTATTAATTGCATATGGAGCTGACATTTCTGTAAAAAAAATAGAAACAGAATATGAAACTTCAAAAACCAACACGATAAAAACGACAATAGTTGAGCAAAATGGTGAGCTTGCACTAAAAAGCATTCAGGAGATAACCGGCCAATAAAAGAGTTGAGTTTCCCTCTCCGCAGCGAGTGTCCGCCTGAAGCAAATGAATAAACGGGCAAAGCCTGAGAACGTTCACTTTAGAAGGCTTTCAAGTGAACGTGTACGGTTCAGGTTCCCCCGGCAGCGCGCTGTGCCGAGTTAGTTGTCACACAAAGTTCAACAACTTGGAGGTGGCAGAATGCCTCGATACTGCGATCAGTTCAGGAATAACATCATCCAGAATAATCTTTTAAACCTGTAATTCTGCGTGCCGGCTCTTGACTCTCTGTACTACTATATGGATGATAGGGGTCTGCCTGAAAAACTGTATTAAAGGAAGTTAATATAGGAATATATTTTCTGAATTGTACAGGGTGGCTGCTGCGGTATTCTGAAGTTTTACATTATTCATTGAGCAATCCATAACGGGCTGCTGCGGTAAAATAAGAATTAAATTCACAGTACTTGTTTGGGAATTGACGGTTCTCCGAGTGGTATTACCAAAATACCACTGCCGCGTGTACCGGCTGTGCCGGGATAATCAGTTTTGAACAAGACAGGTTGAGAGCTATAGTGCAGTATGATTGCGGCTATATGCCGTTAGCTGTAATTATTTATATAAGGAGTATTTATAATTATGAAAAGTACTGAAAATGATAAAAAGGACGGATTGCAGGAATTTAAGAGAAAAACCTCAATAGGCGGGAAATTCGGAATTCTGGTAGCATTGTCCTTTTTATGTGTTTTAATGGCAATTGTTGTTGTACTCAATTTAACAGTATCGAAGATTGTCAATAAAAGTGAAATTGAAAATATAGAAATGCTCGCTGAATCAAATTCGGATGAAATAGGTGAATGGCTTGCGGGCACTCATAATATGCTTAAAGCCTACGCGGAAATTGATGAGATAAAATCAGATGACTGGGACAAAATTTGTCCGGTTTTAAGAAATGCCTTTAAACGCGTTAATGATCCCCGTTATATTTTGTTCGCGTATGTAAAAGCAAGCGGGGAAGGGTGGGTATCAACCGAAAAGTTTTTTGACGCAAGTAATCTGCCGTATTACAACCCCTTTTTTGTTGATAACGCGGATTCCCATACCACCGACCCGTTCAAGGGGGCCACAACAAATAAACCTTTAATTGTTTTGGGACAGGGGGTAAGAAATAACAGCTCGAAGAATCAAGGCGCTGTGATAGCCTGTATTGATGGCGATTCCATTTCGAATATTGCGAAAAATATCAGAATAGGCGGAACGGGTTATGGTGTAATTGTAGACAGTAAAGGTGTTTTTGTTGCTTATCCCGATGTGGAAAAAGTAATGAAGCTGAATATTAATGAAATGGATCAGCAGGGGTATACCGGAATGTCCGCCATTGCCGCTGATATGAAGAATGGAGTACAGGGTATACGGGAATTTACAGAAAACGGTGTGGAACATTTAATGGTGTATACCGCAATTCCCAATTCACCGAACTGGACATTGGGAATTGTTATTCCCAAAACCTATTTGGATAGAACCAGAGACGGTATAATGAAGACTTTATTGCCGGTTGTGGTTGGAATTTTTATTATTGTAGTAATGTTTGTTCTGCCTTTAACACGGAAGATAGCGCAGTCCTTGCGGACTGCATCGAAAACTTTTTATGAAATAGCAAATGTCAATGGAGATTTGACAGTCAGATTACCTGTGAAGGGGAATGATGAGGTTGCGGAAATTTCACATTATTTTAATCAGACAATAGCAAAAATACGCGATTCCATAAAAGGTGTGCTGATAAATACTGATGAAATGTCGGAAATTGGACAGACACTTTCAAGTAATATGACTGAAACCGCCAGCGCCATAAATGAAATCAGCGCAAACATAGAAAGTGTGAAAAGTCAGGTTTTAAATCAAGGTTCAGGTGTCAGTGAAACTTCCGCGACAATGGAAGAAATTATCCGTACAATACATAATCTTGATACCGGTATAGCGCATCAGAATGCGGCATTGCAGGAGCTGATGAAAATTATTGATGACAGTAATACGGCTACCGACGAAACCCGTAACATTCTTAATACAAACGATGAACTCATTGCTGAACTTGTTAATGAATCAACACAAGGTCAAAAAGTTATTTCCGAGTCTGAACAGGAAGTGAGAAAGATCCTTGATGAGTCGGGAAGTCTTTTAGAGGCAAGTAATATTATTCAAAACATAGCAAGCCAGACAAACCTCCTTGCAATGAATGCCGCAATTGAGGCGGCCCACGCGGGAGATGCGGGAAAAGGCTTCGCGGTTGTTGCTGATGAAATTAGAAAGCTTGCCGAGGAATCAAGCTCTCAGGCCAAAGTAATTACCGCGGCTCTTAAAAATTTAAGCGTTGAAATTGAATCGGTATCCAATTCGTCTGGTAACATCAGCGAAAGTTTCAGTGCTATCTTTGAAAAGGTTAATCTGGTTAAAAACAGAAGCGCCGACATAATGAAAATTGCGGAGACTCAGAAAGAACAAAGCCGTCAACTTCTTTCTTTAATTGAAAGTGTGGACAATATTACAAACGAGGTAAAAGACGGTTCCGCGGAAATGCTGAAAGGCGGAGAGCAGGTTGCCGAGGAAATGCGGAACCTGGATGAGCTTACCCGTGCTATTACCGGCAGCATGAACGAAATGGCCGCCGGAGCCGAGCAAATTAATTCTTCAATGCAGGAAGTGAATGAGCTTACACAGCAGAATGCGCGGAGCATTAATAATCTTTCAGAAGAAGTTAATCAGTTTAAAGTATAGCTGGAAAAGAAGATAAAATGAATTACTTTACAGAATTATCTATTGGAATAACTAATGCATGGATTGGCACTCTTGTTTTGCTGCTGCTTAATATTATAGTTGCTTCCAACAAGAAACTGTATAAAAGAATGGGGGATATTTCCTGGTATACTTCTTATGAGAAGAAACTGGCATTGGTTAATTCCATTATTATTGCTGGATTATACATTCTCAGCATATGGATACCGCTGAAAACCGGTACACCGTGGTTGTATACAGGCATTGTTCTTTTCATTGCAGGGCTTATTGCAAGTTTAATTTCCCTGTGGAATTATGCTTCAACTCCGGAAGATGAAACCATTACAAAGGGTATGTATAAGATATCGCGTAACCCGCTCTACCTTTTTAACGGCTTAATGATTTTCGGCATGGTAACAGCATCGCTTTCTCTGTTTTTGTTTATTCTGTGGCTTGGTCTGCTTATCAGTACGCATTTCATAATTCTTGCGGAAGAGCAATACTGTTTGAAAACCTATGGAGATTCATATCGGGAATATATGCAGAAGAGTCCCCGTTATTTTTTGTTTTTCTGATACGCAGCCGCGTCAGGGATGGAAGGGGCGCCGCAGGCGGACCCCGCAGGCCGTTCGGCGGCGTTAGACGCCGCGCGGGCGAGGAGGCCGGAGCGTCAGCGCAGCCCCGCACAGCCCGTCAGACGCCCAATAAAGGCTAAAAAAAATCTTCTGCACGAAAATACTTGATGATTGAGCCCGATTTTTGTATTTTTCTATCGGGATAGACGCTCAAATGGCGTGTACGGACCCAACTTATACACTAAATAACCTATTGATAGGGAGTTATGAAAAATGGCCAAACAATTAAAGTTTGACGAAGACGCAAGAAAGAGTCTTCTTATTGGCGTTCAGAAGTTGTCTGATGCGGTAAAGGTTACACTCGGACCTAAAGGACGCAATGTCCTTCTTGACAAGAAATTCGGTGCCCCCACTGTTACCAAGGACGGTGTTTCTGTGGCCCGGGAAGTGGAACTTGAGGATCCTTATGAAAACATGGGTGCCCAGCTTCTGAAGGAAGTGGCAACCAAAACCAACGATGTGGCCGGTGACGGTACCACTACGGCAACGGTTCTGGCTTACGCCATTGTTAAGGAAGGGCTGAAGTCTGTTGCCGCGGGAATTAACCCGATGGGTATTAAACGGGGAATTGACAAGGCTGTTGCTTCCGCGGTGGAAGATATCCGCAAGGTGAAGAAAGACATTAAGGACAAGGAAGAAATTGCCCAGGTAGCGGCTATTTCCGCCAATAACGACCGGGAAATTGGCGACGAAATTGCCCACGCCATGGAAAAAGTGGGTAAAGACGGTGTTATTACTGTTGAAGAGTCCAAGACAATTGAAACCACCACCGACTTTGTGGAAGGTATGCAGTTTGACCGCGGTTACCTCTCTCCTTACTTTGCCACTAACCGCGATACCATGACCACGGTTCTGGAAAATCCCTATATTCTGATTTTTGACAAGAAGATTGCCAATATGAAGGATCTTCTGCCGGTTCTGGAAAAAGTGGCCCAGTCGGGCAAGCCGCTTCTGATTATTGCTGAAGATGTGGAAGGCGAAGCTCTGGCCACTCTGGTTGTTAACACTATCCGCGGCGCCCTGAGTGTCTGCGCCGTGAAGGCTCCGGGATTCGGCGACCGCCGCAAGGCCATGCTGGAAGATATTGCCATTCTGACCGGCGGACAGGTTATTTCCGAAGAGGTTGGTCTGAAGCTGGAGAACACCACTCTGGAGCAGCTGGGTAAGGCGAACACCATTAAGGTGGAGAAAGAAAACACTACCATTATTAACGGTGCCGGTACTGATGATGACATTAAGGGCCGCATTGCCCAGATTAAAACCCAGATTGAAGAAACCACTTCCGATTACGACCGGGAGAAACTTCAGGAACGTCTGGCCAAGCTGGCCGGCGGTGTGGCTGTTATTAACGTGGGCGCCGCTACTGAAGTGGAACTGAAAGAGAAAAAACACCGGGTGGAAGATGCTCTGTCCGCTACCCGCGCTGCAGTGGAAGAAGGTGTTGTGGCCGGAGGCGGCTTAACCCTTATTCAGGCTGCCAATGCTCTGGAAAAAATGGATGTGTCCAAGTTCACTGAAGAAGAAAAAGTGGGCTTCAGCATTGTGAAGAGAGCTCTGGAAGAACCTATCCGCCAGATTGCCGAGAATGCCGGTGTGGATGGTTCCATTGTGGCTGACAAGGCCAAGAACGAGAAGAAAGGTGTGGGTTTTGATGCCAGCGCCATGGTATGGACCGATATGCTGGGTGCCGGTATTATTGACCCGGCCAAGGTAACCCGCAGTGCTCTGCAGAACGCGGCTTCCATTTCCGGCCTGCTGTTAACCACTGAATGTGCTATTACTGATATTCCCGAGCCTGAAGCTCCTCCCGCGGCCCCCGGCGGCGGCATGGGCGGCATGGGCGGCATGATGTAAACGAATGCCGCTGCTGATATCTGCCGGATTTTCTGAATCCGGCGGAATGAAGGCAGAATCCGGCCGGTTGGATTGCCCAACCGGCTTTTTTGTGTGCGCCCGGCAGGGCGCACTCACCAGGAGGGCGTATGAAAAGGGCTGATTATGTTTTTGCCGTGGGTTTTGACGGCGTGTACGCGATAGTGGATAAACGCTCCCGTTCCCGTTACGGGAGACTGGATGTCCGTTCACTGGCGGATAAAGGTTTGTTCCGCGCGGCCTACCGCCGCACTGTCTTTGACGGGGATGCGGCCGGGGCGGATTATGTACTGGAGAAATTTAATGCTGTTTCTCCTGTAAAGTACGAGAAAAGCGCTGATTTAACCCGTGTGTTCGGTGTACAGCCGCCTTCAGACGATATTACCGGCGTAAGGGCGGTTTAGAACACGGTTTGGCAGCTGTTCTCATTGACTGAGGCACCCACACTGTGTTACGGTGTTTCGATTTTTCTATATTCCGGAGGCTGTTCGGGAGCTTTCCCGGCCGGTTTCCATTCAAGGCAGGCCAATAACAATGTTGAATTTACTTATGGCAGCTCCCCCGCAGGGCGCCGCTCAGGGATCGACTCAGGGTTCGATGGTTCAGATAGGAATGATCGTTCTTGTTTTTGCCGTTTTCTGGCTTTTGATTATCCGCCCGCAGCGGAAAAAGCAGAAAGATGAGCAGAAAATGCGGGATGGTGTTAAAAAAGGCGACCGGATAACCAGTATTGGCGGAATTCGGGGCGTTGTAAAAAATGTTGCGGATAAAACCGTTATTGTGGAAGTGGACAACAAGGGTAACACCCTGGAGTTTACTAAAAGTGCCATTGGCGCTGTGGAAGCTGTTGATTCGGCTCCCAGGACTGACAGCGCTGAAGCGGCCGATAAGGAATAATCCGTTTTTACCGGAGATGACTGAATGACCAAATTTATGCGTTTACTTCTGGTTCTTGTTGCTGTAGGACTGGGAGTTGTATTTTTGTATCCGACAGTATCATGGTACTTCTTTACAGATCAGTCCATGAAGGATCTGGCAAATGGAACCCGGGAAGTTATCCGTAACTGGTCCAGAGACAAGGCCGCCGAAGATGTTGCGGCTTTGGAAAAACTCGCGAAGGACTCAGATGCCGTAGCAGCCCCCCTGCCGGAAAGGTATGCTTTACTCAAAGATGCCGCCAGGGAAAACTACAAGCTTGTTGACAAGCCTGTTCCCCGGGACTGGACTCTGGGCGATGTACTGAACGGTTTTAAGAATTACGACCAGGTACGCAAGGCGCTGGAGAATGCCTACCGGCAGCAGGTTCTTGATCTGAAAGACATGCGGGGCCGCATTCTGAGCCTTGGACTGGATCTGTCCGGCGGTTTAAGTGTGGTTCTTGAGCCCGACTTTACCGACCTGGAAAAGAAAAGCAGCCGGGTGCTTTCAGCAGAAGACCGCAGTAAGGCTCTGGAGAGTGCTCTGGAGGTTATTAATAACCGTATTGATACCTTCGGTGTAACAGAACCTCAGATCCGCCGTCAGCTGGACGACTCCATACTGATAGATCTTCCCGGCGAGGCTGACCCGGAAAGGGTTAATTCCTTCCTGATGGGACGCGGTTCACTGGGTTTTCACATTGTGGATGATGCCGGAACCGAAGCTGTACGGAATTACACCGCCTCGGGCGGAAAGATAGTTAAGGGACGTCCGGAAGAAGAAGGTATTCTTGCCGAGGGGCTGACAGCTCTGGGCTACTATACCAAGGACAGTTACGGTATTGACCAGTTTAACGGCTGGATTGTTGTTACCGAAGAGCCGGGTCTGGACGGTCAGCATATTGTGGAAGCCCGTCCCGAGACCGACCCAAACACCCTCCAGCCCATTGTTACTTTCCGGCTGGATGCTGAAGGAACCACCATTTTTCAGCGCTTAACCTCTGATAATGTGGAAAAGTTTATGGCCGTGGTTCTTGACGACAAGGTAAAGGCCTACGCGCGCATTACCGAAGCCATTCCCGGCGGAAGTGTCCGCGTTACCGGTTTCGACTACGCTGAAGCCAACGACCTGGCCGTTGTTCTGCGCACCGGTTCCCTGCCGGTTCAGCTTGGAGTACGGACGCTGCAGTCTGTGGGTGCTTCTCTGGGCTCCGATACCATTCAGGCCGGTCTGAAGGCCATTCTGATTGGTTTTGCCCTGGTGTTTGTGTTTATGGCCGTTTGGTACAAGGGCGCCGGTCTGGTAGCTGATCTGGCCCTTATTCTGAACCTGTTCTTCCTGACAGCCATTCTGTCGAGTTTCAACTTTACGCTGACTATGACCAGTATTGCCGGTCTTATTCTGACTGTTGGTATGTCGGTGGACGCGAACGTTATTATTTTTGAACGTATCAAGGAAGAACTGCGTCTGGGTAAAAGCCGCGCCGCGGCGGTGGAGACAGGCTTTAAGAAAGCCTTCTGGACTGTTATGGATGCCCAGATTACCACTCTGATAGCTGCTCTGTTCCTTTCCCAGCTGGGTAAGGGGCCTGTAAGGGGTTTTGCCACCACGCTGACTGTGGGTATTATCAGCTCCCTGTTTACGTCGCTGTTTGTATCCAGGCTGATTTTTGATGTGGGTACAGAAGGCTTTAAGTGGCAGAAAGTGAGCATTGCGTGGAGGAGTACCAAATGAAAGTATACAACGTAACACGCTACCGCGTACTTGCTTTAATTTTGTCTGCTGTTTTAATTCTGGGCTTCTGGGGCTACACCCTTTTTGTCAACGGCGGATTTAACTTCGGTATAGACTTCAAGGCCGGTTTGAATATTACAGCCGATGTTCCGGCTGCCGGTGATGAAGAAGCCGTCCGTAAAGCTCTGGCGGAATTCTCTCCCCAGGTGCAGACAGCCGGAGAAAAAGACGGACGTTTTATTATCCGTATTGCGGATAACGATTCGGTTGATAATTTCCAGCAGACAACCTCCGCAAAGGTGAGCGGAATTCTTAAAAAGGAATTCGGCAGCATGACTGTGGTAAACGAAGAGTATATTGGTTCCGGTTTTGCCGGAAGCCTGGCCACACAGACTATCTGGATTACCCTTATAGCTCTGGGTCTTATTCTTCTGTACATCTGGGTACGGTTTAAGCTGAATTACGCGGTGTCCGCCATTGCCGCTGTTTTTCACGATGTTCTGTTTCTTTTGGGATTTATCGGGGCTTTCCAGCTGGAATTCTCCACGGCCACTATTGCCGCTGTTCTGACCATTATCGGTTATTCTCTTAACGATACGATTGTTATCTTTGACCGTATCCGCGAGAATTCCCGTATTGTAAAGGACAAGAGCTTTAAGGACGTTGTAAATATTTCCATTAGTCAGTCGCTCAGCCGTACTTTAATTACTTCTATTACAACCCTGCTGGCTGTTGTTGCCATTCTGGTGTTCGCGGTCGGCTCCATTCAGACCTTTGCCTTGAGTCTGGCTGTGGGTGTTATTGTCGGTACTTATTCGTCTCTGTTTATTGCGTCGCCCATTCTGCTGGCCTGGCATGAAAGAGAGTCGGCAAAAGTACACAAGAGCATGAGTGGCACTTCTTCTTCCTCTCATGCCCCTTCTTCTTCGCCGAAGGTTAAGGCTGTGAACCAGCCTGAACCGGTTAAGCAGACGGCTGAAGAAATTGCACAGGCAACGGAAAAACGTGCCAGGGCAAAGGCCAAAAAGAAGAAAAAGAAAAAATAACAGCCGGTGTACCGGTTTCAATAATGAGCGGCCGCCCGGCAGGGCGGCCGTTTTGGGTTTTGGTTGTATGGTATGATAATCTGGTGAAACATTTTCTGGTATTTCTGGCTGTTCTGGGAACGGTATTTTATGCTCTTTCCCCCCTGGCCGCGGAGTCTGCGCCTTCCCCCCTGGCCGCGGAGTCTGCGCCTTCCCCCCTGGCCGCGGAGCCTGTACCTTCTCCCTTGGCCGCGGAGTATGCTGTTTCTCCCGCCGCCGCGGAATATGCGCCTTCCCCCCTGGCGGCGAAAACTGCGCCTTCCCCCCTGGCCGCGGAGTATGCGGCTTCCCCCGCCGCCGCGGAGCCTGCGCCTTCTCCCCTGGCCGCGGGCGGGCAGAAAACTGTTTTCTGGCGTTACACGCTGAACCGCCACGGTAATGCTGTACTGACCGATCCTTTGGAGGTGCCTGAGGGAGAAGACCCCTTTGCTTTTCTGGCCTCGCAGCGGGGCTTTGACAAGTGGCTTTTGAGCCGCGGGAAAAAGGCCTTTATTCTTTCGGAAAAGGCGGTGAGCGGTGAAGTTCCGGTTCTCTGTTTTCACAAGATTGGCCGCCAGGAGCGCTTTGCCCTGACGCCCGAACGTTTCCGACGTCTTCTGCGCTATCTGAAAAAGGACGGCTGGTACATGGTGTCGGATTACCAGTACCTGCAGGGCGACTTCTCCCGTGTTCCCACAGGGCTTAAACCCATTGTGATGGGCGCCGATGACGGCGGGCACAACAATATTGAGTATCAGGTTTACGGCGATTCCCTCACCGGGCGGATTCGGCCTTTTGCCGAGGGGCCGCGGATGGAGCGCAACTGCATGGCGTACATTCTGGAAAAGCTGGCTCCACGGGAAGAGGGCCGGATTAATTTTACGTTTTATGTTTCCTTTGACGCCATTCCCTTCCGCCAGCTGGGAGGGCAGCGCAACCCCGGTTTTCCTTACCGGGGTATTTCGGTGGTGGAACAGAAGATCCGCTATCTGGATGAAAACTTTATTCTGGGGATTCATTCCCTGAGCCATGAATATGTTTACAGTATGGGTATTGATGCCTTTGCTGAGGATATTCTAAGGGCCTGGGAGATATTGGATGACTATGCCGGGGGGAGGGCGGAAACTGTGCGCGCCCTGGCTTTTCCCTACGGGGTGGGCGAGGTAACAGCCGATGTCTACCGGAAGCTGAGTGCGCTCTCACGGAACGGAAGATTTCTGGCCGGCGCCTTTGATCTGGACGGCGGCTGCGCGCGGCCTCCGGGGAATCTGGGAAACCGCTTTGATGTGTCGCGGATAAACGTAGACAACGAGCACTGGAACTACGCCATGGCCATGCTGGAAAACGCGGATGCGGTTAAGGCCCGCCGTGATTTTATCTGGGAGAGCAGCAGTAAAAGACTGCCGCCCAGTCCTTATCGTCTGGGAGCTGCCCCTTCCGACCAGGTGTGGGTGCTGGTGCGGCCCGGAGGTGGCTGATTTGCCGTAATATGCTTGACAAAGCGGGCCGGAGGGCTTATCTTTTTTATTGCTTTAAAAAACAAAGTACTTTGTTTTTATGGGTTATATTTGCGATTATTTTGAAGAGGTGTGCAATGGATCACGCAGTGGGTAAGGAAGAGAAACAAAGGGCGGAGGATGATTTGAAGCTTATCCGCTCTGTTATGGAGGCCTGTGCCAGAAAGCAGCAGGACAACGGGATTTACCATATTCTGTGGGGCTCTCTGATCCCCGCTATGACGGCCGTCACCTATGTGCTTGTGTCTCTGAAAAAGTTCCGTTTTATTGGACCTTTATGGGGCATCAGCATGGTTTTGGGGGCAGCCGCGGGAATTCTTATAGGTATTAAGAGGCGTAGACGGGTTCCTTCCCAGGCCGACAGGTTTCATTCGGCCATCTGGCTGGCCGCGGGCGGGAGTATTTGTGTGGTATTTATTCTGGGTTATCTGCCGTTTTTTTCTGCGGGAAGGAATATACCGCTGAATATTTTGATGATGATGCTTTCTTTTCTGCTGGCCAATGCCGTTTTTATTTCAGGGACGCTCAGCGCTGCGGGGGTGCTTAAGTTTTCAGCAGCCGGCTGGTGGATTGCGGGTATTATCTGCTTTTTTATGCCTCAGTACAGAGCTCCTCTTGTTGTGGCGGCAGCAACACTGCTGTTTGAACTGATACCGGGCATTGTTCTGGACAGAAGATACCGTAATGAAAGACTACGATTACAAAAGTATTGATGTACTGTTTCATTCACGTATAAGACTTGCCGCGGCCGCCATGCTTTACCATGACGGGCAGGCGGATTTTACCGATCTGAAAGCCGCAACAGGTGCCACCGACGGGAATTTGTCCACCCATTTGCGCAAAATGGAGGAAGCCGGTTATGTGGAAGCGGAAAAGAAATTTATTAACCGCAAACCGGTAACGTTCTACACGCTGACCGCAGAGGGACGTGCCGGATTTGAAGCCTATGTGCGCAGGCTTGAGGATCTTATAAAACTTTGAGCGGATGTTTTTTACGCGTCATTCCTCAGCGGCGGGCAGCAGCATATCAGGTGTCTGTCTCCATAAGCATTGTCAATGCGGTTTACGGGAGTGAAGTATTTGTATTTTCGGCATTCGGCAGTGGGAAACACGGCTTCTTCCCGTGAATAGGGACGTTCCCATTCGCCGGCCAGATCGGCAACCGTGTGGGGAGCGTTAACCAGCGGGTTGTTGTCCCGGGGCAGTTTCCCGGAGGCTATGTCTTCCATTTCCTTTCGGATGTGCGCCATGGCATTGCAGAAGCGGTCCAGTTCTTCCAGAGGTTCCGATTCTGTGGGTTCAACCATAAGGGTGCCGGGCACAGGAAAGGACATTGTGGGCGCGTGAAAACCGAAATCCATGAGGCGTTTGGCTATGTCGTCCACGGTAATTCCGGCGGTTTTCTTGAAGGGCCGGACATCCACAATGCATTCATGGGCCACCAGCCCGTTTTTATCTGAGTAGAGAATGCTGTAGCCGGATTCCTGAAGGCGTTTGGCAATGTAATTGGCGTTCAGCACAGAAACCATGGAAGCTTCCCGCAAGCCCGGGCCGCCCAGCATGCTGATGTACATCCAGGTAATGGGCAGCAGCAGAGGGCTGCCCCAGGGCGCGGCGCATACCGGTCCGCCGTTTCTGTTCATGCTGTGCACCGGATGGCCGGGCAGATACGGAGCCAGATGGGAGCGCACACCGATGGGGCCTGCTCCGCCGCCTCCGCCTCCGTGAGGTATGGCAAATGTTTTATGAAGGTTCAGATGCGATACGTCAGAGCCGAATTCTCCGGGAGCGGCCCAGCCCACCATGGCCTGGAGGTTGGCACCGTCCAGATACACCTGGCCGCCGTTTTCATGAATAATGCGGCACACTTCCTTAATGTTGTCTTCAAACACGCCGTGAGTGGAAGGATAGGTTACCATAATTGCGGCCAGGTGTTCGGCATGCAGCCCGGCCAGAGTTTTCAGATGTTCCATATCAATGCTGCCGTCTTCGTCTGTTTTAACAGCAACTGCCTGCATGCCGGCCATGGCGGCTGAGGCCGGATTGGTCCCGTGAGCCGACTGGGGAATAAGGCAGATATTCCGGTGCGCTTCTCCCCGGGCCTCGTAATAGGCCTTTATGGTTAACAGACCCGTATATTCGCCCTGGGCACCGGAATTAGGCTGCAGCGACACAGCATCGTAGCCGGTGCAGTCACAGAGAATCCGTTCCAGATCGTTAAAAATCTCCAGATATCCCTTGAACTGATCAACAGGCGCAAAGGGATGAATATCGGCCAGCTCCGGCCAGGAGAGGGGAATCATTTCCGCGGCCGCGTTCAGCTTCATGGTACAGGAGCCCAGAGGAATCATGCTTCTGTCCAGCGCCAGATCCTTGTCCGCCAGATGCCGCAGGTAGCGCATCATACCCGTTTCCGAATGATGGGAATGGAATACCGGATGGGTCAGAAAGGCACTTGTGCGCCGCAGATCTTCGGGAATGCCCGCTGCAGCTTCATGAGGAAGCTGGGCATTCGGCGCGAAAAGCCGCAGTACCTGAAGAGCTTCTTCTTCGGTTGTCAGTTCATCCAGAGAAAAAGAGACGCGGCTGTTTTCCCGCGCGCGCAGGTTAATACCCGCCTTCTCCGCGTTCTCCAGAACACTTTGGAAGGAGCCGGCGCAGTTTATGGTAAGGGTATCAAAGAAACAGTTATTCTCAACGGTAAAACCGGCCTTTTCCAGAGCGCTCCGTACGCGCCCTGTAAAGGAATGAATCCGTGAAGCTGTCTGAGTGAGCCTTTCAGGGCCGTGGTACACCGCGTAGGCGCCGGCCATAATGGCCGGAAGAGCCTGGGCTGTACAGATATTGGAAGTGGCCTTTTCGCGGCGGATATGCTGTTCCCGGGTCTGCAGGGCCAGGCGGCAGGATGTTTTTCCCCGGCTGTCCACGGAAATTCCCACCAGGCGGCCGGGCATGCTGCGCTTGTCTTTTTCTTTAACAGCCATGTAGCCGGCATGGGGCCCGCCTAAACTCATGGGCATGCCGAAGCGCTGGGTGCTGCCCACGGCTATGTCGGCTCCCAGTTCACCGGGAGGCGTGAGCAGAGTCAGGGAGAGAAGATCGGCAATCAGCGCCGCCCGGGCACCGGAAGAATGAAGCTTCTTTATTGTATCTTGAAGATTTTCCACATTCCCGCTGGTATCCGGGTACTGAAAAATGGCACCGAAGACGTTTTCGGGCACTTCCGGGGAACAGACCAGCTCTATGCCCAGAGCATGCGCGCGGGTTTGAATAACCGCCTTGTTCTGGGGATGCAGGCCGGGGCTGACGTAGAATTTGTCAGATGATGATTTTGACGTGCGCCGGCAGAATGCCATGGCTTCCGCCGCCGCGGAAGCCTCGTCCAGCAGGGAGGCATTGGCAATGTCCAGAGCCGTCAGATCGGCAACCGCCGTCTGAAAGTTCATAAGGGCTTCCAGACGCCCCTGCGAAATTTCAGGCTGATACGGCGTGTAGGAAGTGTACCAGCCGGGATTCTCAAAAATATTGCGGGAAATAACAGCCGGAGTATGAGTGCCGTAGAATCCCATACCAATTAAAGAGCGTTTAACAGTGTTCTTTTCCGCAATGCGGCGCAGCCGGAAAAGGGCCTCTGATTCGCTGAGAGCTTCCGGTTTTTCCAGGGGATTCGCGCGCTGAATGCCGCGCGGAACAACAGCACTTCCCAGTTCTTCCAGAGTGGAAAAACCCAGATATTTCAGCATGAATTTCAATGATTCAGGTGATGCTCCGATATGCCGGCATTTAAAAGCGTCTGCGGGTTGTTGTTTGTCCGTGTTCATGAAAAATCTCCCCGGCGCATCATAACATTGGCACACTGTGGGGTCCAGAGAAAAATACAATTGAACAAACATGCCATTGCGTGCAGGCATCCGCTGATTTACAATTATAAGCATGGCAGACCCCATTCCCAACAGAAAGCATAAAGACTCAGTCTTTATTGATCTTTTTCAGACCGATGAAACAGCCAGGCAAAACTTTATTTCCCTCTACAACGCCCTGCATGATACGCCGCTGCCTCCTGAAGCCTCAATTAACCCCATCCGTCTGGAGCAGGTTATGTACATGG
>PDWI01006941.1_pt1 | contig 20506 bp, 17 predicted proteins | sample 1430891 | NCBI WGS metagenome assembly PDWI01 (sample SAMN01162508, study PRJNA174530) | Oral metagenome, whole genome shotgun sequencing project. | biome: Marine environment; feature: Marine mammal; material: Swab sample of the gingival sulcus; isolation source: swab sample of gingival sulcus... | reverse complement strand
AGGAAATAATGCTGGTGATGGTGGTATTTATCAAAACTTATTTGATTCACACGCTCCATTCCAAATTGACGGTAACTTTGGTGCAACAGCAGGTATTACCGAAATGTTGTTACAAAGTCATTTAGATATTCTTCAATTAGCTCCTGCACTTCCAAAGGCTTGGAAAAAAGGACATATGAAAGGGTTACGTGCAACCAATCTTTTTGAAGTAGAGTTGAAATGGGACGAGAGTCGTATGACTGAAACATATATTACCTCTTTGGCAGGTAAAAAATGTGTTGTTTATTATCCAGGTATTAAAAACGGAAAAGTTCTTAATAAGACAACTGGAGAAGATGTTGCTTTTACGGAAATAAATGATAATCAAATTGAATTCCCAACGGTAAAAGATAATGTCTATACAGTTGTTCCACCAGAGGCGTGTAAAAATCCTGTTTTTTCGCCAGAAGGTGGTCTGTACACAACCATTCAGCCTATTGAAATAACAACAGCAACATCAGGTGCAACAATTTATTATACGTTGGACGGTACAGAACCGAATGAAAATTCTTTGGTTTATACTGGTGCTATCAATATTGATGAACCTACTACCATTAAAGCCATTGCTATGAAAGATGGTTTAGCAAGTAGTGAAGTGGTTACAGAAAGTTATGTTATGGGTGATTATATGACAAACCTTAAACCAACCATAAAAAGTAGTCGTCAAGATAGAAGGTTAAATACAGTAAAGTTTACAGGAGATAATAATGGTACTTTGGACGGAAATCTTCCTTCTCAATCGCCACAATTTATTTACAATAATTTGACCGATGAGGTTGTTGGTTATGCTACTCCGGGTGAAACTTTAACTCCTACAATGAGTTACTCAACTGGTTGGATGCACGGATATGTCTATTTTGATTTTGGCAATGATGGTGTTTTTACCTTTACTGTAAATACTGACGGTACACCGGCAGCCAATTCAGATGTTGTTTCTTATTCTTATTATAATGGAAAAAATAGTTTAGGCGAAGTTCCTACATCTCAACCTGTTAATAATCCAGGTGTCAATTCTCCTGCTTTTACTCTACCTAATGATATTGAGTATGGTGTTTACAGAATGCGTTATAAAGTAGATTGGGATAATATTGATGCAGGTGGACGAACTATTAAAGATAACAATATTGTTAGAAATGGTGGTGCTATTGCTGATGTTTTGGTAAATATTCACAAGCCTAATAGTATGGTGAAAGTGAATACTCAAAATGGAAAAGTTGAAAATTCAGATAATTCTGTTTTGGCTAATACAGAAATTCCTTTTGGTCAAGCACGTGAGATATTATTAACTCCTAATGCTAATTATAAATTAAAAAGTTTAAAAATTAAACACGGTTATTTGACAAAAGAGGAGTTTATTCACCATAATAGACAATGGAAAGTTGATGAAATCGATTTGAGTAAGGTTGTTGATAATAAGTTCACTATTCCTGCAACGATGATTGATGGTGATGTTCTTATTATAGTAGAGTTTACAAATATATCAGGAGTTGATGATGTGTTGGATAATTCAAATATATTGTTATCTGTTGCTAAAAATAAATTATCTGTAAAAACTCTATCTAATCAAAATGTAGTAATAAATGATGTTTTGGGTCGTACTTTCTTTAATGGAAGTATTGACGGGGAACAGACATTTAACTTGAAAACAGGTGTCTATTTTGTAAATAGAATGAAAATATTTATTCCTTAAAAAAAGAAACTTAAAATATAAATGGTTGATTATCGGTCTTTTCTTTTCTGGTGGTTGACCATTTACTTATTAACCAAATAAATTTAATAAATATGAAAAGTACATTAAAAAAACTTGTGCTATTAGCTTTTTTGTTCGGCTCTTATGGAACTATTTTAGCACAAGGAACAATTAAAAATCAAACATTGTCCAATCCTGACAATGAGCCAAGAGATGTTTTTCCTGTTCCTTCGGAAAGCCAAATGATGTGGCAGGAAACAGAGTTTTATGCATTTTTTCATTATGGCATAAATACCTTTGTTCCAGGAGATAATGAGTGGGGTTCTGGTCATGAATCTCCAAAAACTTATGCACCTACAACCATTCCTAACTGCTTGCAATGGGTTCAAACGGCTAAAAAAGCAGGAATGAAAGGTGGTATTGCTGTTGTAAAACACCACGATGGTTTTTGTCTTTGGCCAACAAAATCAACTGAATATAATGTCTTGAAAAGTGGTGGAGTAGGTCCACAAGTAGATATACCTAAACTTTTTGTTGAAGCAAGTGAGGCTGAAAATATGAAGTATGGTTTTTATATTTCTCCTTGGGATAAAAATAATGCTTATTATGGAAAAGAAGAGTATGTTAGAGATGTATTCTTAAAACAGGCTACTGAATTAGCAAGTTATGGAGCTGACCAATTTGAAATGTGGTTTGATGGTGCCAATGGTGGAAGTGGATATTATGGTGGAGCTAATGAAGTAAGAGAAATTGATGCAGATATTTATTACGATATGGCGAACCTTCGTGATTCTATTCACAAACTACAACCTAACTGTGTTATGTGGGGTGTTGGTGGAGAAGCTCGTTGGATAGGTAATGAGGCTGGATACGCTCAAATAGAGAATTGGTCAAATGTTTTAGTGAGAGGGTCAGCAATTGGTAAAGAAGATGGCGTTTGGTGGAGTGCTGGTGAATCAGATACAAAAGCAACAAATCAAGGATGGTTTTGGAATGAAGGTGAAAGTGCTTTATCAAAAGAGACTTTATACAAAATGTATTTAGAAACAGTAGGTCGAAACGCTACTTTCATTCTTAATTTACCTCCTAATAAATATGGAGTGTTACCAGAGAAAACAGTTAATTCTTTGGAAGGATTAGGAGAATTGTTACAACAGAGGTTAACAACCGATTTTGCACCGAATGCTACTGTTACCGTTTCAGAAACTCGTACTGCGGGGGCAAATAGAAATTATGTTGCTAACAATTTGATTGATAATGATAAAACGACTTATTGGGCAACGAATGATGATACAAAAGAGGCAACTATCATTTTAACTTGGGATAATCCTATTGAAGCGCATTATGTTATGTTGCAAGAATTTATCAGAAAAGGACAACGAGTGAAAGCCTTTAAGGTAGAAACGAGTGAAGACGGTACTACTTGGGTGCAAAAAGCATCAAACTTATGTAAAACAATCGGTTATAAACGTATTATTCCATTCAATGGAAGTACGAATTATTATGGAACGGCGACAAAGATAAAAGCTGTGAGAATAACCATCACAGATAGTAAAGCTACTCCATTGTTACATACAATTTCTATTTTTTAATAACTTAATAAATCTAAAATGATGAAACAATTAAAATATATATTATTCTCTTTGATGTCAGTTGCTGTTGTGAATACAACGGCACAAAAAATATGTGATTTTGAAGCCGATAGTTATCAGGCTATTGGAACGTATGATTATTGGAAACAATCGCCTTTTAATACAGGACAACTAACAGGAAATATGGAAGTTGTAGAAAATACGATTAAAAGCGAAAAAAATGAAACTGACCATATTTTAGCAATACAACGTTCGAGATATGGTAGTAATCTTTTTGGTGCAAAAATAAGATTGAAAGAGCCTTTTGAGTTAACTCCTACGACGAAATACATTCACGTCTTAATGCATACGCCTGTTAAAAGTCGTGTGATGTTGCTGGGATTAGGAAAACGACAAGAGAGAAAAGGACAGTCAGACCAAGTGATACAGTTTGAAGTTGTTGCTAACAATGATATTAAAGAGAATGAATGGAGTGATGCTGTTTTTTCTGTAAAAGGAAATACAGGTGTTGTTATTTCGAGTTTGGTAGTTGTGCCGGATTGTGAATCTCCTCATAATTTACAAGAGGATTTTATTGCTTATGTGGATGAAATTGAGATGTCAGATGATTTAGTTCCTCGTTTTGATAAACAAGTTTATTGGGTTAATTTTGATAAAAAAGGAACTTTGAATAGAGATGATAGACATCTTGATAGAGTTCGTTTTTCGGGAAATTCAGAGGGAAATTTAGATGTTGCAGTTCCTACTGTTACTGATAAATTAGTATATCACGATTTAACCGATAAAGTAGGATTTGCAGTAAAAGGAGAAGAAATTACTCCAAGGATGAGCTACAAAGGCTTTTGGATGCACGGATATGTGTATGTCGATTGGAATGATGATGGAAAATTTAAACCTAATGTTGATGAGAATACAGGAAAACCTACGGATAATTCAGAACTTCTATCTTTTTCATATTATAAAGGTAAGAATAGTCTGGGTCAAACGCTTCCAAATGGTAATCCAGGTGTAAATTCTTCTGCTTTTACCGTCCCTGAAAATATTGATTACGGTATCTATCGTATGAGATACAAAGTCGATTGGGATAACATTGATGCAGGAGGTTCTATTGATAATAGTAATCACATTATAAATAACGGTGGTGCGATTGTAGATGTGTTGTTGAATGTGCATAAATCTACAAGTCACGTCAAAGTAGTAACACGTAATGGTGATGTGTTAAAGGTTGATGGTGCTGCTTTTGAAGAGAGTGATGTTCCTTTTAGCCAAGCAGTAGAAATCGAGTTGAAACCTGAACAAAATTTCAAACAAAATGGAGTAATTGTTAAACATGGTTATTTAGATAAACCGGAATTTGTCAATGGTAATAGACAGTGGAGAATAGATACAATTCCACCGAGTAAGTTTGTCAATGATAAAGCAACCATTCCTGCTGAAATGTTTGATGGAGATGTGATAATTACAGCAGAGTTTGCAAGTAAAACAGGGGTAGATGAAAAAAACGAAGATAAAGATATTGTCCTGACAACTACTCAAAATTATTTGTGTATAACCACCACTGTTAAAAACAAAATTATAACAATTAATGACACATTAGGACACATTTACTTTTCGGGTGTTGTGAATGGAAAAAAGAGTTTTAATTTGAATACAGGAATTTATTTTGTCAATAGAATGAAAATTTTCGTTCCTTGAAGTTGATTTAAGATAATTTTATATTTACACCTCACAGGTTTTACAATCTGTGAGGTGTTTTATTATTATAAAAATCATCCTAAATGTTAAAAAGGTTACTTCATTACTTTACAAACGTTATAACTTTTTACTTTACAAACTCTTTCCTATTTATAAGAAAAAAACTATTTTTGCGTTTATACAATAAAAAGATAAAATGAAGTATATTAAAATATTATTCATCCTTTTTGTCTCTTTTTTCTCTTTCTTTCAGATAGAGGCACAAGAGTTGAATTGCACATTTAAGGTCAATAGCAGTAAAATCCAAGGTACGAATAAATCTGTATTTAAAACATTAGAAAGGAGTGTGAATGAGTTCTTGAATAATCGAAAATGGACAGATTTAATATACGAGAATGAGGAGCGTATAGAGTGTAATATTAATTTTATCGTTAATTCGGTAGATGGTAATTCGTATAGTGGAGAGTTGTTGTTGCAAAGCAGAAGACCTGTTTTTAATTCCAACTATTATACTACATTACTTAACTTTACCGATAAGAGTTTTACTTTCGATTATACCGAGTTTGAACCTTTGGAATATAATCCTAACAACCTTACTTCTAATCTTGTTGCAGTACTTTCGTATTATGCTTATTTGATTATTGGCTATGATATGGATTCTTTCTCGCCTTTGGGTGGTACGCCTTACTTTCAAGAGGCTGAAAATATTGTAACCAAAGCACAGAGTACAAGTTGGATAGGTTGGAAAGCATTTGAAGACAATAAAAATCGTTATGCTTTGATAAGTAGTATAATGGACGAGGCTTATAAAAAATATCGCAACTATTTTTATGAATATCATCGTCTTGGGTTGGATGTAATGTCAGCCAATTCTTCAAATGGGAGAACTAAGATAGCTGATGGAATAGAAGTGCTTTTGAAAACATATCGTGCCAGACCAACAACCATTTTGATTTCTTCATTTCTTGATGCTAAAAATGATGAGATTATCAATATCTTCAAACAAGGTACATCGGAAGAAAAGAAAAAAGTTCACGAAGTACTTACTGCTATTAATCCAAGTCTGAATAATAAGTACGACCAGATTCTGAAATAAGTTATTCTTGTTTTAATTAGTCAAAAGTCTTTCCTTGATTTTCCATATAAAAGAAATTTCAATATATTTGTACACATAAATTGAATTAAATATAAAAAATGAGAATACGATTTTTTACATTATTATTTTCTTTATTGGTAATTAGTCTGTTTGCAAAAGCAGAAGAAACTTTTCCTAAAATCAGTAAAGAAAACACGGAATATTGGTATGTTATTAAAAGTTTGGGCATAAAAGCCCAAAAAGAAGAAGATTGGGGGTATAATAAAGGAATGTTTGTTAATAATCAAGGTAATACTGATGTTGTTTTATCTGCTAATATCAATAATACAGGATTAGAAACTATACATTCTTGGACTTCCAGTCATATTAGTAAATGGAAATTTATTCAAGGAAACAAGAGTGGAGAGTATGCTATTATCTGTTCGAATAAAGACAGTAAATTGTATCTTCAACCCAACTTAACCCTATCTAAAAATAAATATACAAAGTGGAAAATAGATAAAGATACAGGTTATGGTAAAGGTACTTTTTTGATTTATCAAGAAGAGGAAGGAGTGAAAAAATGTATTGATCAAAACTCATTAACAGTAGAATTATCAAATTTACAATCTCTTAATTCACCCTTTTGGACATTTCTAACACCACCTCAAAAAATAAAAGCAACGACTACTAATGATACAACTTGGTATGCACTTCGTAATTTGAATATTGATGAGAGAAAAGATAAATTCTTGGAAACACAAAAGATTAAGAATCACAATTTTCTTGTTGGGAAGAAAACTCCTAAACAACTTTGGGCGTTTATCAAAGAATCCGATGGCTATAAATTATTAAATAATAAAGGACAATATTTGAGTTTTCAAACGATTTTTGGAGATAAGATAACGACGGTTTCAGAACCGGAAAAGGCTGCTATCTTAGACTATTCTCAAGTTTACACAAATGAAAATGCAGGTTATAAATTATATGTTGGAGATAAAGAAAAACCTAAATTTGTATTGCATTTGAAAGATGCATCTAATTTTTTCTCTGTAATGGGAAGTTGGTTACTTTGGGATATGTCATCTTGTTGGGATATTGTTGATGAAAAGGACTTAACAGAAAGTGTACTACAGTTATTTGTTGAGAAATACAATGAATGTAACAACCTTTGGTTAAAGATGAATCCTATTTTTCTTAATAGCAAAGAAAAACTTCAATCTAATCTAAATAAAGTGGCTCAATATACGAAAGGAAAGTCTTCTTTTAAACAGTTAGTTAAAGCATTGGAGTTGTTGGATAACTCTATTTATGAATATCGTAAAGGGTTTGATGTCTCCCAATATACCAGTATCGAAAGTCAACCCAAATGGTACTATATCGAAACAGCCAACATTAAATTGCCTTATTTAAAAGGTTTTGTAATGTCCACGCACGGACTATATCAAGGACACATTACACTATCTAAAAAATCTGTTACAAATAGCCAAATGTGGAGATTTGAAAAGTTAGAGGGGAAAAATTTAGTAAGAATAATTAACAAGGCTGATGGAAGAATGCTTAAAAAAGACGGAATATTAGCTGATGAAGGAGATGGTTTTGAATTACTGCCGATGATTGATGGTACATTTAATATTACATTCCCGAATTATATTCCGTTGGCAATAACAACTGGAGGAGTTGGAAACTTTATGGGAGGAGTTGGCTCATTGGCTGCTTGGCGTATATTACCGATTGAGAGTTTTGATGGTGGGCAAAGTCTGTAGTTAATGTGCTAATATGTTAATTTTATTCGTATGGAGTTAGAAGTTTATTAATAATTAAAGTACATTATCTAATCACTTTTATCAACTAAAAACTAAGGACTAAAAACTAATAATGTTACTTTCACTTTCTATATCAAATTATACTTTAATCAGTCAATTGGAGATTGATTTTAGGCAAGGGCTGAATGTAATTACCGGAGAGACTGGAGCAGGAAAATCGATTATTATTGGTGCTATTGGGTTGATTTCCGGACAGCGTGCAGATACTCGTGTGGTAAAAGAGGGTGCGAAAAAAAGTGTTATTGAAGGCGATTTTGAGATTTCAGCATATCATTTAAAAAGTTTCTTTGATTTGAACAATTTGGATTATGAGCCTACAACAACTATTAGACGTGAAATTGCTAACAGTGGAAAGTCAAGAGCGTTTATTAATGATACGCCTGTTTCTTTGAGTGTGTTAAAACAATTTACTGACCAATTGCTTGATGTACATTCTCAGCACGAGAATCTTGTTTTAGCCAACCCAAACTATCAATTGGATGTTGTTGATGCGATTGCAGATAATGACGTGATAAAAAAAACATATCAAGATGTTTTTTTTCAATGGAAAAAAGCGAAGTCTGAATTGGCGAAGTTACAAAAAGAGATAGAACAGCAAAAATCGGATTATGATTATCTTTCATTTCAATATCAACAGTTGGAAGAGGCTAACCTCAAAGTAGATGAACAAGAGCAGTTAGAGGAAGAGCAACAGACGTTAGCCAATACCGAGGAGATAAAAATGGAACTTGAAAGAGTGAATGCTCTTTTGAATAGTGAAGGGAATGATGTGGTGGCTTCTTTGAAAGAAGCATATTCTACTTTAAGTAGAATCACAAAATATTTGTCCGATGCAGAAGGGTGGGGGGAACGTTTAGAGAGTTGTTGGATAGAGTTGAAAGATATTGCAGAAGATGTGTATTCTACGCAAGAGAGATTGGAATACGACCCAGAAAGATTGGAGTACATTGATAATAGATTGAGTTTGATGTATAACTTACAGTCGAAATTTCGTTTGCAAACCAACCAAGAATTATTAGAGAAACAAGAAGAATTAAAGACTGTGTTGGATTCGGTTGAAATGGCAGATGACAACTTGTTAAAGGCAGAAAAAGAGGTTGAGGAAAAGGGAAAAGAATTGCAAGAACAAGCTCTACTGCTATCTCAATCTCGTAAGAAAGCAAAGCCGATTATTGAAGCCCACTTGATTGATTTACTCAAAGATTTGGGAATGCCTAATATCTCATTTAAAATAAATATTGAAGAGGTTGATAGTTATTCACATACAGGAAACGACATTGTTACCTTCCTCTTTTCTGCCAATAAAAACAGAGCTTTACAGCCTATTTCAGAGGTTGCATCGGGTGGGGAAATTTCTCGTTTTATGTTGGCTATAAAATCAATGTTAGTTCAGAAAATCAACTTACCGACTATTATCTTTGATGAAATAGATACTGGTGTTTCGGGAGAAATAGCTGAGAAAATGGGGTTGATAATGAAAAATATGAGTAAAAATACCCAAGTCTTTACTATTACACACTTACCACAAATTGCCTCTAAAGGCACAAATCATTTCAAAGTCTATAAAGAGGTTGAAAATGATGAAACAGTAACGAAAATTCAAGCATTGGATAAGAATCAACGAATTTCTGAGATTGCTCAAATGCTTAGTGGTAGCAATGTAACTGATACTGCTTTACAAAATGCGAGAGAATTATTGAATTTTTAATGGTTTTGTTGTTTCAAGAAAATAAACTAACTTTGTAACATAAATTAATTCTTAAGGAGTTAGTTGTGAAAAATATTTAACAAAAACAAATAGAATTATGGAAATAATAAGTAAAGAAAACACAAATCAACAACAAAATTATCAGTTTGAATTTTTTGGAAAAGGCTCGGAATATTTTGCAATAATGATTGTAAATTGGTTATTGACTATTATAACTTTAGGTTTATACTATCCTTGGGCAAGAGCCAAAAAATTACGCTATGTTTATGGACAAACAGCATTAAACAATGAACGTTTTCACTTTTCAGGAACGGGAAAAGAAATGTTCCTTGGATTTATTAAAATCATTTTGTTTTATGTCGCAATATTGTTTGTGTATGGGTTGTTGTTGAGACTGACAAAGCTACCAATCCTTGCAGTCTTATTTTTATATTTGGCTATTATTGCTATTATTCCCTTTGCAATACACGGTTCGTTGAGATATAGAATGAGTAGAACTTCTTATAGAGGTATTCGTTTTGGTTACCGTGGAAATCGTAATGAGTTGGTAAAAAACTTTTTTAAATGGTTCTTACTAACTGTTGTTACTTTTGGTATATATGGTGCTTGGTTTGAAATGAATATTCGTAGATATACGCATAAAAATATTCGTTATGGAGATGTAGAATTCTCAAATGATGCTAATGGATTGGATTATTTTGCACTTAATTTGAAAGGATATTTTCTAACACTAATCACTTTGGGGATATATGTTTTTTGGTGGCAAGCAGACATTTTTAATTATTACATTGATAATATGAAGATGACTAAAGGTGAGCAAGAAGTTAGATGTTATTCAACAGCTACAGGTGGTGCCTTTTTTGGATTATTAGTAGTAAATCTTTTAATCGTAATTTTCACTTTGGGATTTGGTCAGGCTTGGGCAGATATGCGTACTCAAAAGTTTATTTTTAATAATGTGAAAATGGAAGGTAATATTAATTTTGATGAAATTCATCAGACCGAAGAAGAATACAAAGATGCATTTGGAGAAGATGCAATGGATTTCTTTGATGTAGATTTGGCATAATAATGACAAATGCAATAGAAGCAAAATTCTTTGATGGGCAATCATCACTTACACAACAAGTAACAGTTGTGTTTTATGAAAGAATAAATGAGTTCCGATTCCAAAGTTTGGACGGAACTTCATTTGTTTGGAAATTGGATGATTTGCAGTTTGAACAATATGGTAATCTACTTGAAATCAGAAATAAAAAATATTCAGGTGCCATATTAAAAATTGATGATAAGGATTTCTCTGAAAATCTTTATACAATCAGAAAGCAAAAAAATAGTGTTGATATTCATACTCGATTATTGAAGCTTGGCTTTTCAAAGATAGCCTTAATTGCGATTGCTTTATTGGGCTTGATTGTATTCTCATATTTTTATCTTTTACCACCTATTGCCGAGAAATCTGTCGTACTATTACCCGATAGTTTTGATGATAGTCTTGGAGATATATTTATGGAGACATTTATTGACCCTGATGATGTTGATGTGGCTAAAACCAACTATTTAGAGCAGTTTGCTGCTGAATTAAATTTGGAAAATAGAAAACCACTGCATTTCTCTGTTGTGAAATCAGAAGAAGTAAATGCTTTTGCTCTTCCTAATGGTCAGATTGTCGTTTATACAGGAATTTTAGAAAAAATGAACAATTATGATGAACTTGTGGCTTTACTTGGACACGAAGCCTCTCATGTTAATTGTCGGCATTCTATGAAAATGCTTTCCCGAAATTTAGCTGGTTATATGGTTGTTTCTTTGATTTTTAGTGATGTGAATGGAATAATGGCTGTGTTTACAGAAAATGCACGTCAATTACATTCTCTCTCTTATTCACGTAAATTTGAACAAGAAGCAGATGAGAAAGGATTGAAAATTCTAATCGATAACAACGTTAATCCAAATGGAATGGTAAAGCTGTTTGAACGATTAGAGGAGGAAGATAATGCTTCTATCCCAGAAATTATAAGTAGTCATCCATTGACAATTGAACGTAAGAAAGATATGCGAGAGATTATTTCTAGAACCAACTATGAAGTAAAACCGAATGAAAAGTTGGAATTTTTATTTGAGAAAATGAAATGATAAAATCCGATTTTCAAAAAGCAATCTAATTTTCAAAGATGAAATATGTTGGGTTGATAGTCTCTCGTATAATAAGTAAGAGAAATAAACTTAAAAACATTAATTATGAAAAAAATATTTACAACTTTATTACTATTTTTAGGGCTGATAAATGTATCAGCACAGTATTCAGAAACAATCAATGCCGGAAGACCCGGACAAGCTATGGGAACAAAGGCAATTGGTAAAAATATCTTTCAAATAGAAACAGGAGTGGACTATTTTCAGAAAGGTAAACTAACGACTCCAAATACTGGCTTAAAATATGGTATTTCGGATAGAATAGATATAAATGCAGCTTTGGGGTATAGCTTCTCGAGTAATTTTAACCAATTGTCAACATTTTCTATCGGGACTTTTATTAATCTATATAATAGTGAGAAGTTGCCTATTGGAATGCAACTGTCATATAATGTACCGGTTGCAAATTTGCAAAGTAGTGGTTCGGTAATGTTTTCTACAGTCACAAGCCTTACTCAAAACTTAAATCTAGGGTTCAATTTAGGGACAATCTTTGCAAAAGGTACAGATGCCAATGCTCTGTATGTTGTCAATTTATCCTATTCTGTCAATGATAAAATAGGTGTGTTTGTAGAGCCTTATGGAACAATTAGTAATGACTTTGAAATCAATTTTGATACAGGTATTTCTTACTTGGTAAATAAAGATTTACAATTGGACTTTTTAGGAGGTTACGGATTGAATAATGACAATGGTTTAATGTTAAGTGTAGGTTTTTCTTGGAGAACAAACTTTTTTCAATCCAAAGAGTAATCACAGCCTTACTTTAAAGGTGCCATATAAAAAAACAGTGCTTAATTAGAAATCTTTAAGCACTGTTTTTTTTGTTAACGTCGGAAGTATTATAGCTCCAACGCTTGATTCATAATATCATTTACTTCGTCGGTAATCATTTTACCAAACTCATCAACTTTCATTGTTCCTTTATCTCCCTCTCCTTGTTTTCTAACAGAAACTTCTCCATTGTCAGCCTCTTTTTCTCCAACAATTAGCATATAGGGAATACGTTTCAATTCGTTATCACGGATTTTACGACCAATTTTCTCGTTTCTATCATCTACGATAACTCTCACATCTTGCGTATTCAACTTTCGTGCTAACTCATAAGCATAATCGTTATACTTTTCACTAATCGGTAATACAACAGCTTGGTCTGGTGTTAGCCAAATAGGGAATTTTCCTGCCGTATGTTCAATTAAAACAGCGATAAAACGCTCCATTGAACCGAAAGGTGCTCTGTGAATCATTACAGGACGGTGTTTTTGGTTGTCTTCTCCTGTATATTCCAATTTGAAACGTTCCGGAAGACTGTAGTCTACTTGGATTGTTCCCAACTGCCATTTTCTACCGATAGCATCTTTGACCATAAAGTCCAATTTGGGACCATAAAAAGCCGCTTCTCCCAATTCAACGGTTGCTTTTAAGCCTTTTTCTTCACACGCTTCTTGGATAGCTTTTTCTGCTTTTTCCCAATTTTCTGCTGAACCGATGTATTTATCTTGATTTTCAGGGTCTCTTAATGAAATTTGTGCCTCAAAATTCTCAAAATCCAACGCTTTGAAAATAATCAAAATAATATCCATTACTTTCAAAAACTCATTTTTCACTTGGTCAGGACGACAGAAAATATGAGCATCATCTTGCGTAAAACTTCTTACCCTTGTAATGCCGTGCAACTCTCCACTCTGCTCATAACGATACACTGTTCCAAATTCTGCCAGTCGAATAGGCAACTCTCTGTAAGAATGAGGCTTGTGTTTGTAAATCTCACAGTGATGAGGACAGTTCATTGGTTTCAAAAGATACTCTTCTCCTTCTTCCGGTGTGTTGATGGGTTGATAAGAGTCTTTACCATATTTTTCGTAGTGTCCGGAGGTCATATAAAGCAATTTGTTGCCAATATGTGGCGTCATTACTTGCTCATATTCGTAACGTTTTTGGATTTTTTTCAAGAAATCTTCCAATCTCAATCTCAATGCTGTTCCTTTAGGTAACCACATTGGCAATCCTTTTCCTACATTTTCAGAAAACATAAAAAGTTCCAATTCTTTACCAATTTTTCTGTGGTCACGTTTTTTTGCCTCTTCCAACATCACAAGATATTCGTCTAACATCTTCTTTTTAGGATTCCAACATCACAAGATATTCGTCTAACATCTTCTTTTTAGGAAAAGAGATACCGTAAACACGTGTTAATTGTGGATTATTTTCATTTCCACGCCAATAAGCACCTGAAGCATTCAGAACTTTTACTACTTTTACAACTCCTGTACTTGGAATATGTCCACCACGACAAAGGTCTGTGAAATCATCGTGAGTACAGAAAGTGATATCTCCATCTTGTAGGTTTTCAATCAATTCTGTTTTAAATGGATTATCAGCATATTCTTTTAAAGCATCACTTTTAGATACCGGATAAAGACGAAACTCCGAGTTTTTTCGTGCATTTTCCAGCATCTTTTTCTCTATTTTATCGAAATCTTTTTCTGAAATGATTTTATCTCCAAAATCAACATCGTAATAAAAACCTGACTCAATCGCAGGTCCTATCGTCAATTTCGCATCGGGAAAGAAATGAACGATTGCTTGTGCTAAAAGGTGAGCAGACGAGTGCCAAAAAGCCTTTTTACCCAATTCATCTTCCCATTTGTATAATTTAATGGTTGCATCTTGCGTAATTGGACGTGTTAAATCATAAATTTTGTCATTAACACTCATTGACAATACTTCTTTTGCCAATCTTGGACTAATTCCTTTTGCTATTTCATAGCCTGTGGTGTTTTTTTCATACTGACGTACAGAGCCGTCAGGAAACGTAATGTTTATCATAATTATTTACCTTACAAGTGGTTTGTTTTAATATAATCGTGCAAAGATAATAAATAAGTGTACTAACAACTAATATTTCTTGAAATTAGGGCATAAAAAATCAGAAGATAAACTAATATTACCTTCTGACAATACTTTTATGAAAGATAAATTCTAACGTTTATGTCTTGGTTCGTCAGCTACTGACAATTTTTTTCTTCCTTTTGCTCTACGAGCAAGTATCACTCTTCTACCAGTTGCTGTAGCCATTCTCTCACGGAAACCGTGTTTGTTCTTTCTTTTTCTACGAGAAGGTTGAAATGTCCTTTTCATCTTAATTCGGTTTTATATAATTATTGCTCTATTTTTATTCAGATTGCAAAAGTACAATTTTCATTTTAATTATCAAAATTAGAAAATATAAAAATGAAAAAAGTATATCCGTTTGAATAATTAAACGGAATAATCACAAATGTAATTTCTTAGAACTTGAATTTATCAAAGAAACCTTTCTTCTCTTCTGTTTTTTCTTCTTCTTTTACTTCTTCAGTTGCTTCAGTTTTATTTTTTTGATAATATTCTTCTCTTGTTGTGGGTTCTCCTTGCTCTTGTACAATGAAATCAATCACATCTTGCATACCATTCATAAAACTGCTAAAATCTTCTTTGTATAGGAAAATTTTGTGTTTTTCGTACGTTACTTGTACATTTTCATCGTGCCCTGTAATGCGTTTTTTACTTTCAGTAATTGCTAAGTAATAATCCTCGTTTCTACTCTTTTTAACATCTAAATAGTAAATTCTTTTCCCTGCCTTAATAGCTTTTGAGTAAAAAATTTCATTGTCTTTTTTACCGTTCATCTTTGGTTTGTTTTCAGCTTCCATAATTTAATTCAACTGTTTAAAATAATTTCTCTTAAAAAATTTATAATTTATATTTGAAGTGCCAAAGGTCTATATTTTTTTTCAATTACAAAAATCATTTTACCCTTTTGTTGCTTATTTTGTCCTCTTTTTCGTAAAAATAGAATAATTTACTACTCTTAAAATCTAAAATCAGCCCTTTTATTTATCTTTTTACTGTATTTGCCATATTAGTAATGAAAAAAGTCTTAACTTTGCATTTATTTTTAGAACAAATAGCCTAAAATAGGTATGATAAATAGAGTTTTACTTCGTATTAAAGTGTTACATATTGTTTATTCCTTTTATAAAGGAGAGCAAGGGTCAGTAAATATAGCGGAAAGAGAGTTTTTGAAAAGTATCACCAAAACGTATGAGTTGTATTTTTATCTATTGAAATTGATATTAGAAGTTACACATTATGCGGAAGTAAAAATAGATGCTCGAAAGAATAGGCTTACGCCTACTGAACAAGATTTGAATCCGAATACAAGGTTTATTGATAATGTTTTTGTGAAGCAGTTAGCTGTGAATGAGGAGTTCCAGAACTTTGTTTCCGACAATAAGATTTCTTGGATAAATAATCAAGAGGCAGTGAAAGAGGTGTATGAGCAGATTGTGAATTCGGAAATGTATGCCGAATATATGTCTGCACCTACTACAGACTATGAGCAAGATAAAAATATTTGGCGAAAGATTTTCAAAAAAATCATATTGACTTCGGAGAGTTTTCTCGGTTTAATAGAAGACCAAGATATTTACTGGATAGATAATTTGGATATCATTACAAGTTTTGTGATTAAAACCATTAAAAAATTCAAAGAGGAGAATGGAGAAGAGCAGGAGTTAATTCCGAAATTCAAAGATAGTGAAGATTTGATTTTTGCTAAAAAATTGCTTCGTAACTGTTTGGATAATAAAGAGGAATATCGTGAACTGATAAATGAGAATGCACAGAATTGGGATTTAGACCGTATTGCATTTATGGATATTATTATTATGCAATTGGCAATAGCCGAATTGCTTTCATTTCCCACTATTCCTGTTAATGTAACAATGAATGAGTATATTGAAATTTCTAAATTCTACAGCACACAAAAAAGTGCAACTTTTATCAATGGAATATTAGACAAAATTATCAAAGAACTAAAAAATCAAAATCGACTTATCAAAGTTGTAAAAATATAAGAAAAATTATGAGTTGTTAAAGACTAATGGCGAATAATTAAGAATTAAAAAATATAAATTAAAACAGAAAAGATATGAATTTATTAAGTATTTTATTACAAGCAGCAGAACCGAAAAGTCCATTTGGAAATTGGTCGGGAATTTTAATGATGGTAGCCATCTTTGTGATTTTCTACTTTTTTATGATACGTCCACAAACCAAACGTCAAAAAGAGATTCGCAAACAGAGAGAGGCTATGAAAAAAGGCGATAAAGTGGTTACTTCAGGTGGAATTTACGGAAAAGTAAGAGATATTAAAGAAACGACTGTTACGATTGAAATCGCAGAAAATGTAAGAGTTACAGTTGATAAAAACTCTGTTTTTGCTACTGCTGCAGATATACAAACAGCTGATAACAAATAAAAGATTTTTAAAATAGCAATAAGATGTCAGAGAGGATTAAAAGATTACTTTTTTCAAAAGAAACACGTATTTTTTTGTTGTTTCTATTCTTCTCTGCTCTTTTGTGGTTTACACAAGCGCTTGACAGAGAGCGTGTCTCAACGATTGATATTCCCATTCGCTATATTGGACTACCTGAAAATGTTCGATTAACTGGTAATATTCCTAAGAAAGTAGAGATAAAAGTTCAAGATAAAGGCTCAATGTTGATGAATTATGCTAAAAATTTATCTCCTTTGACCTTTAATTTAGAAAAAATAACTACTTCAGAAGAGGGAAAGATTGTGATATCTCAACAAAATTTATTCAATAGTGTATCAAAATATGTACGTCCAACAACGGCAGTTTTGGGAATGACTCCCGATTCTATTTTGTTGGAATATAATAAGTTGAAGATAAAAAGAGTTCCTGTCCTTTTGGATACTAATGTCTCTTTAGCATCTCAGCATATGTATTCTAGAGCAATAAAGATTGAGCCCGATACGGTAAAGGTGTATGGAGCTAAAACAGAATTAGCTTCTTTAAAAGCTATTTTTACGGAAAAAATTAAGCAAAAAGAGTTAAAAGATACCACTCAAATAAGGGTTAAATTAATTAATCCAAATCCTAAAAAAATACAGTATGAACAGGAAGAAGTTGATGTGAACTTTTTTGTTGAGAAATTTACGGAAAGAAAGGTCGATTTGCCTATAACAATCATCAATAATCATCAAAAAGAGAAAATAAAGCTTTTCCCTTCGACTTTACAAGTGAGTTATAATATAGGCTTGAATCATTATAAACAAGTAAAAGAGTCAGACTTACAAATCATTTTTGATGTTCGTAAAGCGAAAAAGACTCAAAGTCGATTTTATACGCCTAAAGTCATTGTTAATTCACCTTTTATCTCCAATGTAAATATATCTCCAGCTCGGATAGAATTTTTAATAATAGAATAAAAAAGAATAAAAATTATGTGGCAAAGAATTCAAACATTATATATGATTTTGGTTATTGGATTGATGATAGCATCAATTATTTTACCTAATGTGGAATTTTTCGATAGTGCAAAAAATATCACTTATCAATTAGATGGCAGAGGATTGTTGAAAATGGATAATCAAGGGTTTGCTGTTCAGACGATTGCTGTTAATCCAACAACTTATCTATTTGGAATTATACTTTTCCTTTCAACTTTTGTCATAATGAAATACAAGAACAGAAAACAACAGTTTCGTTTGGCAACTGTTAATTTAATCTTGATTTTTATTGAAATCTTAATTACAGCGGGATTTATTGTCTATGCCAAATACCAATTGAATATTGATTTTGCATTAAAATATAGTGCTATATTTCCTGTGATTGCATTGATATTTAATTATCTTGCTATGAGAGGAATTATGAAAGACGAGAAATTGATAAAATCAATGGATAGATTAAGATAGTTTTTTTGTGCAAAGTGTTGAACAATCAACACATTAATAAATTAACTTTCAACTTTTCTCAAGTTTTTGTTGTTTATAAAAGAAAAGACAATAATGAGAAAAATACAATTTATAAGAGTATCAATGTTGGCTTTGGTGCTCTTTTTTTCTATAATTAGTTCTTGTACTCAAAGAAATAGAACAGAAATAAAACCGATTAAAAACAGTATGGAATATAATCAATTAACTCCCGAAGAGAGAGAAGTTATTGTAAACAAAGGAACAGAAAGACCTTTTACCGGTAAACTTTTGAACAACAAAGAAAAAGGAACTTATCTTTGTAAACAGTGTAACGCTCCACTTTATCACTCGGAGGATAAATTTGAATCCCATTGCGGTTGGCCTTCGTTTGATGATGAAATTGAGGGGGCTGTAAAAAGAGTGCCTGATGCAGATGGTCGTAGAACGGAAATTGTGTGTGCCAATTGTGGAGGACATCTCGGACACGTTTTTCTGGGAGAAGGTTTTACGTTAAAAAACACACGACATTGTGTCAACTCGATTTCTATGCGTTTTGTTAGTGCTGACAAAGAGGCTGATAAAAAGACTCAATTAGACACTGCCTATTTTGCTTCCGGATGTTTTTGGGGAACGGAATATCATTTTATGAAAGCCGAAGGAGTACAATCAACAACTGTAGGCTATATGGGGGGAAAGACCCAACAACCGACTTATAAAGAAGTTTGCACCGGAACAACAGGACACTTAGAGGTAGTTGAAGTTGTTTTTGATACTGAAAAAACGGATTATGAGAAGATGGTTAAACTCTTTTTTGAAACGCACGATTTTACACAAACCAACGGACAAGGTCCCGATATTGGTTCACAATATCTTTCGGCAATTTTTTATACTGATAATAAGCAATATGAAATTGCTAAAAAAATGATTGCTATTTTAGAAGGAAAAGGCTACAAAGTTGCAACTAAATTAATACATTCGGAGGGAAAACCTTTTTGGAAAGCCGAAAAGTATCACCAGCAATATTATCAAAAGAAAGGAGATACTCCTTATTGTCATATCTATCAAAAAATCTTTTAATCAATTATTATACAAAATACTATGAAAGAAATCATTTCTATCACACTTTTATCTTTTGTTTTGGTGCTTTCTTCTTGCCACAAAACAAACTCTCTTTTTCCAAATAATAATGTTAAAGAGGAAGTAAAAACCGATTTTCAAAATCGTTTGAATCAATATCCAACCGTTAAAGATAACATAATCAATTATTTGAAACAAGACACCCTTTCACAGTCTGACAAAGAGGCTTTACAATTTTTGTATGCTTATATGTCGGTCAATGATATTGCAGATTATTCCGTTGATTTTTTTGCCGAAAATGTGAGGACATCGTTGGAAGCTCAAAAAGAGTTTCAATGGGGTAAGCAAGTTCCTAAAGAACTGTTTTTGCACTTTGTATTGCCTATTCGAGTAAATAATGAAGATTTGGATACTTCTCGTGTTGTTTTCTTTAATGAATTAAAAGATAGAATTAAAGGAATGAGTATGGAAAAGGCAGCCTTGGAAGTAAACCACTGGTGTCACGAAAAAGTGACGTACAGACCTGCTGATGGTCGTACTTCGTCTTCTTTGGCAACGGTTAGAACTGCTTACGGACGCTGTGGAGAAGAATCAACTTTTACCGTTGCGGCACTTCGCTCGGTGGGTATTCCTGCTCGTCAATGCTATACGCCACGCTGGGCTCATACTGATGATAATCACGCTTGGGTGGAAGTTTGGGCAGACGGAAAATGGTTCTTTATTGGAGCGTGTGAGCCTGAACCAGAATTGAATATGGCGTGGTTTACTTTTCCTGCCAAACGGGCAATGATGGTACATACTAATGTGTTTGGAAAATATCACGGAAAAGAGAGCAAAACGGAA
>PDWI01003914.1_pt1 | contig 20506 bp, 15 predicted proteins | sample 1430891 | NCBI WGS metagenome assembly PDWI01 (sample SAMN01162508, study PRJNA174530) | Oral metagenome, whole genome shotgun sequencing project. | biome: Marine environment; feature: Marine mammal; material: Swab sample of the gingival sulcus; isolation source: swab sample of gingival sulcus... | reverse complement strand
CTGCGCAATGCCGGTGGCAAAAACCGAGAAGAAGCCGAACAGGTTGGTAAACCGCACCCGCGCGTCAAACAGCGACATTTTCTTCGCCTCGCCGGTCTTTTTATGGCTGTCCGGCAGGGCCTTTGCGACGTAAATCGCGGCGAGGACAACAAGAGCGGTCAGGATGATCAGCGCGGCTTCCATGGAGAAAAACATCGCCAGCGCCACCAGTCCGGGGCCGAAAATCATCCCCATCGCCTGCGCCGCGCCAAAGCGGCCCATGAAAGCGGCGCGGTCGTCGGGCGCGATGTAATCGGCGATCAGCGCGTTGGAGCCGGCGGGCACGGCAGCATAGCCAAAGCCGATGGCGGCACGGGTCGCGATCAGCCCCGCAAGGATGAGATAGGCCCCGGCCCAGCCGTAAAACCCGGCGATGATGACCAGCGAAATCGCCGCATAGCCCGCCGCGAAAATGCCCAACCCGGTGAGGATGACCGGCTTGCGCCCGATGCGGTCGGAAACGCGCCCCCAATAGGTCGCCGCCACCACCCAGGCCAGCCCCGCCACGGTCACGGTGATCCCCAATTGCCACGCCGCCAGCCCGGTCGCTTCCGCCAGTGGCCCGGCGAAGGAAACGAAGGCCAGCATGGCGGCGGAACAGGCGAAAGACGCGAAATAGGCGGGGGCGAAATTGGGGGTTTTGAATGTGGCGTCGGTCATGGCGCACTCCGGTTGATATCTGGGTTAAACCGCGGGGGATGGCCTGGAATACACCGATCTGGGAACCGCCCACGGGCGGGTTCACAGATCACGTTCAAATCGTTTAGTCAAGAGTGAACGACGCTTAACGTAGCTTCAACGTGCCCAGCCCGATCAGCGCCAGAATCAGCGAGATAATCCAGAAGCGGATGACGATCTGCGGCTCGGCCCAACCGCGCTTCTCGAAATGGTGGTGGATCGGCGCCATCAGGAAAACGCGCTTGCCGGTCAGCTTGAAATAGACCACCTGAATGATCACCGACAGGGTTTCGACGACAAACACCCCGCCAACAATGCCCAGCACGATCTCGTGTTTCGTCGCCACCGCCATCGCGCCCAGAGCGCCCCCGAGCGCCAGCGAGCCGGTATCGCCCATGAACACCGCGGCGGGCGGCGCGTTATACCACAAAAAGCCCAAACCGCCGCCAACCAGTCCGGCAACGAAAATGATCAGTTCCCCAGTGCCGGGCACATAATGCACGTCGAGATATTCGGTGAAGTCCACCCGCCCGACCGCATAGGCGAGAATGCCCAGCGTCCCGGCAGCGATCATCACCGGCATGATGGCCAGCCCGTCCAGCCCGTCGGTCAGGTTCACCGCATTGGCCGCGCCGACGATGATGAACAGGCCAAAGGGCACGAAGAACACGCCGAGATTGATCAGCGTATCTTTCAGAACCGGCAGGGCCAGTTGCCCGGACAGCGCCGCCGGATGCACCTGCGCGAAAGCATAGGCCGCCACCCCCGCCAGCACCGCCTCCAGCGCGAGCCGGGTGCGCCCGGACAGGCCGGAATAATTGTCGTTATTCTTCACCTTGTTGTAATCGTCGATGAAGCCAATGAGGCCGAAAGACAGCGTGATCCCCAGCACGATCCAGACAAACGGATTGTCGAGCCGCGCCCAAAGCAGGGTCGAAACCGTCAGCGCGCCCAGGATCAGCGCCCCGCCCATGGTCGGCGTGCCCGCCTTGGAAAAATGCGCCTCCGGGCCGTCCTCGCGGATCGGCTGGCCGTTGGACTGGCGGCGTTTCAGGAGGTTAATCAAGGGCTTGCCGAACAGAAAGCCAAAGATCAGCGCGGTGAAAAAGGCGCCGCCCGCGCGGAAGGTGATGTAGCGAAACAGGTTGAAAACATCGCCGCCATCGGAAAATTCTGTCAGCCAGTAAAGCACGATCCGCCCCCGTTACCCGTTCCCCGACACCGGATGCCGCAGTTTTCGCAGCGCGTCAACCACCAGCGAGGCCCGCGCCGCCTTCGATCCCTTGACCAGCACGATGTCGCCGGGCGCGACCAATCGGTGCGCCGCCGCCGCCAGTTCCTCGGCCTGCGCTGCGTAGCGCCCCTGTTGCCCGGCGGGCAGGCGCTGCCACAAAGCCCGCATCCGCTCGCCCGCGCAATGCACCACATCCACCGCGTCCAGCGCGGGAAGGTCGGCTAATGCGGCATGCATCGCCCCCTCGCCTTCCCCCAGCGCCAGCATATCGCCCAGCACCGCCACGCGCCGCCCCCCCGGCCCCGGCTGCGCCGCCGCCAACACCTCAAGCGCCGCGCCCATCGAGGCGGGGTTGGCGTTGAACGCGTCGTCGATCAGCTCGAAACTCAGCTCGTCCACCGGGTCCAGCACAATGCGCTCGCGCGCCCCCCGCCCGTCCGGCGGCTGCCAGAGCGCGAGATCGCGGGCGACCAGTGTCACGTCCAGCCCCATCGCCTCCGCCGCCGCCAGCAGCGCCGCAGCGTTGGCGGCGAAATGGCGCCCGGCGCTGGCCAGCCGGATCAGATGCACCTGACCGCCCAGCCGAATGCGGGCCACCGTCGCGCCGTCCTCAAGTTGGGTTTCCACGAGGTGCGCATCCGCTCCCGGCGCGCTGCCAAAGGTCACAACCCGCGCCCCCTCCGCCTCGGCCCGCGCCGCAAGGATCGGCGAGGTCGGCAGATCGGCAGGCAGAACCGCGACCCCGCCGGGCACCAGCCCCGCCGCGACAGAGGCTTTTTCCTCCGCAATTCCCTCAATGTTTTCAAAGGCCTCGAGATGTGCCGGCGCGATGGTCGTCACCAGCGCCACATGCGGACGCACCATTTTCGCCAGCGGCGCGATCTCGCCGGGATGGCTCATGCCAATTTCCAGCACCGCAATTTCCGCCTCCCGCGCCATGCGCATCAGCGAAAGCGGCACGCCCCAATGGTTGTTGTAACTGGCCACAGCAGCGGAGAGCGTGCCCTGACGCGAAAACGCCGCGCGGGCCATTTCCTTGGTCGAGGTCTTGCCGACCGAGCCGGTGATGGCCAGAACCCGCGCCCCGCTGCGCGCCCGCGCCGCATGGCCCAACGCCTCCAGCGCCGCCTGCACGTCGGGCACGATGAGCAACGGCGCGTCGGGCGCAACGCCCTCGGGCCGGTGCGTCACCAGCGCCGCCGCCGCGCCCTTGTCCAGCGCCTGCGCCACGAAATCATGCCCGTCGCGCGCCGCTTTCAGGGCAATGAACAGATCGCCCGGCGCCAGCGTGCGGGTGTCGATGGAAACCCCGCTGGCCTGCCAGTCGCGCGTCGCCTCCCCGCCGGTCGCCGCAACCGCCTCTGCACTGGTCCAGAGGCTCATGCCAGCCGCCCTTCGAGCGCCGCAACCGCCACGCTGGCCTGTTCCGCATCGTCAAAGGGCAGCACATCGTCGCCAATGATCTGCCCGGTTTCATGCCCCTTGCCGGTGATCAGCAGCGTATCCCCCGGCTCCAACAGATCCACCCCGCGCAAAATCGCCTCCGCCCGGTCGCCGACCTCGTTGGCCTCGGGGCACCCCTGCAGGACCTGCGCCCGGATCGAAGCCGGGTCTTCGCTGCGCGGGTTGTCGTCGGTCACGATCACCACATCCGCGTTTTCCGCTGCCGCCTTGCCCATCAGGGCGCGCTTGCCCGCATCCCGGTCACCCCCCGCGCCGATAATGGCAATGACGCGGCCCAACACATGCGGGCGCAGGGCGGCGAGGGCGGTGGCGATGGCGTCGGGCGTGTGGGCGTAATCGACGAAAATCGCCGCGCCGTGGTCACGTTTGGCCGCAAGCTGCATCCGCCCGCGCACCCCCTCAAGATCCTTGAACGCCGCAAACACCGCGTCGCTATCCGCCCCGCCCGCAATGGCCAGCCCGGCGGCAATGGCGACGTTTTCCGCCTGAAAGCCGCCGATCAGATTGAGCCGGGAGGTGAATTTCTTGCCCAGGAAGGAAAAGCGCAGCTCCTGCCCGGTGGCGTCGAACCGCTGGGCCAGCAGGCGCAGATGCACCCCCTCCTGCCGCCCGACCGTCAGCACATGCTGACCGCGCGCCGCCACCAATTCGCGCAGCACCTGCGCCTTGGCGTCGTCCATGTTCAGAACCGCCGTGCCATCGACCGGCAACACCCGATCGAAAAGCTGCGCCTTGGCGTCGAAATAGGCGTCGAAACTGCCGTGATAGTCGAGGTGATCTTGCGAAAAGTTGGTAAAGCCCGCCGCTTTCAGCCGCACCCCGTCCAGCCGGCGCATGTCCAGCCCGTGCGAGCTGGCCTCCATCGCCGCATGGGTCACGCCATGCCCGGCCATTTCCGCCAGCAGCGCGTGCAGGGTGATCGGTTCCGGCGTGGTATGCGCGGAGGGCGCGGTGAAGGCGCCTTCAACGCCGGTCGTGCCGATATTGGCCGCGCTGTAGCCCAGCAGGGTCCAGAGCTGGCGGGTGAATGAGGCGACCGAGGTCTTGCCGTTGGTGCCCGTCACCGCGACCATCACCTCCGGCTGCACCCCGTAATAAAGCGCCGCCGCCCCGGCCAGCGCGGCGCGCGGGTCTTCGGTGACGATCAGCGCGGGGGAATGTTCTGCGATGACGTCGCGGGCAATCTCCGCCCCTTCCGCATCGGTCAGGATCGCCGCCGCGCCCATGCGCAGGGCATAGGTGATAAACTCCGCGCCATGCACCCGCGTGCCCGGCAGCGCGGCGAAAAGGTGGCCCTCGGCGGTCTTGCGGCTATCAACCGACAGGCCGGTGACAGACACGTCCTGCCCGCCGCGCGGCGTCAGGCCCAGTTCGGACAGGGGTTTTTCCATGTGTAACGCCTCAAATCAGTTCGAGGTCAGTGTTACCCCAGTTGGGCGCACGGGTTCAACGTCCGGTTTCAGCCCCATGAGCGGCGCGACCCGGCGCACGATCTCAGCGGCAACGGGAACCGCGGTCCAGCCCGCCGTGCGTCGCGCCTTGGAACCGGAAGTCTCGGTCGGTTCATCCAGCGTCACCACGAGGACATAACGCGGATCCTGCGCGGGGAAAACGGAAGCGAAAGTCGCGATCACCCGGTCGTCGTAATAGCCGCCCCCGCGCTCGCGCGCCTTGTCCGCCGTGCCGGTCTTGCCCGCCACCGCATAGCCCGGCACCTCAGCAAAAGAGGCGGTGCCGCGCGTCACCACGGCGCGCAGCATGTCGCGCGCGCCGGCAGAAACCCGTTCCGACACCACGCGCGGCCCCGGCGCAATCGGCCCCTGACGCACCAGCGTCGGGGTCACGCGGGTGCCGCCATTGAGCAGGGAAGCGTAAGCGGCGGCGAGGTGTAGCGGCGAGGTGGTCAGGCCGTGGCCGTAGGAAATGGTCATGGTCGAAAGCTCGGACCAGTTAGGCGGCAGTTGCGGCTGCACCCCCGGCGCTTCGCCCAGCTCGACCGGCGACGGCGCCAGCAGGCCGAGGCTGTCGAGGAAAGCGCGCTGACGCTCAACGCCGATCATCTGCGCAATGCGGGCGGTGCCGATATTGGAGCTTTCGACAATCACGTCGGTGACGGAAAGCTTCGGCCCGAGCGGGTGAAAATCGCGGATTTTATGCGTGCCCCAGCGCAGCGGGCCGCGCGTGTCGATCATGGTCTGGCCGTTGACCAGCCCCAGCTCGATGGCCTGCGCGGCGGCGAAAATCTTGAAGGTGGAGCCAAGCTCGTAAAGCCCCTGCACCGCGCGGTTGAACAGCGGGCTGTCGGCGGGCGAGCCTTCGACCGGCGGGCGCGGGCGGGCGTTGGGGTCAAAATCCGGCAGCGAGGCCAGCGCGATGATCTCGCCGGTATGCGCATCCATCAGCACCGCCGCCGCCCCCTTGGCGTTGAGCATTTTCATGCCGCCATCCAGCACCCGCTCGACCGCCGCCTGCACGGACAGGTCCAGCGTCAGGCGCAGCGGTTCATCGGTGCGCCCCGGATCGGACAGTTCCGCATTGCGCGCCAACTCAATCCCGGCGACGCCCACAAGCTCCGCCGCCGACACATCCTCATCGCCAAAGGTCGCCCCGCCCAACACATGCGCCGCCAGCGCGCCGTTGGGGTAAAGCCGCATCTCGCGCGGACCAAACAACAGCCCCGGCTCGCCGATATCAAACACGGCCTGTTTCTGCTCCGGGCTGATTTTCTTCTTGATCCACAGGAACTTACGCCCGTCGGTAAAGCGGCTCAGCAGGTCTTCGGCCTTCAGGTCCGGGAAGATGCGGGCCAATTCGCGGGCGGCGTTTTCCGGGTCGATCAGGTGCTTGGTCTGGGCGTACAGGCTGTGCGTAGCGAAATTGGTCGCCAGGAGCCGCCCGTTGCGGTCCACGATGTCGGCACGGGCCATGGCAATCGCCGCGCCGGGCGCCTGTGCGCGCGGCTCATAAGGCTCGGAAGCGGCAATCGCCCCCATGCGCACACCGATGGCCACGAAGGCGCAAAAGAATATGCCCGCCAGCGCCAGAAGCCGCCCCTCGGCGCGCCGCCGGGTGCGGTCGGCCATGTCCTCATGGCGTTGACGCAGGTTGTCTTTCTCGATCTGGTTCGGGTCCAGCCCCCGGCGCCGCGCGTCAAAAATCCGCGCCAGCGGGCGCAGCGGAATGCGGGGCGCGGCTTTGATGAAATCGCTCATGGCTGCTCCTCCTCTGCGTCTGGCCCTGCATCTGGCCCAGCACCGGGCAACACGCCGTTCACATCCGTCGCCCCGTCCAGCCCGACCTCGATTTCGGTCTGCGGATAGGCCACCTGATCCACCCGGCCAAACTGCTCCGGCGCCAACGGCATCAGCCCAAGCCGCGCCTCATTGAGCGCCACCAGATCCATCAGCCGATCCGGCCGGTTCAGATAGGCCCATTCCGCCTTCAACACGTTGACCTCCGCGCCCAAACGGCCAATTTCCCGGCTCAGCGCCGCGACCTCGTCAATCGCCGCCCGCGTGCGCAGATTTTCCACATGCGCCCAGTAGCCGAGCAGCATAACCGCGAGGGTAGAGAAGATATAAAGAGAGGTGCGCAGCATGTCTCTATCCTTGCAGAACCGGAGCGGGCAGACCCAGCTTTTCGCGGGCCAGCCTTTGGGCGGGGGCGTCGGTGCGCGTGGCGATGCGCAGCCGAGCGGAACGGGCGCGCGGATTGGCGGCCAATTCATCCGCCTCCGGCGCGAAAGGTTTCTTCGGCGTCAGGGTAAAGCGCGGGGTTTGCGCTTCCGCCTCCGGGGCATAACGCGACCCGCCGCCGCCGGTTGAGGCGGCCAGATGCAGGTAGCGCTTCACCACGCGGTCCTCCAGCGAATGAAACGTCACCACCGCCAGCTTGCCGCCGGGCTTGAGCGCACGTTCCGCCGCTTCCAGCCCCGCCGCCAACTGCCCGAACTCGTCGTTGACCGCGATGCGGATGGCCTGAAAGCTGCGGGTAGCGGGGTGCGACTGGCCCGGTTTGGCGCGCGGCAACACCCGCTCGATCAGTTCCGCCAGCGCCAGCGTAGTGCGGATCGGCGCCTCGGCGCGCGCCCGGCCAATGGCGCGGGCAATGCGGCGCGCCTGCCGCTCCTCGCCGTAATGATAAAGAATGTCCGCCAGTTCCCGCTCATCCGCCTCATTAACCAGATCCGCCGCACTCGCCCCCGCCTGCCCCATGCGCATGTCGAGCGGCCCATCGCGCAGGAAGGAAAAGCCCCGCTCCGGCCGGTCAAGCTGCATGGAAGAGACCCCGAGATCAAGCACAACGCCGTCCACCGGCTCTCCGGCCAGCGTATCCAATTCGGAAAAAGTCCCGTGTTTCAAGGAGATCGCCGGAAAGTCGGGCAACCATTCGGCGGCCATTTCCAGCGCCATCGGGTCGCGGTCAATGCCAATCACCCGCGCCGCCCCCGCCTGCGCCAAGCCGCGCGCATAGCCGCCCGCGCCGAAGGTGCCATCGACCCAAAGGCCGGAAATCGGCGCGCATTGCGTCAGGATCGGGCGCAGCAAAACCGGGATATGGGGCGCGTCCGGCCCCGTCGTCAGCGGGGCGGCTGGGGCGCTCATACGTCATCCTCCGGCAACAGCGTCACCGGGTCAAAGTCTTCCGGCATCGAATCCAGCCACGCATCGGTACTCTTGAGAACCGTGCCCTCATATGTCTCCGGGTTCCAGATCTGGAACGTGTCGCCCGAGGCGATGAAATAGGCTTCCTTCTCAATGCCGACTTTCTGCCGCAGCTTGGCGGGCAGCACCAGCCGGCCCGTATCGTCGACCGAGGTCGGCAGCGACTGGCCGTTGAACATCTGTTCCAGAACGCGGCGTTCCGGCGAACCGCGCTTCATGCGGGCGATCTTGCGGTCGACCTCGTCGATCGCCTCCATGGTATATACTTCAAGGAATTTGCGGCGGCGGTCGCCATAAACGATCACTAGTTCGGGCGCCAGACCTTCGGTCCAGTTCGGGTCGGAAAGCTCCAGAACACGGCGAAACAGGGCGGGGACCGAAACCCTGCCCTTTGCGTCCACCTTGTGGAGCCCTTCGCCTCTGAATACCCGTGCCACTTTCGCGGCCCCTTTTCCTGCCCCCGGTTTGCATCTGCCCCGCCTGAAACGGAAACGGCGGATTGAGCTGCTGCCACTGCCCAATCCGCCGCCCTCGTCCCATTTCTGGGTTCGTCCGATCACCGCGCCACCTGGGGGGATGTCTGCTCGCGCAGGCGTCGGATCTCTCTTTTTCCGATGAAGCGGGGTGCCTGTATGGAACCTGACTTGGGAGTTGTTCCGGGTCTTAGCGCCCTTTTGTGTTCCCGCTCATCGTGGAATTGTTATTGCACGGGATTTCGCACCACTCAACCCCCCTTCGTGGGAAAACATGCCCATATGTTGCCCTGCGCCCCCGCGAAAAACAACATCTGGGGCAAAATCCGGGCAAATCTAGTTAACGCGACGACAGGAGGCGCTAGATATGGTGGTGGTGACGCACGGAAAAAAAGTGGTGCAATTTCCTAAATTTTTTTCATTTTTTTGAGTTTTAGGGCTTTGACGCCAGATTTTGGGCCAATAAACCGACAAATTCGCTCCAAAAGTGATTCGGAATCCGCCCGAACGCCGCTCGGGCCATAAAATCCCATTCCGCCCATTTCGGCCCGCGCCGGTGGGGGAAAATCCCAAATTCAGATGATATAGGCGTCCAGCATGGTCATGGCGAGCGCATCATAAGCCGCCGCCATCGCGCCCTCGCCGCCCGCAATCGGGGTGCCCGCATCCGACGCCTCGCGGATTTCGCGCGACAGCGGGATGCGGCCCAGCACCGGCACGCCCAGCGCCGCCGCCTCCGCGTCCACGCCCCCTGCCCCGAAGATATGTTCCTCGTGGCCGCATTTGGGACAGATATAGCCCGACATATTTTCCACCATGCCCACCACCGGCACCTGCACCTTGGAAAACATATCAATGGCCTTTTTCGCATCGAGCAGCGCCACGTCCTGCGGCGTCGAGATGATCACCGCTCCGTCCAGCACCGTCTTTTGCGCAAACGAAAGCTGCACATCCCCCGTGCCCGGCGGCATGTCGAGCAGAAGCACATCCAGCGCGCCCCAGTTCACGTCGAACATCAACTGTTGCAGCGCCCCCGCCAGCATCGGCCCGCGCCAGACCACCGCCTCGCCCGGTTCAACGAACAGCCCGATGGACATCATCTTCACCCCATGCGCGCGCACCGGGTCGATGGTTTTGCCGTCGCGCAGGTTGGGCCGCGTATGAACCCCCATCATCATCGGTTGCGACGGGCCTAAAATATCCGCGTCCAGCAGCCCGACCTTCAGCCCGCAACGCGCCAGCGCCACCGCGAGATTGGAGGCCAGCGTCGACTTGCCAACCCCCCCCTTGCCCGAGGCAATGGCAATGACCTTCTTGACATGCGGGATACGGCGGGGTCCGGCCTGTGGGCGGGCATGACGTCCGATTTTCAGGTTGGGCGGCGCGGGTTTTTCCGCCGGGGCCGCCGTGGGCGCGGTCAAAATCACCGTCGCCGCCTCAATGCCGGGCAGCGCCAGAACCGCCGCTTCCGCCGCCGCGCGCACCGGCTCCAGCTCCGCCGCCGCCTGCGCATCCGGCGCCTCGATCATGAAGCGCACCTTGCCCGCCTCAATGTCTAACGCCCGCACCATGTCGCGCGACACCAGATCGCCGCCCCCCGGCAAGCGAACCGCACTCAGCGCCGCCAACACATCTTTCCGTTCCATAGCCATGCCCGCATAGAGCCCCGGAAGTTGCCCCAATGCAAGCCCTTCTTCGCTCCCCTTTCCTGCTATGCGCATGCTGCATAGCGGCATTGACGCCGCAAGGGATTGTGCAGCCGCAGCATAAACGCCATATCTGCCTCAACGAAACACACCGCCTCCGGGCAACAAGATACGCAAATCTGGACGAGTAACATGGCATACGCTTCTGACATCCGCCGCACCAACCCCTTCGCGGGCATCAAAACCCTCTTCGCCGACCTGCGCCACGCCTGGACGCAATACCGCATGTTCCACACGACGCAGGAAGAGCTGAGCGCACTGAGCGACCGCGAGCTGACCGATCTGGGCATTTCCCGCTCGGAAATCACCCGCATCGCCCGCGAAGCCGCCAAGTCGGTCTAAGCACCAAAACCAGTTTCGGGTGGCCTCCTCCTCCCTAAAGCGAAATCGATTTAATCTGTAACATCGAGCATCAAAATTCGCGTTCGAAATCAGCAGAATGCTGATGGAGAGACAGAGAATTTTGATCCAGATTTAACGATTTCTGCTCTGGCCACCCAACGCGGCGGCGTCCACCTCCTCCCGGGCGCCGCCGACAAATCCCCGAAAACCGGGGTCCGCAAAACGCGGAACAGATGCAAAGGGGCTTTCTCCTCCCTTCCCCTTTGCCGCAAGACGGCGGCGCCTACCTCCTCCCAGGCGTCGCCGTTTCTTTTTGCCCTAGAACCCGCGTACCTTTCCAGCTAAACCCACGCCATGCCTGACCTGATCGTGGTAAATGACAGCTTCCAAAGCGGCTATTCCTATCGCCGCGAAGCGCCCCCCGGCGCAGAGTTCGACCCCGCCTTCACCCCCGCCTACAGCCCGGCGCAAATGCTGGCCATGGGGGTGTTCGAAGGCAAATATCTCAACGATTGCCGCGACGAATTTCCCGCCGAATGGTATGAAACCGCCAAAATCGCCGACCAGCCAGACGCAAGCCTGAACTATTTCGGCGTCAAAAGCCGCCAGCCCCTGTCCGAATGGCGCCGCAAGGGCTGGATCTACGGCCCGGACCCGCGCGGCTGGTTCCAATGGTATTGCCGCTATTATATGGGCCGGCGTTTACCACAAACCGACGCCATCCAGATCAAACGCTGGCGCGGCTTTGCCCGCCACGCAGGCCAGATCCGCGCCAATTGCCACCCCGGCGACATCTTCTGCCGCCCCCGCCAACGTCAGGGGCTGCTGCAATGGGCACATGACTGTCTGATTTGAACCGCATACACTCTATCCCGCACCCCTCATGCGCAATCCCCCCCTGTGAACGCAATAAACCCAGCATTTGTTGCACCAACCCCCATAACCGCCCCAAAACCACGCCCCCTTCTTCTTAGCACAAATACTCAAACCCCAACCGCACCACCCGCCAAACCACCAAAAACAGGATTGATCCCTGTCACACCCCCTCAGCGGAATTACGGCCCCACCGGGCAGCGGCCGGCGGGACCAGACGTAACGGGACACCCGCCACGGGGCTCCGGCCTGTCCTTAGCCTTCTCAGGTTCCGGCAGCGACTCATAGGGTTTCGGGTCGCGGGGGGTGATTTTCAGCCAGATACCATCCGCTCCGCGCACGGTCAGGTGGGCGGTGGGGACGGCGGGTTTGTCGGGCACCAGTTCAAAATGGAAGCGCCGACACAGATGCGACAGGATCAGCGGACCTTCCACCATGGCAAAGCCCGCGCCGGGACAGACGCGGGGGCCGGCGGAGAAGGGATAATAGGCTTTGCGCAACGCCTGTTTGCCGTTGTCGGTGGCGAAGCGGTCGGGATGAAATTCGTGCGGTTTGTCCCAGATGCGTTCGTGCCGATGCAGGTGCCACGGCGACAGGATGATCTGCGCGCCTTTTTTCAGCACCCGGTCGCGGAACGGCTCGTCCTTTTGCGCCTCGCGGATCATCATCGGCACCGGGGCATAGAGCCGCAGCGCCTCGCGGAACACATCGCGGCAAATGCGCAGCTTGCCCACGGCCGCGAAATCGGGCCGCTCAGGATCGAGATGCTGAAACGCTTCCGCCGCAACCTTCTCCTGCCAATCGGGAAACTGCGCCAAGAGGCAAAGCGACCAGGCCATCGCAGAGGCGGAGGTCTCATGCCCGGCAAGGAAGAAAATCGCCACCTGATCAACCATTTCCTGCGTGGTGAAGGTGTGGCCGGTTTGCGGGTCCGGCGTGGTCATGATCTTGGTGGCGAGGTCCGGCGGCGCGGTTCCGGCCTCGATCTCGGCCATCCGCTGCGCCGTAAGCTGTTCGATCAGGGCGCGGATTTCGCGGGCGGTGCGGCGCGTGGTGCGCGAATGAAAACGCGGGAACCATTTGGGCAGCGGCACATAGGCACCGAGATTGTGGATCGGGTTGGCCAGTTGATGCTCTTTGAACTTGGCAAAGACCTGTCGGGCGACCTCATGTTCGATCGGAATGGAAAACAGGGTGCGGAAAATCACATCCGCCGCGGCGTGGCTGGTCTCTTCCTCGATTTCCACCTCGCGCCCATCGGCCAGCCCTTCCAACCGCGCCACCGTCGCAATCGCCGCCTCCCACATCGCCGCAAAACTCTCGCGCAGCCGCCCGCCCTCGAAAGCCGGGTCAATGATGCGGCGCTGTTGTTTCCACTGCTCACCATTGGTGACAAACACGCTCTCGCCCAGAAGCGGCGCCAGCCCCTCGCGGATGCGGTCGGATTTGGGAAAATCATCCGGGCGTTTCTTCAACACCTCGGTCACGATCTCCGGGTCATTGGTCAGGTAAGAGCGGAAAAACGGGGTTTTGAACTCCGCCATCCAGGCGCGATAGAGCCGCGCGGGCTGGGCCGACAGGATGTCTTTTTGCATCATGCGGGCATATTCGAGCAGCCGCACCTTTTCCTTGCGCGGCGTGGGCATCGGCGGGCGATTATCCGGCGCGCGCGGGTCGATGTAATTCGGGTCCGTCTTGTCGGCCATGGCTCACGCCTTCCCATCCCCTCGTGGCAGCTTTGCCATATCGGTGAACTTGCTGGCGCAAATGTCAATGCGACTCATCGACGGCGGGCGGTCCTGATAGCGTTCCCACAGGGTTTTGGGCCCGGCGGTAATGCGGAAATAATCGTAATCCCCCGGCGCATCAAAGGCGCAGAGATATTGGAAATGCAGACGGAAAAAGCGCCACCGCAACGCGGCCCAACGCTCCGGCGTCAGGGTCTGGGTGAAAGCGGCGGAGAAGACCAGCGGCCATTTCTTGCCCGCCGCCGGTTCCACCCCCGATACCGATACCGGGTCGCACAGCGCAAAAGCGCAGCCATCGCCGGGTGCGGTCACGTCGACCCAAGGGATGCGGTCCTGCAAGCTCAGGTCATGCAGGTCGCGGCGCAGCCGCTTGGCCTCCGGCAGAAACGACACCATCGGCACCACCTGCCCCAGCGACAGAAACGACAGCTGCGGCCCATATGGCGGCACCCGCCCGGCGCGGATCAGATCGGCGAGGATCGACACCGCGAGATGGGCGCCGGAGGAATGGCCAACGACCAACACTTCGTCAACATCTTCCGTCAAGGCCGCCGCGATCTGGTCGCCAAACGCCGCCATCCGCGCTTCCAGTTCCGGCGGATTGGCGCCGCGGGTCGAGGCGGAATAGGCGTAATCGTGCATCAGGTAATAGACGAAAATCTTGTTGTCGATCTTCTGAAACCAGCGCAAAACCTGCCACGCCACCGGCAAAAACGCGGCCCAGAACAGCAAGGTGACGAGCAGCGCGGGCAGGAAGCTGCCCAGAGCAAAGCGCAGCACCGCCCCCGCCGCCCAACCCGCCAGCAGCGCGGCGATCAGTTGCAGGATCAGGGCGAAAATCGGATACAGCGCGGCGATGATCGGCCCCTTGCGCAGCCACATCAGGCGGCGCAGCGCGCCGGAAGCGATATAGGTCCAGGCGGTGCGAATGAGTAGCAGATAGGTGCCGAAAATGCCGACATCCATCGAATCGCGCACAATGTCGGACCAGACCAGCACGTCGAAATCCGCTTCGACCGCCCCGCCCTCGCCCGTATCGGCGCTGACATGCCAGCCATAAGTGCCGCCGCCCTGCCGCGCCCTCAGCTCAATCGCATAGCCGGAAATCTCCGCCTGCGCCGCGCCCTCCTTGCGGTAAAGCTCGCGGTAACGGCGCGGGTGGATCGGGTCGTAGCCCGGAATATAGAACACCTTGCGGCGGCGGACCGTCGCGCGTGCTGATTCCATATCGCCCAGTGCATCCATACGGGACCATACTCTGACATCGGTTACGTTTTGCTTAACATGGCCGAAGATTCTGGCCAAATTTGGGCGGTAGGACGTAGACCCCTAACCAATCTCCGCCAGCGCCGGGAAGGTTTCCACAAGCCAGAACGACATCGCCGCAAAGCCCCCGGTCAGCATCATCAGCCCCACGGTCCACAAAAGCAGGCCCATGATGCGCTCAATGCGGTCCATATGGCGTTTCATCCAGTTCATCACCCCGGTCATGCGTGGGAAAAACGCCGCGACCAGCAGGAACGGCAGGCCGAGGCCGATGGCGTAGATGCCGAGCAGCAGCGTGCCGCGCGCGACCGACGCCTCGGAAGCGGCCAGCGACAGGATCGCGCCCAGCTGCGGCCCGATGCAGGGGGTCCAGCCAAAGGCGAAAGCCAGCCCTAAAACGTAAGCCCCAAGCGCCGACCCGCCCTTGTCGCCCGCATCCATGCGCAGGTCGCGGTTGAGGAAGGGGATGGTGAAAATGCCTAGGAAATGCGCGCCGAACACCATGACCACCACGCCGGCGATCTGGTTGAAAAGCATCTGGTTTTGCAAAAAGAAAGCGCCAAAGGCGGAAGCAGCGAAGCCCAGAAACAAGAAGACGGTGGACAGGCCCAGCACGAAGAACAGCGCCGCCAACGTGGCCTTGCCCGCGCCGGATTTGCCCTCCCCCAGATCGGCCAGCGACACGCCGGACATATAGGCCAGATAGGGCGGCACGATGGGCAAAACGCAGGGCGATAAAAAGGAAATCCCCCCGGCGAACAGGGCGACCAGCATGGCGGGGACGAGCGAAGCGTCGATGAGATCAATTCCGAACATGACCCCTTCTACGCCCCCCGCGCCCCGCCGTCACGCGCCAAAGCGTCACAGGGGGCACGTTTGCGCGAGCGCCTGACCCTATGCGCAAAGCCGCTCTTCCCCCTACCAGACGAGCATCGGCCCCTTGTTTGCATGACACCCACTGCCGCCCCCAACCGGCAAATGCAAATGCGCGGCAGGTGTTTCCGTAAACGTCAGTTAACACCTTAACAGCCCAATTTTTCCTCTTTTTCGTCGCATTTGTTAACGAAATATTAACCTCAACGACCAGCTACGCCTCGAAGCACGAGGCGTATCCTGCTGGCGGGGGACCTTGTTTGCATCGGGATTGCACGACGGACGCGTGTAAAAGGAGTGTGTGCCATGTCGGATTTCAGTATCAATAACGGCAATTCAACGACCTATACGGACACAACGCCCGGCGGCGGGTTTGTCATCGACTTTTATGCGCTGGACAACAGTTTCAGCCTGACAATCAACGGGGTGGACCTGTTTGTCGGCGGGCCCGCGGGCGCACCGAACGAATTGCAGTTTCAGACCGCCGCAACGGAAGGGCAAACCGTTCGGTTCGCCGATGGCACCGAATACGGCAACGGCATTCCGGAAATCTGGCAGATGGGCAATACGAACGGGGAGCCGATTGTGCGGCTGGTGGTAAACCCGGACGGGACCATCGCGCTTTCCGGCGTCAAATCGACCAACGGCCCGCTCGAACCGCTGGAGCTTTTCAACGGCTTGACCGTCAACACGGCGGCGATTGCGGCAGCATGGAACCCCGCTGGGCCAAACACCGCCGTTCTGGACCAGTCGATCACCGGCCCGACCAATGCCAGCGGTGAAATCGAGGATATTCTCTGTTTCGCATCCGGCACCCTGATCGAAACCCGCGACGGGCCGGTTCCGGTAGAGAAGCTCAGGGAAAACGACGCGGTTCTGACCTATGATAACGGGTATCAGCCGGTGCGCTGGATCGGATCAACCCGCCTGACGGCGCAGCAGTTGGAGGTGCATCCCAGGCTCCGGCCCATTCTGATCCGCGCAAACGCCTTAGGGCCGGGCTATCCCCGGCAGGATCTCCGGGTTTCTCCGCAGCACCGGATTCTGGTGTCCTCTGCGGTGGCAGAGCGCATGTTTGGCAACCACGACGTGCTGATCCCGGCGAACAAACTGCTGGGACTAAAGGGGATTGAAGTTGAGACCGACAACCCCGATGGAGTGGAATACTGGCATATCCTGTTTGAGGAGCATCAGATCATCTGGTCCAATGGCAGCCCGACGGAGAGCCTGTTTGTCGGGCCGGAAGCGTTGAAATCCGTGTCCGACGCGGCCCGGCAGGAGCTTCAGACACTGTTCCCGGTGCTTGCCGCGCCGGATTTTGAGCCGCTTTCGGTGCGAAAAATTCCGCAGAAGGGCAAGATGGTCAGGAAGCTGATCAAGCGGCACCGAGAGAACAATAAGCCGGTTTATAGCAAGGATTCCGAGTTGCTCGGCGCGTAGAGCAGAAGTCGCTTTCGCTGATCGGGGAAAAAGAAAAGGCCGGGTTGCCCCGGCCTGATCTTATTTGCTTCCCAGCGACCACCAGCCCTTGCGCTTCGGCTTGGGCGGGGTTTCGGGTTCCGGCTCGGGCGTAGGCTCTGCCACCGGCTCAGGAGCCACTTCCGCAACCGGCTCCGGCGCGGCTTCCGGCTCAGGGGTAGCTTCCTTAGGCGCCTTCTCGGCAGCGAGTTCAGCCGGCGCCTCTTCCTGCACAACGTGCTCTGCCGGCGCTTCCTTCTTCTTGCGGCTGGCACGCTTGCGCTTCGGCTTCTCTTCTTTCGCCGCTTCCGGGGCTTCTTCGGAAACCTCCGCAGCCTCGGCCTTCGCGGCCTCTTCCGCTTCCCGCTCCGCCTTGGTCTTGCGACGGCGGCGCTTCGGCTTCTCTTCCTTCACCTCTTCCGGCGTTTCCTCAGAAGCCTCGGCCTTCGCGGCTTCTTCCGCCTCGCGTTCGGCCTTGGCCTTGCGGCGGCGACGTTTCGGCTTCTCTTCCTTCACCTCTTCCGGTGCTTCCTCGAGAGCCTCTTCCGCCTTCGCGGCCTCTTCCGCCTCACGCTCGGCCTTGGTCTTGCGGCGACGACGCTTCGGCTTTTCTTCCTTCGCCTCGTCCGACTTCACCGCGTCAGAATCCGGCTCTTCCGCGGCTTCCTCAGACACGGCCTCTTCGCCCGATTCTGCCGCTTCCTCCGCATTCTCCGGCGCATCCTCTGCCCCGCGGCCCCGGCCCCGGCGACGGCGGCGGCGGCGGCGCTTCTTCGGCGCCTCCTCCCCTTCCGCGGAACCCTCAACCGCTTCCAGCGCCTCCTCTTCCGCCTGCGCCTCATCCACTTCGCCCATCAGGGACGCATCGACCGATACCAGCGCCGCTTCCTGCACCACGCGGGTCGCGGTCTTGAAGCGTTCGATCTGATAATCCGGCGAGATCAGGAACGGATCGGCCTCGACGCAAATCGACAGGCCGTAGCGCGCTTCGATCTGCGCAATATGCTCGCGCTTGTGGTTCATCAGGAAGTTGACGATGGCCACCGGCGCCTTGAGCAACACCTCGCGGGAACGCTTGCGGGTGCCCTCCTCTTCCAACTGACGCAGGATGGTCAGGGCAAGGTTGTCGTCGGAGCGCACGAGGCCCGTGCCGTGGCAATGGGCGCAGGGCTGGGTCGTGGCTTCGATCATGCCCGGACGCAGCCGCTGGCGCGACATTTCCATCAGGCCAAAGCCGGAAATCCGGCCCACCTGAATGCGGGCACGGTCGGTCTTGAGCTTGTCCTTCATCCGCTTCTCGACAGCAGCGTTGTTGCGGCGCTCATCCATGTCGATGAAGTCAATGACGATCAGCCCGGCAAGGTCGCGCAAACGCAACTGACGGGCAACCTCTTCCGCCGCTTCAAGGTTGGTCTTGAGCGCGGTTTCCTCGATCGAGCCTTCCTTGGTGGCCCGGCCGGAGTTGACGTCGATCGCGACCAGCGCTTCCGTCACGCCGATAACGATATACCCCCCAGATTTGAGCTGCACCACCGGGTTGAACATGCCCGACAGATAGCTCTCGACCTGAAAACGGGCGAACAGCGGCAGCGCCTCATTATAGCGCTTCACGTTCTTGGCGTGCGACGGCATGATCATTTTCATGAAGTCCTTGGCGGTGCGATAGCCCGCCTCGCCCTCGACCAGCACCTCGTCAATATCGCGCGAATAGAGGTCGCGGATCGAGCGCTTGATCAGGTTGCCTTCCTCGTAAATCTTCGCGGGCGCGGTGCTTTCCAGCGTATGGGTGCGAATCTGCTCCCACAGGCGCTGGAGATATTCGTAATCGCGCTTGATCTCGGACTTGGTGCGCTTGGCGCCCGCTGTGCGCACGATCAGACCCGCGCCTTTCGGCACCTTGATCTCGCCCGCGATCTCTTTCAGCTTCTTGCGGTCGGCGGCGTTGGTGATCTTGCGCGAAATGCCGCCGCCACGGGCAGTGTTCGGCATCAGCACGCAGTAGCGCCCGGCGAGGCTGAGATAGGTGGTCAAAGCCGCACCCTTGTTGCCGCGCTCTTCCTTGACGACCTGCACCAGCAGGATCTGGCGAACCTTGATAACCTCTTGAATCCGGTAGCGTTTGGCGCGCGGTTTGCGCGGGATGCGGATTTCTTCCGTCACATCCTCTTCCGCCACGCTCTCGATGCTTTCGTCACGTTCTGAAGCGTCCAGCGCCTCCGCATCGTCACCATCCTCATTGGCATCGCTGTCGTCGCCATCGCTTTCGCTGGCATCGTCCGCAGCGGCGGCTTCCGCCTCATCCGGCTCCGCCACCGGCGCTTCCTCGACGAGATCCATCGGCGAATGCCCCTCCAGCGCATCCGCCCCTTCCGGCGCGTCCAGCTCGATGACTTCCATCCCCGCTGCCGCGTCTTCCGTCACTTCCTCCGTGACCACCGCATCGTCCGAGGCAACTTCCGCCGCGCTGGACTTACTGCGCCGACGGCCCCGCGAACGACGCCCGCGCGAACGGCGCTTGTCGTCCTCTTCGTCCTCTTCCTTCGCCATCGCCTCCGCATAGGCGCGCTCTTCTTCCAGCAGCGCCTCGCGATCCGCGACAGGGATCTGGTAGTAATCCGGGTGGATTTCCGAAAAGGCCAGAAAGCCGTGCCGGTTGCCGCCGTAATCGACGAAAGCAGCCTGCAACGAGGGTTCTACCCGCGTGACTTTTGCCAAATAAATGTTGCCAGCCAGCTGGCGCTTGTTTTCCGATTCAAAGTCGAATTCCTCGACTTTGTTGCCGTCCACCACGACCACGCGGGTTTCTTCCGCATGGGTGGCGTCGATGAGCATCTTCTTTGCCATGTTGTTCCAATGCACCCGCGCAGGCGCGCCGATCCGGGGGATCGGCAACGTGGCTGGGGTGTCTTTTCTGGGCGAGCGGGGGCGCGGGGGCGACAAGCGGAAGACGGGCCAAACCGGCCCCCATTTCCCCTGATCGCAGCTCCTGACGCCTCATCGCGTTTCTTCTCCGGCCCCCGGTGCGCTCTGGCGGAACACATGTCCGCCCCGCTTCAGGAACCCATTATTTACCCGTCCACAACGCGTCCGGGCTGTTCATATCCCGCCGCAGCGGGCCTATCTCCAACCCCACCAAAGCAAAACGCCGGTCTCGGGGTCACTCTCGGTCTCACCGGGCCGGGCCAAAGCCCTCGCAACCAGCAAGCGAAACTTATGCGGGCACATGCCCGAACGGCTCAGCCGTCCCGACCAACATAGTGTCGGGGCACGGGAAATTACAACGAAGAAATGCGCCGCGCGACGATTTTATCCACAAGCACACCGCCCGCCCCGTCAACACGCAATACTTCAGGCCCGACAACAGGGGCCGACCACAGGCTATTTCTTCCCAACCCCGTCCAGCACCTGAACATCCTCCTGCGCCACCAGCTCCCACGCCCGCCCCGCATTACGAAAAAGGCGTTTGCCTTGGCGCGGATAATCCGCAACGTCATGCACCAACCGTTCGCCAACCACGATACAGCGCAACAGCCTAAAGCGCCCGACCTTAAACATGAGACACGAATATCGCCAAACGTTAATTTTATGAGGGTCTTGCCTAGCTGAGTGAGCAAATTCTGTCACAAGGCTATGAAAAGACATGAAGAATAGATACTCCTTCCGTTCACGCATTTCCGAGGCCAATCTC
>PDWI01008033.1_pt1 | contig 20512 bp, 20 predicted proteins | sample 1430891 | NCBI WGS metagenome assembly PDWI01 (sample SAMN01162508, study PRJNA174530) | Oral metagenome, whole genome shotgun sequencing project. | biome: Marine environment; feature: Marine mammal; material: Swab sample of the gingival sulcus; isolation source: swab sample of gingival sulcus... | reverse complement strand
TTATGAATTGGGTATGTTTAATGAATTAGCTATGATTGTATTGGCTAAAAAATTAGGCTTAGGCTCTTGGATGTCTTATATACAAAAGTTCGGTGTACCGCCCATTTTTGTAACAACAGAACTTCAAAATAAGACACGAACAGACGAGCTGTTTGAAATGCTATCTAATTTTAGAAGTAATCATTTTGCGGTTTTAGAAGGCAATGAAAAAGTCGAATTACCCACCAATAATAATTTGGACGGATACCGTTCCTTCCAAGCTCTTAACAGTTTTGCCGATGCTCAAATCAGTAAGCGTGTCTTGGGTGGTACTGCATCAACCGATGAAAAAAGTTTTACCGGAGCTGCAGAAGTACAAGAACGAGTAGCACAAGACAGATACGAGGCAGACAAGCTACTGTTTAAATACTATTTCAATACCCATATACGCCATAGATTAACAAAAATAAGTAGTGTATATGCTGAGTTTGCTAACCATACTTTGGAGTGGGACAATCAAGAAACCTTAGCGATTAAAGATTACATTGATGGTGTACAGAAATTATCCGGAGTATTTGAATTTGATGTAGAAGAAATCAAAGCACGTACAGGCTTACCAATTATCGGAACGAAACAATTAACCGAACCAAAGTCAAGCACCGAAAAAAAAAAGACTAAACCAACAGCAGAACCCAACGCACAATTAAAGTATGCACCTTACCATTATGATGTAGGAGCTTATTATTCTATTAATGCAGCCACTTGGGATGCTGCCATAGAACGTCTCGCAAATCAAATCTACAATGGCGAAGTAAAACCAGCTGACCTCGACCGTGATTTGGTATTGAAAAATTATGCTGCTTTTAATAAAGCCGCTGAAATAGGCTATGGAAAAAACTATCACAACAGTCCCAAAGGGCAGGTCATAAGAGATAATTTATTACACTATGCAGGAGCTAAGAGTTACAATTTAATGCAGCGTTTAGAAGTATTAAAAGCAGAAAGTAAAGACAAAGCTGATTTTACAAACAAAGCAAAGAAACTGGTAAACTTACATAATGATACTTGGTTAAAAACCGAAGAACAGTATGTATCACACGCCGCTAATAGTGTTTATGAATGGGATGATATTATAAAGCACAAACATATTTATCCTAATCTAAAGTTTCGTACAATGAATGACGGGCATGTCCGAGACGACCACCAAAAATTAGAAGGCATCGTTAAACCTGTTGATGATTCATTTTGGGATACTTACGCACCTCCTTTAGGTTGGTGGTGTCGTTGTAAAAAAGAACAAACTATGGACACAGCAACGCCTGAAAAAGACACCCCTAAAATAAAAATACCCAAACAGTTTGCCCATAACCCCGGTAAAACAGGTAAAATATTTAACGATGAAAACCCTTACACTAAAAGCATAAAAAAAGAAGATATGGCTAAATTTAAGGACAATATAGAAAAAATGAAACGTCATACTCCTTTTGGTAGAGTAGAAAAAGCCGGCAACAAAAAAGTATTTATTAACGACTTTCACGACCCCAAAGATGGAACAGCGTCTATTATTGCCGCTAAAAAAATAAGCAAAACGCTAAACGAAGATACCTTTGTTTTATCTCACGTTGAAAACAGCGATACACTACACGTTAAAAACCCGGAATTAGCCATTGGTGTTGTAAGTTATTTTGCCGACCTTAAAACGTTTGACAATAAACAACAAAAAAGCACACGTAACTTTGTTGCAAACAATCTAAAATCAGCCAATAAACAAGGATGTAAGGCTGTAATCTTAGACCTTACCTTAGCACCGGAAAACAATTATTTAGAAATTGCAGCAGGCAAGTTAAGAGGAGAACTAAAAGGTAAAGGCAAAAAGAACATTAAGCAAATTATCATTATTAGAGGCAATAAAGTACTTCGCGTTACACGAAATCAAACCCAAGAAAAAGACTATTTAAAATATTTTAAGTTTGAATAAAAAGTAAAAGGAGTACTAAAAGCACTCCTTTTATTGGCTGAGATTGGACAACATCCGCTCCCAACACAAAATTAAAACTATTTTTTTAATATACAATGGTAAATCAAAAAATATATCAACCGTTATATGGGGTCAAAATAACGTTCTTTGACTTTTCTCAATCTCTCAAAAAACATTTTGTCCTTGTCTTCCTTTTTCAAAGCAGGATAGTTATATGGTTTAAAGTATTCTCTCAAAACCTCTATACCTTTCATAAGACCAATATCTTGGGGAGATTGAGGCTCAAAATTATAAACATCTGCCAATGTATTAAACATCATTGCTTGCTGTTGTTCTTCTTCTTGTCGTTGAAGACTCGTTTTAAATCCTATCGTTCCCATAATTATACCCCCAATTTTTCAATTAAACTTAAACGCAATTGCGTATCCTCTATGCGTGCAACATCTGCCAATATCCCTACCAACCTGTCTTTCGTTAAGCGATTGTGTTGGCGTTTAGCAGGTAACTTTTTTTGTGGAACTACTGCACCAAATAAATCTGTTTGTTCATCCAACTTAATGATTAATTCTTCCGCCCAATCTCTAAAAACTTTGGCTCGTTCGCTCTTAATAAAGAATCCCAATCTTATAATGCCTCGTTTTGTAAATAGAAAAGAATTATATTGGATGTTTCCTTTATTTTGTAGTGTGGACAAAATGTCCACACCTCTCATAATATGTTTACCTTCAATAAATTCAGAGCTATTACGCTGTATGGTTTTAAAAATAGCATATTTGGAAGTACCATATCCATTAGCAACTTCTTTGGTGGTCATTAAAAATTCGTGTGAATCGTTAGGTATTACTTGGACAGTGAGGTCGTCCTGTACCTGTAACGACAAACTACTATACTTCGTTTGTGTTTCTTTTGTTGTGATTTTCGACATATCTAAAAAGATAAAAAGCGGTGTTGTCGGGTATCACAACATAAAGAAGATAAGACCCCCGGGCATTACTGCTTGCGGACACCGCTGTATTTATAATATTTTGAATAGATTTAAACATCTCTGTTGTGAATTTTGACATCACAAAGATAAATATATTTCAAATAGAAACAAAAAAAGATAAAAAAATGTCAGAAAAATTTACTATTCCCGATTTTGATAAAACGGCAATTAACTTAAAAAAGGACGCTATGTATATAGCTAAAAAAGAATCTATCAAGTTTTTTGAGGATAGTTTTCGTAAAAAAGGTTTTACAAATACTTCTTTTGTTGCTTGGAAAGAAACCAACAATCCTTTTAAAGGCAATGGTACTATGCACAATAAAGGTAATTTAATGCGTTCTTTACGTATAGTCGAGCAATCCGATAATAAGATGATTGTTGAAAGCGACACCCCTTATTCCGAGATACACAATAATGGTGGTTATATTACAGTAACTGCACAAATGAAAAAATACTTTTGGGCTAAGTATTACGAATTTGCAGGAAAGGTAAAAAAAACAAAAAGAGGTAGAATGTCGCAAGCAAAAGCCAATTTAAAAGTAAACGCTAAAGCAGAATTTTGTAAGCGTATGGCTTTAATGAAAGTCGGCACTAAAATAAAAATACCTCAACGCCAATTTATGGGACACAGATTTATATAAGGAACTCGCAGAAAAGATTACACAGAACTTAGACCAAATACAATGGGTTGATTTATGGCACGAACAAATAAACTACCTTACAACAGAACTGCCATTTCCAACACCGGCAGTATTCTTAGCATTCAACGCTGTAGATATTGCAGACCGTTCACTATTGGCACAAGAAGTAAACACCCAAGTAGATTGTTACCTATTCTTTGAAACCTTTTCAGATACCTACATGGGTTCATACAATCAAAGCAGTGCATTAGAGTTCTTGGAGCTATTAACCGAGTTACACAAGCTATTCCACGGCACAGATGGCGACAACTACTCAGAAATGAGACGTGTGGATTTAAAACGTGAAGATAGTGGAGATGCTGGCAACTTATATCGCATCAGCTTTCAGTGTATGGTATATGATAACAGTGCAAGTAAACAATATGAAGACACAACGGTTAGTGATATATCTATTGAAAGAGGGGAACGACCTATTGAGAACAGTTCTAATGCTTTTGATGTTGATTGTTCTTAGTTAAAAGGCTTTCGTAATAGGCATTATTATCCTTATTGTAAAAGATACGTGAATAGATGTAATTAGCATCAAGAAAAAAATGCTTGTTCGACAATTCATCAAGAACATCGTCCATTCTTTTTCTTTGCTTGTCGTAAAGCTCATAGAATTTATCTACGATAGCTTTATCTCGTTTTGCCATTAAATCATTCCTTCGTGCCATATCTATATGCAAAGGAATAAAAAAAGTAAATTCGATTTAAATATTTTCTTGACAAATACTGTAACCTATTTTTGTAACCCTTATTGTAACCTTTTGACTCTTTTTGAAAAAAATCAAGGCAAAAAAATAACAGTCCATTTAATTAGACTGCTATAAATCTACACTAAGACACCTGTTATTAAATCAATAAGTTAGGTTACAAACAAAACCTTTTAAACACTCTCGTACAAATTAAAGCTAAATATAAGCAAAATTAAAGCTGTTTCACTATTCGTTAATGGTATTTGATTATTCGCTTTTTTTATAAATGTATTATTAACAAATCGTTACGCTTGTTTTTCGTTGTAACCTTTTTTTACACTATTCTTTATGCCCCTTGTAATCATTAACAATATATTCTTATGATATCGCTCTTGTTGCGATTTTAGTTTCTCAACTTCTAACTCTAACTCGTAAATTTTTCGTATCTTCTTCGATAGAAAAATACTCTCAAACCACGTAAATCCCTTTTGACTTCCTCTAAGGTGTTTATTTTCAGAACTTACCACCTCTACCCCTTTCATTCTTAAAGCCTTAGCAATACCATTTTTTAACGACTTTTCGAAAAATATTTTATTTTTCAAAGCCGGTTTGGTGGCTATAACCGTTTTGGCGGAAATGGTGGTGTGCGTACTTGCATTACAAATAATAACTGCGTGAATATCATCAATAATACTTTCTAAAAAATTATAAGTTTCTATCCTACGTTTAATAGATTGGTTTTTAAAGTCTCTAACATCGAACAACAAAAAGAATTTATCACAATGACTCGGAATATGAGACTTCATCATTTTTTTAGAAACACCTACTATCTTTACATCTCCGGTTTCGGACTCTCCGGAGACATTTAGTAAAATAATATTCTCATCAATTAAGGTTGTTTTCTGAGTTAATCTACCATTATCGATATTATGTGTCCACCCTTTGGTTCTATTCATTTGAGAATCTTCTAATAAATCTAAAATTTCATCCTCATGAATACTTCTTGTAGACTTATTTAATTCTATATGATTTTTTTTAAACTCGGATAGCGTTCGTATTGCTTTTATATTACTGAACTTTTTGTTAAATATTCTTGTCGATGCTAGAACAACGTTCATCAAAGGCGAGGCTTTATAAAAAACAATACTTTTGAACTGATCAGATACACTTTCCAACCAATCTGAATATTTCTTTCTTCCGTACGCCGACACATAGGTAAGAGCCTCAAGGTTTTGTACCAACTGTACATTTTGATGCGTTTTTAAAAAATCATTCACAACTTCAAAAATACTTACATCAATATCCTCGTAAGGACTCAAGTCTCTTATTTGACCTATATACTTTACAAAGAGGATATTACCCCCTACTAAATAAATTTCGTGTTTATACGGAATCCCGGAACGGGAAGAGGAGGAAGTATCTTTTCTTATTAATTTAACTTCTAAGCCCCGGCTGATGTAAAAATTTAGAATGTCGTCTTTCATAAATAGGTATTTTTAAAAACATAAATAACGAAATCAAGCGTCATAACCCGTTATTAACTCTTGATTTTCAGCACAAATCTAAAACATTTGCAAATTTCTTTGAGGAAAACCTTTCCCCAAATTCACGTTAAATATACAAAATATCACTTATACAAACACTATTTTCAAACTAAATCCCGTATATTTTCTAACATTAAATACCGTTCCGTCTTCAAAAATTAGATACTGACCTTTAATCCCGACTAACCTTCCCGAATATTTGGCTTGTTTTTCTAAATTTAGGCTACTAATTTTCTTAGGGAAATCTGATATAGGATACTGAATAGACGTTATATCATCGTCGATTAGGTACTTTTCAAATTCGCTTTTAAGCAAATTATGAGCTTTTTTTGCAGATTCTTTTAAAAGAACGGGATCGCTATAAGTGCCTGATAACATTTTTCGCCAATTGGTAATATCTGCAAAATGTTTTTTAAGACTTACCTCTATCAATCCCGACAATTGTCGATAAGGAACTTTGGCAATACGAATAGCCTCTGTTGCTCCTTGATCGATCCACCGAGTAGGAATCTGTGTGTGTCTGGTAATGCCAACCTTTATATTTCCGGTATTTGCCAAGTAAACAAAATGGTCTATCAAATTGTTTTCTTTCGCCCATTCCATATCTCGTGAGATACCTAAATGAGACTTATCTAACTCTGGTTTTACAACTGTAATATCTGCCGAAGGAGCTGTTTGGGAACAAAAAAAACAAAAGCCCTGACTATAAGACTTTCTCGTTTTTCTACCACAATGTACACAGTAAATATCTCCGGTAAACTCTAAACTAACTGTTTTTCCAATTTGTGTATTCCAATGAATACGCCCCTCCGTAGAATCCATAAAATAATTAACGGTGTCATCGAGGCTTGTTTCTAACTTCTTTAAAATGCTTGAAAGCTCCATAGTACAAGAATTTCTTTAAAAAAAGATTTGATTTTACGTTTAAATTTATAAATTTGTCTTTCAAACATAATAAATATAACTTTATTAAAACAAATTCACAATGAAAAAGATTACATTTTTAATGGCTTTGTTTACGCTATCAATATTTAGTGTACAAGCTCAAAATGAGGAATTGGTTTCTAAAAAAGGATTCAAAATTCTACCAGAAGATGGCGACTATGCTATCGGAGTGGATTTTGCTCCATTTATCAATACCTTGAACTTTATGGGAGGAACTTCTACCGGTCCTAAAATGACTTTAAGCGACGGACTATCTATTTTTGGAAAACGTTTCGTTGACGACAATACTGCTTATAGAGTTAAGTTTGCTTATAATAGAAGCATAGAAACTTTAAAAAATTATGTTTTGGATGAGTCCGGAATTACAAATACTTATCCTCAAGATGTAGTTTTAGACAAAGGTAAATTTTCATATGCTCAATTTTACGTAGCTGTAGGTGTTGAAAAGAGAAGAGGCTATGGTCGTTTGCAAGGCTACTATGGAGGAGAGATCTTTGTAAGTACAATGAACGGAACATCTGCTAATCCTAATGAAGATTACACTTATGGAAATGAGTTTGCAGCTTCTAATACCAATCCTATCTCTACAACCAATTTCACTAGCGGGGCTTCAAGCGGACAATTTGCTCGTACCACTTTAATCGAAAGAGGTATTGCTTTTGGTTTTGGAGCTAGAGGTTTTGTTGGCGTTGAGTATTTCTTCGCTCCTAAAATCTCTATTGGAGGTGAAGTAGGATGGGGACTTGCTTACGTTTACCAAACAGAAGGTAGCAGTAAGACTGAAAGCTGGGATCCTATTGATGGAGAAGTAAAAACAGAAACAGAAAAAGTAGCAGGAAGCAGCAGTTTAGTTGTAGGAACTGATGGTGCTACTAATACTTTCAATGGAATGACAGGGTTAAATGGTAATATCAATATTATTTTCCATTTCTAAAATATACTTCTGTTTTATTAATTATTTAACTGCCTCACAATTTGAGGCAGTTTTTTTGTTTCTTAATTTTGATTAAAAATTGTAAGGATACTTTGAAAAAAGAGAACTAGGGTGTAATTTTGACAGCCTAAAAAAATAAGTGATGGATATAATATTAATAGTTCTAGGAATTGTATTTGGTATTTTATTATCAATCTTCTTTTTGCATAAAGGCTCTCAAAGATGGGTGCTTTTTATTAGCCGAATATTTTTAGGTGCAGTTTTTATGTATTCAGGATTTGTGAAAGCTGTTGATCCTTTGGGCTTTAATTATAAGTTCTTGGATTATTTCCAAGCTTTTAATATGAGTTTTTTAGATCCTTTGGCATTTCCCTTGTCTGTGGCACTTCCCGCCTTAGAATTTTTGATTGGTTTCGGAATATTATTTGGTACAATGCTACGCACTTATACTAGGCTATCGGCATTATTTATGAGCTTTTTTACAATCCTCACCTTTATTTTAGCATTAACCAACCCGGTTACAGATTGCGGGTGCTTTGGCGATGCTCTTATCTTAACCAATTGGGAAACATTTTGGAAAAATATCATTATAGACATTCCTATTGTAATGCTCCTTTTAAAAGGGAAAAAACTTATTAGCCCTATTAAAAACAACATTGCTATTCCTGCCAATATGGTTATGGTTGCTCTGATAGTATATGTTTCTATTTACGGCTATCAACACCTGCCCATTATGGATTTTAGACCTTACAAAATAGGAAATAATATTCAAGAAGGTATGAGTATTCCCGAAGGTGCTAAAACAGATGTCTATAAAAACACCTTTATATACAAAAATTTAGAAACAGGACAAGAGCAATCATTCTCCGAAGCGGAGCTATCAGAACCTGCTAACAACCCCGATATATGGGAATATGTAGATAGTAAATCTGAACTAATAGAAGAAGGCTACCACCCTCCTATTCACGATTTTATTATCTCGAACGATGTGGAAGGTGATATTACCAATCAGGTATTACAAGAGCCTTTAACACTTCTTTGCGTTGCTTACGACTTAGGAAAAACAGACGTAGAAAGTTTCAAAAAGTTACATTCTTTAGGATTAGAATTACAGAAAGAAGGTATTACTGTTAGAGTTCTAACATCTGCCTTAAATAAAGAAATAGAAGCTCTAAAAGACAGCCTTTTATCAACTTTAGACACTACCGAATCGACTCCTCAGCAAGAAAGCAAGACCATTTATTTTTACGAAAAAGAAGGTCAAGTTTACGAATTTACAGATGATAATCTGCCTGAGAATGTGGATAATGAATATCAATTTATAGGCTCAGAAAACACTTTACAAGACGTTAAAAAAGATTTAGCATATCAGTTTTATGTTTGTGACCCAATTACTTTAAAAACTGTTGTTAGAGCCAATCCTGGGTTTGTCCTACTCAAACAAGGAACGGTTATTGACAAATGGCACTTTAATGACTGGGTAAACATTGATACTTTTAAAGAAAAATACTTGAAGTAATTCGAGGTAAAGTAATGTGGTCAAAAACAGTTGGTGATATTTAGCCAAAAAACAAGATAGTACGTATTGCTTTAAAGGTTAACTCCCATTATAACCTTAACAATCTGGCAAAAGGATTCACAAGATTACTTATAAATGTTCGGTAGTCTTTATCTTGTCCTTGTCCCAAGCCGAAAGTTAGTTTTTGAACTTCTTTGGAGCGAACTAATGTTCCGAACATCCAATCCCATATTGCCAAACGAGAACCCATATTTTTGTTCCAATGTTTAGGATTTCTACTATGATGTATTTGATGTTGCAGAGGACTGACAAACAAATATTCTAAGACATTTAAATACCGAAACCTAACGTGAGAATGCCGAAGGTTAGCCCCTAACATAAAAAACACAAAACTAAACACATTAGCCCCTAAGAACGTCCACTTGCTAACGTAACCCGAAGAAAAATAGGTAAATATTCCGGTAACCGTTCCAAACACTAAGATTCCTACAATATTGTTGATTATTAACTCAATAGGGTGAATTCTATATTGTGTAATAGGAGTCATAGAAGTTGCCGAATGATGAACCTTATGAAACTCCCATAAAAAAGGGACTTTATGCATCAAGTAATGCACTATAAACACAAAAAAGTCAGTTACAATGGTAAGAACGAGGGTGTATAAAACAACGGCTGTCGTTGGGGATAATGGCTGTTGTACATAGTCGTAATGACCTATAAACCATTCACTAATATAAAATGACAAGTAAAATCCCAGATAAACATAAGGAGCCAACAAAAATAACTTTATGACTCCGTTAAAAAGAAATAATTTATAATCGATCCACGCCGAACGCCCCAACCAAACTTGCTTTTTAAAGATGTATCGCAAAAAAGATTTTTGAGGCTTAGTTCTGACAAATACATAATAAGCCAGCAACAAAGCACTTGCGAGATACAAAACATAAATCCGTTTGCTTGGATTGATAAAATACCCTAAAGACTTATCTATAAAATCCGATACAATGTCCATTTATTGTTTAACAATTTTTGTATAAATCACGCCTTTGTTATTAAATACCTTTAAAAAGTACATACCTTTAGGAAGGTTTGAAACATCAATTAAGGTAATATTTTTATCAATCAGTCTTTTAGAGACTATTTGCCCTTTTGAATTTACAATTTCGATAGCATTTATACCATCGCCTTCCAAGGTAAAAATTCCATTGCTTGGATTTGGATATACTTTAGTAGCACTATCGTCTTCTAGGTTTGGAACACCCACAAAGCCAAATGTTGAAAAACGCCAAGTTTGTGACCAATCACTTTCGCCGGAAGGATTGGATGCCTTAACCCTCCAGAAACACTCTGTATTTGTAGCTAGGTCGGTTAATTCCTTATAAGTAGATGTTGTGGTTTCGCTAACTACATCAGACGTAAATGTGTTATCCGTACTGATTTGACAGGTGTATTCTGTCGCATCCATTACAAACAACCATTCTATGCTAATGATGCCAACATCAAGATTTTCTGAATTGTTCAGAGGAAATAGTAATTGCGGACTTTCTAAACTTATACTTTCAGTTGTAAAACTCCAAACCTCAGACCAAGCACTTTCCGTAACATTATTAGACGCTTTAACTCTCCAAAAATATTGTGTATTTGCAGAAAAGTTCGTCAAAGTTTGGTTAGTTGTGCTGACAGTCTCGCTTTCTACATCAGAAGTAAAGGTATTGTCCGTACTAACTTGATAAGTATATTGGGTCGCCTCATTAACTGAATTCCATTCAAGGTTGATGCTGTTAAAATCAAGCTCTTGGGAATTATTGGTCGGAGCGACTAAAACAGGAACGTCTAAAACCACATTTTCTGTGGTAAAGTTCCAAACCTCAGACCAAGCACTTTCCGTAACATCATTAGACGCTTTGACTCTCCAGAAATATTGCGTATTGATAGCAAGGTTTGTCAATGTTTGGTCAGTTGAGCTGACAGTCTCGCTTTCCACATCAGAGGCAAAAGTATTATCGGTACTGATTTGGTAAGTATATTGGGTAGCCTCATTAACTGAATTCCACTCAAGGTTGATATTGTTAAAATCAAGCTCTTGCGAATTATTGGTCGGAGCTACTAAAACAGGAACATCTAAAACCACATTTTCAGTCGTAAAACTCCAAACCTCTGACCAAGCACTTTCCGTAGCATCATTAGAGGCTTTAACTCTCCAAAAATATTGTGTATTGATAGCAAGGTTTGTCAATGTTTTATTAGTTGTGTTGACAGTCTCGCTTTCCACATCAGAGGCGAAAGTATTATCGGTACTGACTTGATAAGTATATTGGGTCGCCTCATTAACCGAATTCCATTCAAGATTGATGCTGTTAAAGTCAAGGTCTTGTGAATTATTGGACGGAGTAACTAAGACAGGAACATCTAAAACTATATTCTCAGTCGTAAAACTCCAAACTGTTGACCAGTTGGAGAATCCTGCATTATTACCGCCTCTCACTCGCCAATAATACGTCGTATTTGCATCAAGCTCGGAAATATTTGCGGTTGTAAGTACACTCGTTGCTGTATGAACGCCTGTTGCAAAGGTATTATCTGTACTATACTGATATTGATAAAAGTTTGCATCTGTTATCGAAGTCCATTCCAAACCCACGGATGTGTAAGGAAGGTTACTACTTAAATCCGTAGGACTGACAAGCGTTGGAACTTCAAGCAATTCGTAACCGGTTTTAAAACTCCAAGTATCAGAAAAAGCAGAAGTGTCTGTAGAGCTTTTACAAGCCGCTCGCCAATAATACCTTGTACCGTATAACAATCCGGAAACATTCTTCTCCGAAGAATTTACAGGCGTGTTTAATTGTTGAAACAATGCGGAGTTAAAGTTAGGAGAGGTATCAATTTGACATAAATATCCAGCGTTATAGCTGATAGAAGACCAATCTAAATTAACATCAACAGCAATATTTGTCGCATTATTGGAAGGACTAATATTGTTTACTGTATATTTCGTTGTAAAGCTAAAAGGAATTGACCATTCCGAAGTATCATTAACACCTTTGGCACAAGCACGCCAATAATAAGTGGTTCCAAACAATAAGTTAGAAACAGTCACGGCAGATGTGCTTACTGTGTTTCCTTGAACAAACAAGGGGGAATCAAAATTTGGGTTGGTATCTAACTGATACATATAACCTACATTCCCATCAACAGACGACCAATCCAAAACCTCTGCAATATCCTGATACAAGGCTCCATTCTGTGGCGATACATTTACAATCGTAGATTTAGTCGTAAAGCTAAAAGGTGTCGACCATTCCGAAGTATCATTAACGCCTTTAGCACAAGCACGCCAGTAATAAGTAGTTCCAAACAATAAATTAGAAACAGTCACTGCAGATGTACTTACTGTGTTTCCTTGAACAAACAATGGGGAATCAAAATTTGGATTGGTATCTAACTGATACATATAACCTACATTTCCATCAACAGACGACCAATCTAAAACCTCTGCAATATCTTGATACAAGGCTCCATTCTGTGGCGATACATTTACAATCGTAGATTTAGTGGTAAAGCTAAAAGGAGCCGACCATTCCGAAGTGTCATTAACACCTTTGGCACAAGCACGCCAATAATAAGTGGTTCCAAACAATAAGTTGGAAACAGTCACTGCAGATGTACTTACAGTATTGCCTTGAACAAACAAGGGGGAATCAAAATTTGGGTTGGTATCTAACTGATACATATAACCTGCATTTCCATCAACAGACGACCAATCCAAAACTTCTGCAATATCTTGATACAAAGCTCCATTCTGTGGCGATACATTTACAATCGTAGATTTAGTCGTAAAGCTAAAAGGAGTTGACCATTCCGAAGTATCATTAACACCTTTGGCACAAGCACGCCAATAATAAGTAGTTCCAAACAATAAGTTAGAAACTGTCACGGCTGATGTACTTACTGTGTTTCCTTGAACAAACAAGGGGGAATTAAAGTTCGGATTGGTATCTAACTGATACATATAACCTGCATTTCCAACAATAGACGACCAATCCAAAACCTCTGCAATATCTTGATACAAAGCTCCATTCTGTGGCGATACATTTACAACCGTAGATCTAGTTGTAAAACTCCAAACCGAAGACCAAGCAGAGTTCCCCGAAGACTTAAGGGTCATAACTCTCCAATAATAGGTCGTTCCGAAATGTAGGTTAGAAACAGTTGTATGGGAATTGTTGGTAGTCCCATCAATTAAATTAGGTGAATTGAAATTGGGAGTAACATCAACTTGATATCTGTACCCCTCATTATTAGAGACAGAATACCAATCCAAGGTTTCCGCAATATCTTGATAAGAAGCTCCATTGCTAGGTGCATAAAGATTAGGAACATTGATTCCTAATGAATTTATACTTAATACGATAATTGATAAAAAGCTAAGATATAAAGTTTTCATATGAAATAGGATTTTTATAGTAATGAAACAAAGTTAATAAACTTACAAGCACAAAGTTAGCATAATTTTCCACTATTTTAAAGCAAATCGGGGACAATCTTTATTCACATAATCAAGCAATTAGCGTCAAAACATGCTAAATTATTGCAGGGCTATCGGGGTAATTCAAAAGAATTTAGTACCACAATAATGTCAAGTATTAATATTTACCTTAATTCCCCTTATTTTAACTCTCGTCTGAGGTTAAAACTCGTAGTATTGTTCATAGCTTCCGACTTCATATAAGCCTTTATCACTTTATTAAACACATGCTTAGACGGTTTTTGGTTAGAAAAATCGACCAAAAAGCGATGGTAGCCCAATTTTTCCATTTTCGGTCTGTGCTTTAAGGTGGAAACAACCACTTCCGGTCGCACAATGGTAATGCCATCCACCACCGTTTTTTTGTACTTCCGCCCTGCATCGTCTTGAAAAACATTCTCTTTATCGTTAACCTTAACCGGCATCCTTGAATAAAACAAGTCCGGAAAAAAGTACAGCGGAACAATTCCACTTCGGTTCTTCATCGCGTAAAGATTGCCAAAATCGTTTTCCAAAGGATAGCTGTAAAATGTGGCTTTTTCATCTGTTAAGAAAGCTGCGGCAGCATCGTTAAACACATATACGTTCTCGTTACAAGCAAACCTTGCTCCGGAAGGAAGTAGTTCTTTTTGCGAGATATGACTGATAAAAAATTGCTTAACACCTTCTTTATACAAGCGTTTCAGCTGTTCTTGATAGGCGGATTGCTTCTTTTCAGGAATAAACTTGGGCAGTTCAATCCAAATTTTGGAAATATTCTTTTTGATAAAGGCATTTTTAGCGGTCCACTTCGATAAATCGGAGTATTTAAGATTTAAAATCAGATGCCCGATTTTATCAAGCCAAATTTTACGCAACCAATCCGGATTATCAATTCTGACAAACAGGGTGCTCTTGGATTTTTTCGGTTTTTGTCGTAAGCCTTGAATAATTTTTTGCTTCTGATTTTTAGGCATCTCGCTTGGCACTTTGTGCGATGGAGGCTGAATTTTATTGGAAAATTTAAACAGAGAAACCCCACCTATCAAAAAGACCTTGTCGTTTTTGCGAATGGCTTTATTGTCTAATTTAACTTGATATTGCCGCCCTCCAATATGCTTAAAATCGTTCATTTTAAAATTAACCTGCTCCTCTGTTTTAGCCGACACAAATCGAATACGACTGTTAGCGTCTAATTCTTTGTTCGACTCGAAAAGCAAGACCCCTTGCGAGACTTTAATAACTTTGCCGATAAAGATTCCGGTATTGGGATGACTGGTAATGGCATTTTTGACATTTCCGCCAAAGAAATACGCGGTTTTGTCTCGTCCCATATCCAGTTTCAATAATTTCTTAGAATGTTGCGTTTGGCGAATATCATCCAAGGCTTTTCTGTACGATTGGGCTGTGGTGTAAACATATTCTGCCGATTTCATTCGTCCCTCAATTTTTATCGAGGCAATGCCCATTTCTTTAAGGCTCGACAACTCATCGATTAATTGATTGTCTTTTAGACTAAAAAGGTATGAATTTGAGGAGTCGGAATACGCTCTTCGGCAAGGTTGAGCACACATCCCTCTATTTGCTCCTTGACCGCCTATATAGCTACTAAACAGACACATACCGGAAAACGAATAACACAATGCACCGTGTACGAAATATTCAATCTCGATGCTCGTTTTTCGAGCTATCTCGCTTAATTCATCTTTGGTTAACTCACGAGCCAAAACAACCCTCTCAATGCCTTTTTTAAGAGCAAAATTAGCCCCTGAAGAATTGTGATTTCCCATTTGTGTACTGGCGTGAATAACCAATTTGGGGAAGTATCGTTTCATCAAATAATAAACGCCCCAATCTTGAATAATAACCGCATCTACAGACGTTTTGGACAAAAACCAAAGCATATCTAATAGTTGAGGAAGTTCGTCGTTTTTGATGATGGTATTTAAAGTCACATAGACTTGGACTTGCTTTTGCTTGGCTTCCTCTAAAACAGAAATAAATCGTTCGTTGGTAAGGTTGGTGGCTCTGCCCCGAGCATTGAATTTTCTTAAGCCAAGGTAAACAGCATCAGCCCCACCCTCCACAGCGGCTCTGAAATTCTCCACATTACCCGCCGGTAACAACAACTCCGGTAAACGATTTTCTTTCTTCATCTGATTTTTTTGCAAAGGTAAGCAAATGGGAAAAGATTCATTAACTTTGTGTAGTTTAACTTTAGATTAATTGCAATATGTTGTTCAGTTCTATTCCTATTGGTGTATTAACAGGGATTAGTCTCCCCAAATCTTATTTTTGGGTCGTTTTATTAATGCTGATTTTATTGATAATTTTTGCTATTATGAGAGTTCGAAATCAAAAGCAAATTGGGGCTATTTTCGGAAAAAAGATAATAGAAATGGACGAGAACCAAATCAGAATTATGTCTAAAAAAGGTAAATTAGAAGCACGTTTCGATTTAACTCAAATTGATAAACTTATTTTAAAGGGCAATATTTCAAAATATAAAGAAACAGGCAATACCTTGAACGAAAAACCCATTTATATTATTCTGATTCAGGGTGAGAAAAGCAAAAGGTTTGACTTTAAAATTGACTCGCACTATATGACCAATCAACTTAATAAGGTGATAGACTCTTGGAAAACAAAAGAATATAATTTCGAAACAATAGCATCCTAAACAGTGTGTATTCAGGGCAATATTTTCCTCTCATAATCAGATAATTAGAATTGCACAAACTAAGTTCTTTCAGGACTATCGGGATAATTCGTGTTATTTTATAAGCAATAAAGCCATAGGCAACTTGAATTTTCTAATGCATATTTGGTGTTTAAGTTATACTTTCGTTCAAAATTCATTACCTTAGCAAATTATAATCATAAAGTAAAAAGAAATGAATCATCTTGCTAAAAAAATCGTATCGTATTTGCTGATTGGAATGGTCGTTTTTGTAACCGGAATTTCTATATTAGCCATTTGGGATGTCATTGAATTAGAGAGAGTTTTTTGGAAAACAGCACAATCTTTATTCGTGGTCTTTATAGCGTCGGTTGTGGTTCTGTTTATCACTTCTGTTATTATGAACAATGACGACAAATCGAAGCGTTCAAATTAAAATCTTATGAAAATTACAGAAAATTGTTTAGTAGAGTTGTCTTACGAAATGTATTTTGTAGGCGACAACGATGTTATAGAATCTTTTAGCGAACGAAATCCTTTAGAAATTCTGATAGGTGCAGGAGAAATGCCGGAAGCTTTCGAAGCACACCTTATCGATAAACAAGCCGGAGAAAAACTTGAATTCGTACTCTCTAAAGACCAAGCTTTTGGAGAATATGATGGTAATTTACTTAAAAATTTGCCCATAGATTTGTTCCACAATGAGCAAGGCAAAATTGATTCAAAAATCATTTACGACGGTGCCTTAATTACCTTAGATGCCGACGGAAAAGAGCCTCAAGACGCTTTTGTGGTAGAAATAACAGACAAAGAAGTTTTGGTGGATATGAATCACCCTTATGCAGGAGAAGATTTATTGTTTAAGGTACAAATATTATCGGTACGTTTAGCAGATTCTTAGAAAAGAAAAAGTCGTCTGAAATCAGACGACTTTATTTTTTAGTCCTAACTATTTAGAGAAATTATTCTCCACTAATAGCTTCTACAGGACATACCTCGGCACAAGAGCCGCAAGACATTCATCGATGCAAGACCCGCAGGCAGTACAATCATCACTAATAACGTAAGCCATAATACATTTTTTTTAATTAACACTGCAAAGATAAACATTGCGTAAGAAAGAAAATCTTAGAATCTTTCTAAACAAAGGGCTAGAGCGATATTTAGAATCTTTCTACTTTGTTAAAGTATCTAAATCTATACTAATTCTATGAACAAAGATTACCCTAAGTTCACGTTAATTTAGAAGGTTAGGAAAAAGTCCGAAAGCGGTAGATATTACAAAAAGAGCAAACAGTAAAATAATAATTCCTGTTACCTTATTGATATACCATAAAGTTTTTAAACGGATATATCTTCGAAAAAGGTTTACAAGAGTCACCAATATAAACCACCACGAAACAGCACCCACAAATACTCCGGTAATCAAAGTCATTATTTCTACTTGAGCGGCATCTTTTCCGGGACCTCCTGTCGCAAAAACGGCACCTATAGCTATAATGGTTAAAGGATTGGACAAGGTTAAAAAATAAGACTGCATAAAATTAGACCATAGAGAAGACTTTTTGCCTCTATTTCTAACTTGAGTAATAACATTAGACATAAATATCTTATATGCTAAAAACATCAGGATAGCACCTCCCAATACTCTTATTTGAGCCTGATACATCTGAATAAAGTCTGTTATAATAGAAATACCAAACCCTGCTATAATGGCAAAGAAAGTATCGGCAAGCGTCGCTCCTGCCCCACTTACATAACCACTCCAACGCCCATTATGAAGAGTCTTACGAATAATAATAACTCCCACAGGACCCAAAGGAACAGAAACAACAAGTCCGGCAATAATTCCGGCTAATAAAAGAGAACTCATAAATCAACTCTATTTAAGAGAACAAAAGTAAGTATAATCCTCTTATAAAAAAACACCTACAGTTAAGGCTTAAATGTGAAAGGTGGCTAACTACGACGGATAATTTAAATCATATCCATTATTTCAAAAATAGGTCGATGAATCGAAAAGTGCTCTGTTTTTATAATTCTATCTACCAAATGTTCTAAAGTGTTGGTTTCTAAAGACGAATAAAATTCATTTTTGGAATGATCAGAATCTTTGGAAATAAGAGTATTCTGCTTTAAAACCGTTTTTGTATGTTTTGCCACAGGAAATGCAGGGTTAATAATCTCTATATTTCTAGGATTCGTATATTTTCGGATGGTATCCTCCAAAAAAGGATAATGTGTACAAGCTAAAACCAAGTGGTCTATTTCTTTATTTAACAAAGGAGAAAGCACATCTTTAACAATTTGATTGGCGTTTTCTGAGTCAAAATCGCAAGATTCTACCAACTCAACAAAACCTTTTCCCACAACAGTTTCCACCTGAATATCTCCGGCATATTTTTGAGAGGTTTCGTTAAACAAACGCCCCTTAAAAGTTCCTTCCGTTGCCAAAACACCAACAGCACCGCTCTTCGTCAAACTTGCTGCCGGTTTAATAGCCGGTTCCATACCAATAAACGGAATATCGTAATGGCTACGAAGATAATCTATGGCTGCCGCAGTTGCCGTATTACAAGCCACCACAACCATTTTTGCTCCTCTACTTATAAAATAATCCACAATCTTAACAGAGCGATGGATTATCTCCTCCTGCGACTTTGAGCCATACGGACAATATTTAGAATCGGCAAAATATATAAAATGCTCGTTAGGAAGTATCCTATACAACTCTTTCCAAACAGAAAGCCCTCCTACTCCCGAATCAAAAATACCGATTGGACTATTTATCGTCATAAATTTAAGCATAAAAAAACCGTCAACTAAGTTAACGGTTTCTTTTCAATTTATAAATATTATTGAATGCCTAATTTTTTCTTAACTAAAGGCAAAACATCGTCAGAATCTTCCGGCCAATAAACCAAAGCTCCGGTACTTACATCAAACACATAAGTATAACCTTGCTCCTTAGCGACCTCTCTAATCGCATTTCTAGCTTTTTCTATAATTGGCTGCAACAACTCAGCTTCTTTTGTCTGTAAATCTTGCTGAGCAGTCTGCTGAAACGACTGAATACGAGCATTCAAATCTTGCAATTCTCTCTCTTTAGTTTGTTGCAACAACTTCGATAAAGAATCTTTTTTGGTCAAATAATCGTTGTATTTCTGCTCCAATTCAGCTTGCATTGTCATCAATTGGCTCTCTAACTCTTTTGAGTGTGCTTGTAAAGCATCCTTAGCCTGTTGATTTTCCGGCATTGCCATCAATAAATCGTTAGAATTAATGTGTCCAAACTTTTGATTCTGAGAAAATCCCAAAACGGACACCAATAAAGCCAATGCTACTAATACTCTCTTCATATGTTCTAAATTTATGACCGATTAAATTATAAACTCAAATCAGTCTGTTTTTTTTATTTTGATATTTAAATTATTATTTCTCCTTGAAAGTTCGCAAATATAAATGATTTTTCAATCCTAGTAATACTGAATTGTTAATTTTTATATCCTAACTTTTTAAGAACCTCATCGCTTCTATCGTACTTAGGATTAGCAAAAAGAATATTAATTGAAGAACTACCCGAATCGAAAATAAAATCTAAATTTGCTTCGTTCGCTACTTCTTTAATAGCGTTATAAATATCATCTTGAATAGGCTTAACAAGCTCTTGTCTTTTCGAAAACAACAAGCCCTCTTGTCCAAAATACTTTTTCTGCAATTCCTTAGCTTGTTTTTCTCGCTCTATAATGGCATTCTCTCTCTTAATCTTCAAATCTTCTGTTAAAAGAACCTTTTCCGCTTGATATTCTTTATACATTTTTTCAATATCAGCATAAATATCCTCCACTTCTTTTTGCCATTCTTCCGAATACTGATCTAATTTATTTTGAGCCGCTGTAAATGTAGGTATATTCTTTAAAATATACTCTGTATCTACATATCCAAACTTTTGAGAATAAGACATTAAGCCCATACTCATAGCAAGTACCAATAAAATTAATTGTTTTTTCATCTGTTTAAATTTTTGTAACCAAATCTAAGATGTAAGGTAGAATTTTAATTA
>PDWI01003912.1_pt1 | contig 20515 bp, 21 predicted proteins | sample 1430891 | NCBI WGS metagenome assembly PDWI01 (sample SAMN01162508, study PRJNA174530) | Oral metagenome, whole genome shotgun sequencing project. | biome: Marine environment; feature: Marine mammal; material: Swab sample of the gingival sulcus; isolation source: swab sample of gingival sulcus... | reverse complement strand
CCAGTTTAATCATTCCCCGAAGGAAACTTTCTCCTTGACTTGCATGTGTTAAGCACGCCGCCAGCGTTCGTCCTGAGCCAGGATCAAACTCTCCGTTGTAAATAATTTAAAAATTGACGTAATCTAATTTGCTAACACTAAATTTTTATTTAGTCGCTCATTCTGTCAAAGAACTGTTTCAAATACAGACTCTAAAACTAAAATTTTCAAAATTAAGAGTCAAGTATTTTTTTAATTTTTTTTCATTTTTTTCAAAAGAACTCTCAAACACTTAATTATTTGAGGGCTCTAAACTTAACATTATTTTTTTTTGAATGCAAATTAATCCTAATTTTTTTTATGTTTTTTTATAGGTCATTAAAAAAGTTATTGCATTTTAAATATAAAAATTGCTATTTACATTTACACATTTTAGGAGGTTATATAAAAGAAGGCTACTAGTTCACAATTTCTAATTTAATTATATTGAGGTTAGCCATGCTATATAACCAAAAAAACACTAATCCAATTTCAGAGCTTATTAGCGATGAAACTTTTCAATTACTTAATAGTAAAGGATTACTAAACGAAAAGTCTTTACGCGATTATCAAATTAGAAAGAAATTCAAATCTTTACGCGATAGTAATGTTAATGCAAGTGATGCTATTGATCTTTTGAGAAATGAATATTCTTATTTGCAGTTTGATACTATTCGAAAGATAGTATATCATATTAAATAATTTTAAACTTGATAAATCTAAATACTTAATATAAATTTAGATTCCTTACTTGGAAAATCTTAGGATTTTGCAGGTTTGTTATGCCCAATGTTTCCCCCGACATTGGGCTTAATTTAAATTATAATAGAGATATATTTATGGCTAAGGTAAAAGCAAAATTTAAAAAACAAAAAAATACATTTACTTCTCCGTTTAAAAATTATTGGGAAAGAAATAATTATATATTATTTGGGCTAGGCATTGTAGTTGTTATTTTAGGTTTTATTCTAATGTCTCAAGGTCCATGGGATAATCCGGTTTCACTTTCATTTTCTCCTATTGTTCTTTTAATTGCTTATGTTATAATCTTTCCTTTATCTATTTTATACAGAAAAAAGAAAATAATAGCTAAAGATGTTTCTAGCGAAAATTAGTGGAAATGTAGTTTCGACTCATAAAAATGAGTTCTTAAAAGGTCATAAACTATTGCTTGTAAAAAAAATTGACTTAGATGGGAATTATATAGATCATAAAGATGAAATTGCTTTAGACCTAATTGATTCCGGAATTGGAGATACTGTACTAGTTGTTAAAGAAGGTGATGCAGTTCAACAAATATTAAAACATAAAAATGCTCCGGTTAATACTATGATTGTTGCTATTGTTGATGATTTAGAAATTCAAAACTAACTTCGTTTAAATTGACTACTTCAAAACAGTCTTTCATTAAATTAAAAATCTTGCTGGAAACAGAAGGAATTGGTTCTAGTAAAATTTTACAACTATTCTCTAAATTCAAAACACTTGACGGAATCTTTAATGCTTCCTTTAACGAGCTAACAAATGTTGAAGGAATATCAACAAAGTTGGCTAATAAAATTCTATATAGAGTTTCTAACTCACATAGTTTTACTAGAGAGTTGGAGAATGAATTTGCTCAACTTGAAAATAATAAATTCAAATGGATGAGTTTCTGGTCATCTGAATACCCCAAAAATCTTAGAAATATTTATGCTCCCCCAATAATACTATATTATAAAGGTGAATTAAAACAGGAAGATGTAAATTCTGTTTCAATTGTGGGAACAAGAATGGCTACAAGCTACGGCAAATACCAAACTGAAATCTTTAGTAAACAACTTGTACAAAATAGAATTACTATAGTAAGTGGTATGGCTAGAGGCATTGATTCAATTGCTCATAAAAGTACACTTAAAAATGGTGGAAGAACAATTGCAGTTGTTGGCTCCGGTCTTGATATAATTTATCCACCCGAAAATAGAAAACTATTTGATGCAATTTCTGAACAGGGAGCTGTTATTTCTGAATATAAACTCGGGACAAAACCCGATGCACAAAACTTTCCTAAAAGGAATAGAATAATAAGTGGATTATCTTTAGGTACTCTTGTAGTAGAAACTAAACAAACAGGAGGTGCTTTACAAACTGCTCGTTTTGCATTGGATCAAAATAGAGAGGTATTTGCAATTCCGGGTAATTTAGAAATTGCTCAAAGTGAGGGAACCAATTCATTAATTCAAAAAGGTGAAGCTAAATTAGTTAAAAACTGTGAAGATATTTTAGTTGAACTTAATCTAAAATTAAAACCAGTAGTTGGGAAAAATATTCCTAAACCACAAATAGATTTAAACTTATTTGAACAAAAGGTCTATGATGTTTTATCAAATGAACCTAAACACATTGATACAATTTCTCACGAAACGAATATAATTTCATCAGAATGCTTAGTTCATCTTCTTTCGCTTGAGTTTAAAGATTTGGTAAAACAACTTCCGGGTAAAACATTTTTAAGAAATTAATATCGTTTTAATTTCTTCCAAAGAGATTTTAATTGCAATTTTAATTTAGATTCCTGTCCATTCTCTGTAGGATAATAATATTGAGTACCTTTTAATTCATCTGGGAAATAATTCTCCTCTACAAAATTACCATCAAAATTATGAGCATACTGATAATTTTTACCATACCCTAAATTTTTCATCAATTTTGTTGGAGCATTTCTTAAATGAAACGGAACAGGTTCTTGCATTCCTTTTTTCGCATCTTGCATTGCTTTTTCTATAGCAAAATATGAAGCATTACTTTTGGGCTGTGACGCTAAATATGTTACGCATTGAGCAAGAATAATTCTTGCTTCGGGCATTCCAATTTTTTCGATTGCTCTAAAAGTTGCTTCTGCCAAGACCAAAGCATTTGGAGAAGCATTACCAATATCTTCCGAAGCTAAAATTAACATTCGCCTTGCAATAAATTTGGGATCTTCCCCACCTTCTAACATTCTTGCCATCCAATACAAAGCTGCATCAGGATCACTTCCTCTCAGACTTTTAATAAATGCCGAAATTATATTATAATGTTCTTCACCATTTTTATCATAAATTACATTTTTCTGCTGAAGTACATTATCAATATTAATTTTTGATATATTAATTTCTTTTCTATCTAATTGTTGAATAATTGTTGACTCAAGTATGTTTAATAAAATTCTTGCGTCTCCACCACTTGCATAAATTATATAATCTGTATCAATATCATTAATATTCAGCCCACTAAGAAATTCATCGTGCTTAATTGCAAAATAAATAATTTGTTCAAGATCCTCTTTTGTTAAGGATTCCAAAACATAAACTCTTGCACGAGATCTTAAAGCAGGTATAACTTCAAAAGATGGATTTTCTGTAGTTGCACCAATTAAAATTATTAGTCCGGATTCTACTGCTGAAAGTAAAGCATCTTGTTGAGCTTTATTAAATCTATGAATTTCATCAATAAATAGGATAGTTCTTTTATTAAAATTTTCTTTATTGATTTTCGCTGTACCTATTACATTTCTTACATCTTTTACACCAGCAGAAACAGCATTAAGTTGATAAAATTCCGAATCAGTACTTTCAGAAATAATTTTTGCTAATGTAGTTTTTCCTGTCCCAGGAGGTCCCCATAAAATAAATGAGCTTACAACATCATTTTCAATCATTAACTTTATAGGCTTACCTTCCGACACAAGTTTTTGTTGCCCTTGAAATTCATCAAGTGTCGTAGGTCTAATTCTTTCTGCTAAAGGTGTGTGGGGAATTTTATGTTTCAAATATTACTCTTTTTCTAAATCTTTTTTATCTCTAATTTTGAAAGCTTTTTCATTTTTCTTTTTCATTTGAAATTTTTCGCGTGCTACTTTTTCCAACTCAGCATCATTATTTTTAAATGATTCAATGTCTTTATCAAATTCATTTATTTCACTTTTTGCTCTTTCAATTTCATTCTCAATAGCATGAATTTCTTTTCTTAATTCAAAATACTTTAACAATCCATATTTATTGAAAAATAGAAACAGCACAAGAAAGATTAAAATAACTAGATAAATCCATGTAAGGAGTCTATCTTTTTTGGGAGTTGTTTTTTTCATAATGCTGATTTAATTATAATATCTACAAGTTCATCAAATTTAATTCCTGCAGCTTTTGCCATTTTGGGAACTAAACTATGAGTTGTCATTCCAGGAAGTGTATTTACTTCCAGACAAAATGCTTCATTATTTTTTGTCAGTCTAAAATCAACTCTTCCATAATCTTTACATCCAAGTGATTTAAATGCAAGTAAAGCTTTTTCTTTAAGTTTATCTTCTACTTTCTTATCAACATTTGCAGGAACAATATATTCACTCATTCCATCTGTGTATTTACATTCATAATCATAAATTTCGTGTTTAGGAATAATTTCCAGTAAAGGATATACTTCTTCATTCATAATTGTTACGGCTATCTCCCTTCCTTCAATATATTTTTCAACAAGCACAGTATTAGAAAACTGAAATGCTAATTTTATTGCTTCTTCCAATTCATCTTTTTTTGAACATTTTGTTAAACCAATTGTAGAGCCTTCGTCATTTGGTTTTACTATACACGGAAATAAAATATCTTTTTCAATTTTATTTATTTTTTCTAAGAGATTATCTTTTTTATTTATCGTAATCCAATTAGGTGTATCAACTCCAAAATGCTCAAACATAACTTTGGATTTTGCTTTATCCATTGTAAGCGAACTACCAAGAACACCACTACCAGTATACTTTATTCCTTTCAGTTCCAAAAGCGATTGAATTGTACCATCTTCTCCCCATTTTCCATGGAGAGCAAGAATCGCTAAATCAACATTTTTGAATAAACTTGAATTAATGGCTTTTATATAATTTTCGTTGGATAAACTTCCACTTTCACAATCAGAAAAATAATCATCAGCATTAGTCGGTTGCTCTACACCATAAGCAGGATCAATCAATTTAACATTATAACCTAAATTCTTAACCGCTTTATATAAAGCTTTTCCCGATTCTTTGGAAACTGCTCTCTCTGGTGATGTGCCACCTAAAATAATTGCTACTGTAATATTTTCTTTGTTCATGATAAAATAAAGTTACTTATTTATTTTTTCTTTAGTCTCTACAGATTCTATGGTTGCATACAATTTATTTAAAAATTCTTGATTTAGTAAATACAGTTTTAATTTACATTAAAAAATTTCCATCTGTAACAAATACAAATTCTTTTTAATAAATTTTTCTTTAATATTTTACTAAATCTTTAATTAGAGGCATTGTTTTTCTAACTTTTCCATAATTCTCATATTCACTAAACCATCAAATCCAGTAACTACCGGTTCTGTGTTAGAAAGGATTGCTTTTTGAAAAGAACGAAGAGCAAATTTTTGTTTCATCGCTCTTTTTCTAAAAGCTTTTTTTCCTTCACCAGCAAGGTTAATTGTTAATTTACCCGGAGAATTTCTTGCTCCAATTATATTCTCAATACTTAACGATCCTTCTGTTCCAATAATTTCTATTTTATTAAAAGCACTTTTGGAATTAAATGAAACATTTAGATAACCGTAATTTCCTTTTTCAAACTTTACAACAGCAGTTGCAAAATCATCTACTTCACTTTTATAAACAACATTATCTATAAAACCACGAATATCAATTATTTCACCACCAAAAAATCTTAGAACATCAATCATATGTGTACCCAAATCTCTAAAAGCACCTCCACCACTTTTGCTTATATCAAAACGAAAATTATCATTAGGTTTATAATCCATATTATATGTTGCAGAAATTGATACAACCGAACCAATTAATGATTGTTTAATAATTTCTTTAGCTTTAACAGAAATTGGATGAAAACGATGAACATAATTAACTGAAAGAAAAACATTATTTTGATTACACACATTTACCATTTCTTCAGCTTGTGCTGAATTCAATGCCAATGGCTTTTCGCAAAATACATGTTTCCCGGCTTTTGCAGCTTCAATAACCTGCCAGTAGTGATCATTATTAGCACTCCCAATATAGACAACATCAAACTTTTCTTTAAGGAATTCTGCATAATTATCAAAGTGAGTTGGAATTACAAATTTATTGGCAATTTCATTGGCTCTGTTAATATCTGAACTATAAACCGAAGTTAGAACATTTTTTTTTAATAATAGTAGTGTGGGAATAAATGTATTTTCAGCAAACTTTCCGCAACCGGCAATACCCCATTTAAGCCTTTTTACTTTTGAATAAATACTTTTTACATTACCTTTAAGTTTCATTTACCTATTTACCTAATTTTTTCATCAATAATTTTATCGGACTTGCATTCTGCATTACATAAAAGTGAATTGCAGGTACATTTTTATTCATTAAACTTTCAGCTTGTTTAAATGCCCACTCAATACCAATATCTTTTACATGCTCTGGTTTTGCTGCTTTAATTTCTTCTGAGAGCTCTGTTGGAATATCTACGTAGAAATTTGCAGGTAATGAAGTAAGCTGTTTTTTGTGAGTAATAACTTTTAATCCCGGAATTATTGGAACTTCAATACCACTTTCTCTACAAAGATCAACATAATCAAAATATTTTTTATTATCATAAAACATTTGTGTTACAATATATTCAGCTCCACAATCAATTTTATCTTTTGTAGAAAGTATATCTGATTTAAGATTTGGAGATTCAAAGTGTTTTTCAGGATAACCACTAACTCCAATACCAAAAGAAGTTGGATCAGCATCTAGTAAAGAATCTTCTAAATATTTTCCACTATTCATATCTACAATTTGGTGTACAAGATCAAGAGCAAAATTATTTGTAGATCTACCAAATTTTATTGGTTTTCTAAATCCACTATCATCACCCCGAATTGCAAGTACATTATCTATATTTAGATAATGTAACTCAATTAAAAAATCTTCAGTTTCTTCTTTTGTAAACCCCTGACATATTACATGAGGAACAGCATCAATATTATATTTATTCTGAATTAAAGCACAAATTCCTAATGTTCCAGGGCGTTTACGCTTTACTTTCATTCTAAATTCACCGGAAGTAGTTTCTTCGTAAATTACTTCTGCGGCATGACTGGTAATATCGATAAACGGAGGTTTATATTGAACTAAATCTTCTAAAACACCCAATAATGTTTTTATATTTCCACCTCTCTGCGGAGGAATAATTTCAAAACTAATTAATGTTTCCGAGGCTCTTTCTAAATGTTCAATTACTTTCATGCTATTCCTTTATTATCACGCAAAATTAAGTAAAATTTACATAACAAATTACTACCTAACCGGAATAAGATTTAATAATTCAAAATTGTTATTTCTTATTGAATCAATATTCGTATTTATTTTAATATATTCACCTTTTAGCCATTGCTCAGTCATATCATTATAATGATCACTATAAAAATATCCCGATTGTCCGGTTGGTAAAATAAACTCAAATTCATCCGGATTTGCAAAGTCATAAATATATCGCATTGAAGGACCTAATTTAGTTTTATATGGAGATGTAAAAAAATACTCTGTATTAAAAATAGTTGTTCCATCTCCACCAATTTTAAATGGACCAATATCAAGTAATTCATCTAATAAACCTGATGCACCATGGAAAAAATGATTAAAAGAAACTTTATGAATATTTCCCCACTGCCAATTTGCAATATTACTACCATATTCATTTTCTAAATATGTAATTGCTTGAATAAAACTATGTCTTATAATTTCATCTCTTATTTCAATAGGTTCTGTATATATATTATCAAACCATTCAGATTTATTTTCTCGAAGTAATTTGGGCACTACTCGGTAAGGAACATTTGCAAGAAAAATATATTCTTTAAATAATTCTTCTCCAAGATCATCCTTAAAAATATTCTCCAACAATAATTGATAGAACACATTATAAATAGCCGGATTTTGACTTTCAGCCAGCATAATAAAGTCCCACTGTTTTAGGATGTTTAATGCTATTCTAATATTTTCATCATTTATTTGATAATTGTTAAAAGCAGAAAGAATATATGGAACTATATCTTTTGCATAATAGGAGTAAAAATCATTTTGATATTTTTTATAATCTTCAACACTATGCTTTTCTTTACTTTCAAGCAATTCGGTAATTCTTTTAATTCTAGAAACTGGTTCCCAAACATTAGAAATATGGTAAGGATAATCTTTAATAGTTTTGTTATTTGCAGATGCAATAAAACCTTCTGCCGGATTAAACAAACTAGGATTTTGATCAAACGGAATATATCCTTCCCAATCAAATTTATTAGTTGTTCCATCATATACAAATGTTGGTGAATTTTTTTCCCTTTTAGGCAGCTTTACTCCTGCTGTATAACCAATATTTCCTTCAACATCCGCATAAACAAAATTTTGCCCGGGTGAATGAAACAATTTTAAACCTTTTCTGAATTCATTCCAGTTTTGTGCGTGGTTTATTTTGTAATATGCAAAAAGTTCATTACTAAATTCTAAAGCTGACCATCGCATACTGATAGCATCTTTTGCATGAACACTATGAGGAAATAATTTATTGTAAAGATGAATATCTGAAACGATAGGACCGCGATGGGTTTTCTTTACTTCAAAAATAACTGAGGCAGAATCTTTAACAAAAATTGTATCTTCATAAATTTCCAAGGGATGCCAAGTATTATTCATATAATATTGGGTTCCGGAAGTATCCAATTGTTCTATATAAAAATCAGAATCATCTGCCATTACATTAGTAAGTACCCAAGAAATATTTCTATTTTTCCCAATTACTATACTAGGAATACCCGGAAGAGTAAAACCATCTATTCTATTACCCGGATAATGTAAACTTGCCACAAACCATTTACCCGGAACCGCGAATGCCAGATGAGGATCGTTAGCAATTATTGGTTTACCCGAAGTTGAACGAGCACCATTTACAACCCAATTATTTGAGCCAATATGAGTACCAACTGCACCAATAAACTTTCTATATTTCTTATCAAGTTTTATTAAATCAGTTGGAGCCTTAGATAGTTTATTAGTCTTACTAGGAATAATTGTAGGACCATTTTCATCAAAATTTGGAAGAATGTCTTTTACTTTTTCTTCACCTAATTCTTGAATTAAATGTGTAAATGCTATATCACTCCACCAACTTATATTTAATTCCCAAGCCATAAGCTTAGCAATTAAAAGTGAATGTTCCGGTTTCCAAGGGGAAGGCTTATAATTAAGAATATCAAACTCAATTGTAAATCTATCCGGAGAACTTTTAATAAATTCATTAATTCCGTTTGAATATGCAATTAAAACTTCTTGAATCTCTTTATTGTAGTTTTTATAATTCTTTTCTACAAGTTTTTTTAAACCAAGAGTTTTAAACATTTTATCAAAAAAAATCGTTTTACTCCCAAAAACTTCGCTTAATTCTCCTTCACCTGCTCTTCTACTTATATCCATTTGAAATAATCTTTCTTGAGCATGGACATATCCAAGTGCAAAATAGGCATCTAAATCGTTTTTAGAATCTATATATGCGACACCATATTTATCTCTATATACTTTTACTTCATCGTTTATATTTTGAAGTAATTGCGTGCCGGAATACTCAGGTAAAGCACTTTCCAACATATAAATTGAACCTATTATTAACACAATTAAGATTATAATGAGGCTCACAAAAATCCCCATTATATTTTTTTTCCACGAATTCATTTTAAGCCATTATTATAATTTGTGTAAATTCATTTTTAAATTAATAAGAATATTTATCAATTTTAGTTAAAAGAGTTACAATGACATACGTAGAGCTAACAATAATTATTATTTTACTAATATTAGTAATCTTACAAATTCTAAATTATCTACAATTAAAAAAATATAATATTAGAGAATTGGAAAAAAATATTACTGATAATTTTAATTCTCAAGTAAAATTAATTGAAGGAAATGTTGAAAATGAGTTCAAAAGAAATAGAGAAGAAACAGCACAAAACTCAAAATTAGTTAGAGAAGAAGTTGGTAATTCTGTAAAATTATTGGGCGATCAATTATCTAATAGAATTAGAGATATTTCCGATAGACAAAAAGATCAGCTTGAGATTGTAGAAAGCCGATTAAAGAACTTAACAAAAACCAACGAAGAAAAATTTGATAAACTAAAAGATCAAGTAGCAAATCAATTAAATGATCTTCAGAATAAGAATGAAAAAAAATTAGAAGAAATGCGCACAACTGTTGATGAAAAATTACATTCAACTTTAGAAAAACGATTAGGTGAATCTTTTAAATTGGTTAGTGATAGATTAGATCTTGTTCATAAAGGCTTGGGAGAAATGCAAAATCTTGCCATAGGAGTTGGAGATCTTAAAAAAGTTCTTTCTAATGTAAAAGACAGAGGCACTTGGGGCGAAATACAATTAGGAAATTTACTTGAACAAGTTTTAACAACTGAACAATATGCAAAAAATGTGAAAACAAAAACCGGAAGCAACGCAATTGTAGAATTTGCAATAAAATTACCCGGTAAAAATGAATTGAAAGATGACATAGTTTGGTTACCAATTGATGCAAAATTTCCATTAGAAGATTACCAACGCCTAGTTGAAGCAAAAGAAAAAGCTGATCTATCTTTAATTGAAAACAATACAAAAAAACTTGTGAACAGTATTAAAATTGCTGCAAAAGATATTGCAAACAAATATTTAGATCCGCCTAATACAACTGATTTTGCGTTTATGTTTTTACCAATAGAAAGTTTATATGCAGAAGTTTTAAGCATTCCCGGACTTTTTGATACAATTCAAAAAGAATATAAAGTAAATATTGCTGGACCGGCAAATTTTGTTGCAGTGCTAAATAGTTTACAAATGGGATTTAAAACTTTAGCAATAGAAAAACGTTCAAGTGAGGTTTGGAAATTATTAAGTGCCGTAAAAACTGAATTTTCTAAATTTGGAAATATTTTGGATAATACTCAAAAGAAACTGGATTTAGCAAGTAAATCAATTGGAGAGGCATCAAGAAAAACAAGAACAATTGAACGAAAGCTAAGTAATGTTCACGAACTTCCTTCTGAAGAAAACCAAATAAATTTATTGGAAGAATAAAATGCTGTTCTTTCTTTATTAGCTTATTCCTTTTGTTCAACAAAACACAAACTAGTAAGTTTGGTTAAATTTTCAAGTTCTCCAATAGCAATTAATTTATCATCAACTTCAATTTTTGTTGAAGATTTTGGATTATAAACAAAGCGGCCTAAAGACTTATCAATTCCAATAATTATAATATTTAATTCACTTCTAATTGGCGATTCGGCAAGCGTTAAGCCCACCAAGCTTGAACCTTTACAAACTACAATTTGTTCTAGACTTATATCTACATTTTGTTTTTTAGCAATAACCTCAATAAAATCTGCTACTCCGGGTCTTAATAAAAGTTGAACCATTCTATTGCCCCCTAATTCATAAGGCGTTACAACTCTATCGGCACCGGCTTTTTTTAATTTCCCTTCTGTCCCCTCATCAATTGCTCTTGCAACAATAAAAGTTTTGTCGTTTAATTCTGTTGCAGAAAGTGTAGTGAAAACATTTTCAGCATCGGTACTAAGAACGGCAACCAAACCTTTGGCTCTTTCAATACCAGCTTTTTTTAATGCGTCATCATCAGTAGCATCTGCATCAACAAATGGATAGTTTAATTCAGTTAACTTGGAAACATTATTCGGTTCATTTTCTATTACAACAAAATCTAAATTACTATCATATAAATATTCGGCAATTTGCTTGCCCATTCTACCAAAACCGCAAATTATATAGTGGTTAGAAATTTCTGATAATCTTTTAGCCATTCTTCTTCTCCTAAGAATTTGTGATTCTACAAGAACCTGAATTCCGCGACTACCGGTATAGGCAATTGCAAGAACACCGGTTATAATTAGTCCGACTGTTAAAACCATGCCAGATGTAGATAATGGTTTTACTTCTTTAAAACCAGTTGTAGAAATAGTAATAATCGTCATATAAAAAGAATCAAAAAAAGACCATTTTTCTATAAGCATATAACCAACTGTGCCAATAATAATAATAGTTAAAATGATTCCAAGACCAATTTGTAATTTCTTTAATGATGTTAAGTTCATTTCATATGTTTTATTTTAATTGATTTAAAGATATTATTTTTATTCAAAATATTTAAGAATTTCCTAAAATAATTACTGTTTACCGAAATATATCTGCCGTTTACCGATAAAATATTTCATTTTCTGAATTACCGACATATATTGCGAATAAAATTTTGTTTTGGGAGTTTTATATGAATAACGATAATAATAATACAACTGCAAGACTAATAGCAGGTCTGGTTTTAATTGTTCTTGGTGGATTATTTTTACTAGATAATTATAATATTATAAACTTTACTATTCCACATATCTTTCTTCAATGGGAATATATATTAATAGCAATAGGTATTTACATTTCAGTTGCTTCAAATAAAAAAACACTTGGCATAATTCTAATTGCAGTTGGATTTTTAAATTTACTTCCAAATTTCTGGCCTCTTATTTTAGTTGGATTAGGAATCAATATAATTCTTAGACGTAACAAATCTTGTAATAATAAAGAAAAGATGAGTACTTATTCTGAAGAAAGTGGTTCTAAAATAAATGTAAATAAAGAAGAGGAATCTTCTTCTAAAAATTATTTTAAGAATTATATAGACGATGTTTCAATTTTTGGCGGTGGAACTAAAAATTTTATTTCACCTAATTTTAGTGGTGGAAAGCTTACTGCAATTTTTGGCGGTTCTGATATACATTTAGAGGGTTGCCAATTAGCTCCCAAAAAACATGAACTTGATCTTTTTGTAATGTTTGGAGGTTATACAATTTATGTTCCTAAAGATTGGAATATTATTATTGATGTGGTACCAATATTTGGTGGTTTTGCTGATAAACGAATTCATGATCCTAACAAAGTTTATGAAGAAGATAAAGTACTAATAATAAAGGGAATTATTCTCTTCGGTGGTGGAGAAATAAAGTTTTAATATATAATAAGATTTTTTATAAGGAATAATAATGTCGAAACATAATAATTTAAACGGTAGAATATTTATTGGAGCAATATTAATAATTGTAGGAACGCTAATTTTTCTAAAGAATATTCACTTAGATTTATTCTTTATAGATATTTTTTCGTGGCCATTTATACTGCTTATAATTGGAATATTTGTTTTAATAAATGATAAAAACTCTTTACCCGGAATTATCTTAATTGTTGTTGGAGGAACAAATATTGTGGCTGGTTATTTCAATGTATCTTTTTACGATATAATTTCTGAATACTGGCCTTTTATAATAATCGCTTTGGGAATTTTTATAGTATTAAAAAGTATTGGTTACAAAAATGAAAAAGGTGAGAATATAATTGAGGAAGAAGATTATTACTTAGATACCTTTTCAATATTTAGTAATAATGATAGATATATAAAATCAAAAAATTTTAAAGGTGGTAAAATTACATCTTTGTTGGGCGAATTAAAGATTAATTTAATGGAAAGCGACATACAAGAAAGTCCGCAAATTTGCGATATGTTAACACTTTTGGGATCAATAGAAATATACTTACCACCCGATTGGGAAGTTATACATGAAACTACAACAATTTTTGGAGATTTTAGTGATACAAGAAGTAAACAACAAATTGTAAATAGTAACAACAAGAAAGTACTAGTTGTAAAAGGGCTAGTCTTATTTGGCAATTGTGAAATTAAAAGCTAAGCTTTAACTAAAAAAAATCAATTATGATAAACCCATTCGTTAAAAACGTAAAAAGCTTTTCAGTTTATTTAATAAGTTGGATATTTATATTTCTTGTTCACACAAGTATTCTGTATTATATAATTGAACTATCACTTACACTTTCTATTGTTGATAGCATTGTATGTAATTCTATCTTTTTGATTATGGGAATTAGTTTTTGGTATCCAATCAAATTTATTTCGTTTGAAACAAGTTCATCATTTAAGATAGTTACAAACCATATTACAGCTTCATTTTTTACAGCAGGAATTTGGATAATTATAAGTTATTGGGTTCTAAATTTAGTTTTTAATAATAACGTAATATATCTTAACTTTTTATTCGAGTCCCTTATCTGGAGATTTTTTATTGGAATGCTTTTTTATTTTATAATTGTGGCGTTAATATATTTAATTATTTATTACGAAAACTTCCAAGAAAAAGTTTTGAAAGAAGCTGAGCTAAAGTCATTGGTAAAAGAAGCTGAATTGAAAAGTTTAAAATACCAAATAAATCCACACTTTATTTTTAATGCTTTAAATTCAATTAGTGCACTAACTGTTGTAGAGCCTGAACAAGCTAGAGAAATGACAATAAATTTATCAACATTTTTAAGAAAAACACTAAGCTCTAATGAGCAACAAACAAATACGTTAGAAGATGAACTTAAAAATGCAAAACTTTATTTAGATATTGAAAAAATTAGATTTGGTGATAAATTTAATTATACAGAAGAAATTTGTGAGTATTGTGCAAAAATAAAAGTTCCAAGCATGATTTTACAACCGGTATTTGAAAACGCAATTAAACATGGAGTTTACGAAAGTATTGAACCTGTAAATATTCACTTTAAATGTGAAGAACATTTAGATTACATAAAAATTACTATTACAAATAATTTTGATGTAGAAGCCATACCTCATAAAGGTGAAGGCATAGGAATGAGTAATATTCAAAGTAGGTTAAGAATGATATATAATCAAGATAATCTACTTAAGTTTTCTAAAAAAGATGGTTTATTTACAGTAACCATTTTTATTCCTGTTGAAAATTAAAATTATATGAGATTAAAAATTTATTGGTCTAACTCCGTTTGTTTATAATCCGAAAAAGGAAATTAAGAATATGCAAAAAGTAACAGCAATAATTGTTGATGATGAGATGTTAGCAAGAACAATCATCAAAAAATATTTAGAAGAAAATAAACAAATTGAATTACTAGGTGAATGCACAAATGGTTTTGAAGGAATAAAAACCATTAATGAACTTAAACCGGATATAATTTTTCTTGATATTCAAATGCCAAGACTAAATGGATTTGAAATGCTTGAATTACTAGATCATAAACCCCAAATAATTTTTTCAACTGCTTATGATCAATATGCAATTAAAGCCTTTGAAGTAAACGCAACTGATTATTTATTAAAACCTTTTTCTAAAAATAGATTTAACGCCGCATTAAATAAAGTTATAGAAAAGGTTCATTCAGTAAACAATTCTAAAAATGATTATTCAGAATTATTAACTACAGTAAACAAAGAAAAAGAATTATTAGATAGAATTGTGGTTAAAACAAATAATAAAATAATAATTATCCCAACAGAAAAAGTTAGTTATTTAGAAGCCCAAGACGATTATGTTAAAATATTTTCTGAATTAGGGAAACATCTTAAAAATAAAACAATGAAGTTTTACGAAGAAAATTTAGATACAAATACTTTTTTCCGAGTCCATAGATCATACATTGTTAATATAAACTTTATTGAACAAATGGATTTGTTTGAAAAAGAAACTTATAGAATAATTATGAACGATGGCACAAAAATTCCTGTAAGCAGAACCGGTTATAGTAAGATTAAAAAAATTATAAAGTAGTAGAAATTGATGTGTATTCTTAATTACAGAAAAGTTAACTCTACAAAAGTTTAATATTATAAAAATTAAATATCAAAAGTCAAATGGGATTTTATTTTTAAGTCGAGGATGAAAAATATTTTTGTAAATAGAAAATTTGGCAATTAATTCTTCAAAACTTAAATATTTCTTTTATAATTGGCATTAATTTCCATAATAATACTAATACAACTATATTAAAAGGAACACCTAAACTAAGAACTAATGCCATAACAGGTGTTAATATTATAACTACTAATACTATACTTATTATTAATAATAACTTATTCATCTACACGCTCCTTACCTTTTAAGAAAGCCATTCTTTCATTAGTGGTTTTTGTATCATCTTTCATGTTAAATATCTTTAATGGTGCTTTTTCCTTAATTCTAGAATTAGATTTCAATTCTACAATAGTGCAAATAATATAAAAGTCAAATGGGGTTTTATTTTTAATTCTAATTTCTGAATTCTAAATTCTACCTTCTAAATTCTTTAACATTTCAATTCTACAATAGTGCAAATATTATAAAAGTCAAATGGGGTTTTATTTTTAATTCTAATTTCTACCTTCTAAATTCTAACTTCTTTAACGTTTCAATTCTATAATAGTTCAATTAATACTATTAGTAGAGCCAAACAAAAAAAATAGGGAGAAAAGCTGTTTCAATTCTATAATAGTTCAATTAATACAAAAAAAAACTTAATTTTTTTTCATTTTTTACTTGACAAGTTTCAATTCTATAATAGTTCAATTAATACTGATTTATGCTTAAATAAATGGTCTTCTAAATCGCGTTTCAATTCTATAATAGTTCAATTAATACAGTTGCAGGATATGCACTTAGTGAAGCGGTTAAGTTTCAATTCTATAATAGTTCAATTAATACTTCGACAAAGAAATCGCTACCAAATGCCCTACTTGTAGTTTCAATTCTATAATAGTTCAATTAATACATACTCTTGTTTATCTTGAGACAAAAAGGATAAGAAGGGGTTTCAATTCTATAATAGTTCAATTAATACCAATTATGCATAAGTGGTACTCGTCTATCCAATAGTTGTTTCAATTCTATAATAGTTCAATTAATACCAATTATGCATAAGTGGTACTCGTCTATCCAATAGTTGTTTCAATTCTATAATAGTTCAATTAATACGTAAAAGGCGTTTTTAAAAGAGGTTAGTGGTAATAGTTTCAATTCTATAATAGTTCAATTAATACTATGATGAGTACAACTTGTACTTGGATTACGAGAACAGTTTCAATTCTATAATAGTTCAATTAATACAATTTTTTAAAAGAACTTACCTTATTGATGGAACTAGTTTCAATTCTATAATAGTTCAATTAATACAGCTTTTATAATTATGGTGGCTTAGGATTAGGGGTTTCAATTCTATAATAGTTCAATTAATACATCATAGATGCTTACCTAAGAACGAGAGAAAAGCGTTTCAATTCTATAATAGTTCAATTAATACGAGCCAAGAAATCAAATTTCTATACGCCTTATAAAGGCATGTTTCAATTCTATAATAGTTCAATTAATACGGTTTATGCGAAAGATGTAAAAGCATTTTGCGAAGTTTCAATTCTATAATAGTTCAATTAATACGATTTAGTAGGTAACGTCACAAAAATGCAAGAGTCAGTTTCAATTCTATAATAGTTCAATTAATACCCAAGTTAATGAAATTACAAAGAAATATGAATGCGGGTTTCAATTCTATAATAGTTCAATTAATACAAGCAATAACCGAAGCAGCATCGGGTAACCTAACTGAGTTTCAATTCTATAATAGTTCAATTAATACAACAAGAAGATACCGGTTTGGTTGGGCTTGGCTACGTTTCAATTCTATAATAGTTCAATTAATACCATAAATCTCACTTACTAAATTGCAAAGGGCTACGTTTCAATTCTATAATAGTTCAATTAATACAGCGCAAAATAGTGAAAAAATAAGGTTTTGTAAAGAAAAAAGCTCAAAAACAGCGTTTTGTCGATCTACTTTTTTTTTCAACCAAAATTTAGTTTTTTGGCTGTTTTTCAACTTTACTTATATAAAACTCCTTTTTTTTATATCATCGACAATTTTTATAAAAAGTTAACAGTTTGGGGCATTTTTTTCGTAAAAAAAGAACAATTTCCTCACTCTTATTAAATCTTACAATAAAAAAGCTAAATCTCATCTGTCCATAATAAAAAATATTGAATAACCTATAAGTATTCTGGTCTTTAGTAAGCGGCAAGCTCTCAATAAGATATTTCACCTATTCAAAGTCTTAGATTGCGGGGCAAGCTAGCAATGAAGATATTTTGTTAGCAGTTTTTAATTTTCTCAGCCTGGAAAGGCTGAGTTACTCTAAAGTTCCTTTTTGAAAGTCTCTGCACTTTTGTTTTTTACGTCTTTTTTTTTCACGTTTTTACGTTTTTTCCTTTTTAATTTTTTACAGCATTGCTCTAAAACAAAATTGTATTTAATTATGTTGTACCAAAATAATATTTGGTATTTTTTTTCTTTTTTACTTTTTCTTTTTTTACTGTACCTATTATTTTTGAAGTATCATTATACCAATGAGGGCAACATCTTCTTACTGCAATTTTAAAATGATAGTCGTGCAAATTTTTTATACATTTTTTACCAAATAAAGCTACTTCATTTGCCGTAAGTTTATCTATTCCCGGATAGAACTTATCAATAATCTCTAATTCTCTTTCGATTTCTGATTTAAGACTAAAATTACCTGATAACAGTTCTATATTTTCTTCTGCTATTTTTTCTAACTTCTTTTTTTTACTCATTCTAAATTAGTCCTCCATTTTTATGGTTATTATATATAATTTTTAAGTATTACATGTTTAGTTATAGCTTATTAAAAACATAGCTTGGGTAATTAGTATTTTTTACTACTAAAAGAAAATTGATATTTCATTTTTTTCTTTACCAAGAATTATTTTATTAACAACTTCGGGTGTTCTTACTTGGTAAAAAATAACAGAGTCTTCTTTTTTATTAATTTTTGTTTTTAATTCTGCCTGTAAGCTAAGGTATTGTGTTTTAGTAAGTTCTCCTTCAAAAGATGAATTTTGCACCCAGTTTAAATATTTTCTGCAAATCTTTAATATTTTTGGTAGTCTTTTAGCCGAGGCAATATCGTAAATTACTAAGTAGTACATTTTTTTTATCTCTTTTACATTCATTTTATTTTACCATTTGCTTTTGTAAGCTATATATTTTTCTTTTTCTGTAATATGTTTATGCAGTTTATAGCATTCTTCTCTTATTAGCGTTTTATATGTAAGTTTATTGCTCTTATCTTTAAGTTTTATTTTAGTGTTTAGCTTAAGTTCAAATTCTTGTGCATATATTTTTTTAGCATTTTTACTTAATCTGCAAAATCCGTTTTTTGTAAAAGCATCTTTAGGACTTATCATATTTTTATTAATTACTTTAAATATTATTCTATCTGTTAAAAGAGGCTTAAACATTTCTGCAATATCAAAACAAAGGCTTAGTCTTGCTTCGGAAGGTTCGTGTAAAAAGCTTATTTCGGGATATAGTTTTGTTTGGTAAATTTCGTTTATACAAACACCGTAAACAATCATATTGCCGTATGAAATAAGTGAGTTTATTAAGTTATCCGGAGGATTTTTCACCCTTTTGTAAAAATCTATAGGATAGTTAAATATTTCTTTCCAAGCTTCGTAATATGCTCTTTTAATCATTCCTTCGTATCCCATTAGTTCGTCAACATCTTCAACTTCATCAAGTTCTTTAACTATTTCTTCTATGTATTCAATATAATCGCCTATATTTGCCTTTCTGTTTTGGTGATATTTTAAGTTACAAAGTGTATTGTGTGCCGCAGCTGTTACAAATTGTTTTGCAAGGTATAGTCTTTTCTTATTGTTATTATAAAATTCAACTTGCTTAACCAAGGTATTACCAGAAATATTTTTTTCTGCCGGAATAAATGAACCTGCATAATTCCCTCTTGTACTAAAAGTGTGTAAAGGTATTTTATATTTATTTAAGAAATAAAGAAAGTGAGTGTTTAGGTTAACTGTTCCTATTGCAAAAATAGAATCTACATTTTCTACAGGTATATATTTCCCGGTCTTTGCTATTGGTAATTTCGAACTTCCTAACAAATATTCTTCTGCTAAGTGATCTGAAATACTTTCAGCATCATCAGTTTTATCCATTACTTGTTCAAAAAAAAGAGTGTTTTGTTTTCTTTTCAAAATGGTATTGTTAAATATGTAAATTCTTTTTTTCATTATTTTCTCCTTTTAAGTTCTTAGGGATAAGAAAGATTTTGCCGGCACTGTTCCGGAAGAAATTTTTCAGTTGTACATCATTTTCTTATCCCCGGTAAGAGATTTTTTTTACAACTGTAATTTAACTCTAAATTATTTCAACTAAAAGAAGAGTAATGTTGTGAGAACGTTGTGGAAGAATTAATACTTTGTAGCACAGACTTTCTAGTCTGTGTAAAAAACTAAAGGAGCTAACCTTGTTATCCTCTCAGCCTGGAAAGACTGAGTTACTTGAATAAATTCTTTTTGAGATTTGCAAAAATTCATTGTAGGAAATTGCTTCTGCAAAAATCGTTTAGCAACAACTACTATTTTGTTTTTCTTTGTAGCACAGACTTTCCAATCTGTGTAAAAAAACTAAGGGAGCTAACCTTGTTATCTTCTCAGCCTGGAAAGGCTGAGTTACTTGAATAAATTCTTTTTGAGATTTGCAAAAATTCATTGTAGGAAATTGCTTCTGC
>PDWI01003911.1_pt1 | contig 20516 bp, 22 predicted proteins | sample 1430891 | NCBI WGS metagenome assembly PDWI01 (sample SAMN01162508, study PRJNA174530) | Oral metagenome, whole genome shotgun sequencing project. | biome: Marine environment; feature: Marine mammal; material: Swab sample of the gingival sulcus; isolation source: swab sample of gingival sulcus... | reverse complement strand
TTTCCAGTGCTTGAATAAATTGATGTTCTGGAACAGGACCATCATGGCACGCCATCATTGTTATACCAAATTGGGAAAAAGTTAATTGATTATTTTTTAACTTATAACTACTAAAGAAATAATTACAGCCCGCAAGCCCAAAAACTTTACGGTCTTTTTGATGTAAAAATATATAAGGCTGTTCCTCCTGTGATTTATTGTCTTTAACTTCCTTGCCGTTAAGCTGAATTAACTGCCACTGAACTTCAGTGATTTGATGGCTATCGGCATTTGCTGTTTGAGTCATTGGGCTATCGGTGTAGTTATTGGTTTGGCACCCTGTCACGAATAATACTGAAAGTGCTGTGCTGAGTAATATTTTTTTCATTTTCTCTTTTATCATAAATTAAATACTCGAACATTATATACGAAAAAAGCACCGCTGAGGATTATTAATCTACTCAACGGTGCTTATTATATGGTTTCTGTTCTTATTTAACTTGCCATAGCACGTAACATCCATGCGGTTTTTTCATGAATAACCATACGGTCTGAAATCAATGATGCACTGGATTCATCGTCAGCTTCCTGGGCAACAGCCAATGCATTTCGGCAAGTACGAACGATTTGTTCGTGGTTTTGCATGAGTATTACGACCATTTCCTCAGGAGTAGGGATGTTTTCTACTGGTTCAATGGCACTAAATTCACTAAATGCTTTGTAAGTACCTGGGGCGAAAACACCTAATGAACGAATACGTTCGGCAATTTCATCAACAGCTGTGGCAAGCTCAGTGTAGTGTTCTTCAAACATTAAGTGCAAATCACGAAAACGTACCCCTGTCACATTCCAGTGAAAGTTATGTGTCTGTAAATATAAAGTATAGCTGTCTGCTAATAATTTTTTTAGTTCAGTCGCAATCGCAATACGGTTGTCTTCATTAATGCCAATATCAATTTTCATTTTTAAGCCTCATTTGTTTAAGTTTATGTAAGATGTGGCTATTATAGGTCGTTTGGTTTGTTTGTCTATTTGATTGTTTTTATGATAATGATAGTTTATTACTATCAAGTGACGATGTGGTTTTAAACACCGATAGCTCTATAGTGAAATAGATTCATTTTTGCTACAAGGTTTGCACAACGAGGCGACATAACGCCGTACCAAGAATCAAGCTATTTCACTATATTCCCAATATACTATTTTTAGAAGGTCAAAATAAAAATACCAATAAGGTGAATAAGCCTTATCGGTATTTTTTATTTACTTTACATGAGGTTTACAAAGAGGCTTTTAAAGCATCAACTTTATCAGTCCGTTCCCAGGTAAATTCAGGCAACTCACGTCCGAAATGCCCAAACTTCGCTGTTTTTTCATAAATTGGGCGGATTAAATCAAGCATTTTGATAATACCATAAGGGCGTAAATCAAAATGTTCACGCACTAAGGCGACAATTTGTTCATCGCTGATTTTTCCTGTGCCAAAGGTATTAACGCTGATTGAGGTTGGTTCTGCGACACCGATAGCGTAAGACACTTGGATTTCACATCTATCCGCCAAACCAGCGGCAACAATATTTTTAGCAACATAGCGTCCTGCATAAGCCGCTGATCGGTCAACTTTTGATGGATCTTTACCAGAGAAAGCACCACCACCGTGATGTGCTGCACCTCCATAAGTATCCACAATAATTTTTCGCCCAGTCAAACCACAGTCGCCAACTGGTCCACCGATAACGAATTTACCCGTTGGGTTAATGTGGAATTTGGTGTTCTTATCAAGCCACTGGCTCGGCAAAACAGGTTTGATGATGTTCTCCATGACGGCTTCTTGTAACAGTGGTAGGGAAATTTCTGGGTCATGTTGTGTAGATAAAACTACAGCTGAAATCCCTGCAATTTTGCCGTCCTCATAACGCAGTGTGACTTGACTTTTGGCATCAGGACGTAACCAAGGAAGGATACCTGCACGTCGCATTTCTGATTGTCGTTCTACCAAACGGTGGGCATAAGTAATGGCTGCTGGCATGAGTACATCGGTTTCATTGGTAGCATAACCAAACATTAAGCCTTGATCGCCTGCACCTTGCTCTTCTGGACTTTTTCTATCAACCCCTTGGGCAATATCGCCTGACTGTTTACCGATAGCGTTAATCACCGCACACGTATCACCATCAAAACCAACCTCAGAACTGGTATAGCCGATTTCTTTGATTTTATTACGCACCACTTCTTCTAAATCAACCCAAGTATCGGTAGTGATTTCACCTGCAACAACCACCATACCAGTTTTAACTAAAGTTTCACACGCCACGCGTGCGTTAGGATCTTTGGCAATAATTTCATCAAGCACGACATCAGAAATCTGGTCGGCAATTTTGTCTGGATGCCCTTCAGAAACAGATTCAGAAGTAAATAAATAATTGTTTTTCATTGTTTATACCTTAATAAAATGTAAATTCTACATTATGCTAATTTTGCTAAAATAGTTGTGACAATCTCACCAACACCGATACGCTGGCTATCTTTATCGATTCTGCCTTTGTATTCTACTTCATTATCAGCCAAAGTCTTATCACCGATAACGATACGGTGCGGAATACCGATAAGCTCTAATTCAGAGAACATGACCCCGGGGCGTTTGCCACGATCATCAATACACACATCAATACCCTTATCGGCTAGGGCTTGGTATAATTCATCGGCAAGTTTTGTGACTGCTTCTGATTTACCATAGTTTATCGGTGCGATGGCAACAGTAAATGGTGCAATGGCTTCTGGGAAAATAATGCCCCATTTATCGTGATTTTGTTCAATCGCAGCAGCAACAACTCGTGTGATACCGATACCGTAACAGCCCATTTCAGGGATAATGGATTTGCCGACTTCATCAAGGACGGTTAAATTCATCGCTTTGGAGTATTTATTACCCAGTTGGAAAATGTGTCCAACTTCGATACCTTTTAAAATTTCAATGGTACCTTTGCCATCAGGGCTGATGTCGCCTGCTTCAATGTTACGAATGTCGGCAACCGTGATTTTTTCTTCGCCAACATCTCTGCCCCAGTTCATGCCAGTAAAGTGGTAATCATCTTCATTTGCCCCACAGACAATGGATTGTTCAACAAAGCAGCTTCTATCAACAATGATTTTACCGTTAAAATCTACTGGACCGATAGAACCAATACCACAGCCTAATACCGACTGGATTTTTTCAGGATCTGCCATTTGTAGTGGGCTAGCAACGCCTTCAATTTTTTCAGCTTTCAGTTCGTTAAGTGTATGGTCACCACGCAAACATAAACCAACTAATCCACCATCTTCGCCTTCAACGACCAGTGTTTTGATCGATGATTTCACATCCGCTGATAAAAATTCACAGACATCAGTAATGGTTTTGCAATTTGGCGTGTGAACTTTTTCCTTATCGGTAGCCGTTGGAAAATGTGCCGTTTCAGGTGCTAAACATTCAGCAAGTTCAATATTTGCGGCATATTCGCCAGTGCTTGAAAAAGCAATATAATCTTCGCCAGTTTCAGCCAGCACGTGAAATTCGTGTGAACTATTACCACCGATACTGCCCGAATCAGCAGCTACTGCGCGGAAATCCAAACCGATACGGTTGAAAATATTATGGTAAGCACGACTCATATCATCGTAAGTTTTTTGTAACGATGATAAGTCAGCGTGGAATGAATAGGCATCTTTCATAATAAATTCACGACTACGCATAACACCAAAACGTGGGCGGACTTCATCACGGAATTTACGTTGTACTTGGTATAATGTCAAAGGTAGCTGTTTATAAGACGTCACCACACCTTTGACTAAATCAGTCATGACTTCTTCATGTGTTGGACCAATGCAGTAATCACGTTGATGTCTATCCTTAAAACGTAATAATTCTGGGCCGTAATCTTGCCAACGTCCTGATTCTTGCCATAGCTCAGCAGGCTGTGCTGAGGGCATATCGACTTCAAGTCCACCGATGGCGTTCATTTCTTCACGGACAATTTTGGCAACTTTTTGATAGACTTTCATACCCAGTGGTAACCAAGTATAAATACCCGTGGCAGTTTGCTTAATCATTCCTGCACGTAGCATTAACTGATGGCTGACAACTTCGGCATCGGCAGGAGTTTCTTTCGTTGTTGGTAGATAATAGTTTGATAATTTCATAAATTTAACTCGGTAAAATTAGTGTAAATAAGTATTAAGTAAATGGAAATGTTTGGGCAGTTTACTCAGAACAAAAAACCTTAAAGTCTTTTTCAATATTTTTTCGTTTAATTTTCAGTTGTTCATCCGTCAAACGAATTTTATTGCCCTCTGAATCTGTATCATAAACCTCGCCTTTATTCAGTGCTTCGAGGTTTTTACGTGTCGTCTGACAATTTTGTGCTTTCATTTTATCTTCAGCTTTTTTTTCTAAGCGCTTAGCCTCATTGTCTGTTGTTAGCTCTGACGTTCTGATAGTACTCAAATTTTTTGGACGTATAACTGGTTGCTCAATTTCATTAAATTCTTTTGTATATTCTTCAATTTTACGACCATTGGCATCTAATTTTATTGTATTTTTAATGCCATCTGGCTTAATATGACTATAATGAATCAAACCGTTTTGTTCCCATTTATAAATTGGTTTCTTACCTATAGATCCTTTACTCTCTGCAATACTCAGGGTAAATAAGAAACAGCCCAAGAGCATAAAACAATGATTTTTTTTCATTATTAACTCCTAAAAAATTTAATCAAATATTTCGCCATAGTAACAAAAAAAAATGTAATGAGAAAGTAGTAATAATTTATATAGCAGAATAAATTGGCAATCGATAAAGCTTACCATCACAGACAGTACGCTGTAATATAGTACGGAAAAACAGTGTCACGTGATAGCAAATGTTAATCTATGCTGCTATAGGTTAAAGTCTTGCCCTAAATATACATCTTTTACTTGTTGATTGTTTAATACTTCATCTGAGCTACCCTGGGCAATGACCTTACCCTCAGACATAATATAAGCTTGATCACAAATTTGTAGTGTTTCTCTGACATTATGGTCGGTAATCAGGACGCCAATTTGTCGTGATTTAAGATGTAAAACAATATTTTTAATATCTTGAATAGAAATAGGATCAACGCCTGCAAAGGGTTCATCTAATAAAATAAACTTTGGATTAGTTGCTAAACTTCTGGCAATTTCGACTCGGCGACGTTCTCCACCCGACAGACTTAAACCTAATTCGTCTTTGATATGGGTAATGTTGAGCTCCTCTAATAATGACATCGCTTTGGCTTTTGCTTCGGTATTGGATAAATTTTGTGCCTTTCGTTGCATTTGTAATACACTATACACATTGTCAAAAACGCTCATTTTACGAAATACCGAGGCTTCCTGCGGTAAATAACCAATACCACTTAATGCCCGTTTGTGCATGGATAGGCGAGTAATGTTCTTATCATCAAGCATGATTCGCCCAGTGTCAGGTTTAATGAGCCCAACCGTCATATAAAAGCTGGTTGTTTTTCCTGCACCGTTTGGTCCTAATAAACCAACAATACTACCACTGTTCACTGAAAAACAGGCTTCGCTAACGACAGTACGTTTTTTGAAAGTTTTAGAAATATTTTCAGCCGATAAAGTTGCCATTCATTTTTCCTATGCTTTGATTTTTTAATTGAGTTATTTACTTGTTTTTCTGACTTATTTAGGAGAGAAAGTCATTTTAACTCGTTGTCCCTGGATGATTTCTTGGTCTAAATGATAGATTAGTTGGGTTCCTTTTACTACATCTATCCCTTGTTTCACCATCGCATCGCCAGTAAGGGTAATCGTTTTGTCTGTGATTTTATATAGTGCCTGTTTACCCTGTCCCTCTATTGGCTGTTTGTCGCCTGTGTATTTGAATCTAACAGGCTTTCCTGTTGCTTCAATACGCTCTGCAACATTGTCTTTTAAAACAACAGTCAATTTGTCTGCCCAAATTGTGGCAACACCTTGTGTCACTTTAACATTGCCAGTATAAGTAGCTAGTCCTGCTATTTGGTCATAAGTTCCACTATCAGCTTCTAAGTCAATAGGCATATTAGTGCTGTTAGCTGCTCCTTTATCCGCAGCGACAACAGTCGTCACAATAAAAAAAGTAGCTAGCATAACTTTTTTAAGTAATATCATTGTGTTATTCATTTGTTTCTTCTGTGTTTTTACTGGTGTTATAGATCGCATGTACTCTATTGGTTGCATTGAGTTTTTTTGTCTTTGTATCTAACCTTAATTTATTAGAAATTTGTTTCACGATGCCATCGTCTATTTGTACTGGTAAATCACTGGTTAAGATACTTTTTTTAGTTTGATAACTCATTATTTTACCAGTAATATACGTCGGTTTATTGCCAAAAGGTGTTTCTATTATCTTAACATTGTTTTGTAATAAAAGGTGGTCTTTATTACTTGATATAAGGCCTGTATCGGCCTTACCTTTCCAAATTGCAACCCTTTCAATATTGAATACAATTAAATCAGGTTTAACAAGTTCAGTTCCATAGTTATTTGAATACTCAATTGCTTTTGGACTAACTAATTTATATTGTAACTGATTATCCGCATTAAAATATCGTGTGCTTATGCCGTAGGCAGTAGCAACTGCTTTTTTTTCCCTGCTACTCTCTTTAATTACTGTTTTTGGGGTTACACTTTTTAAGAATAAGTAGCTACCAATTGTTAGTAAAGATAAGGCAATAATGGTAATAAGGTTTTTAATTGACATAATATCGTTAAGTCTACCCTAAACTATCTATTGTTTGGTAACGATTTAATAAAATACGCACTTGTTGTTCGCTTAAATAATGATAAGCCAAAAAATGAGGGTTAATTAAGGATGTTTTATATCCGTAACGTAGTGGTTTGCCCGTACTAAAGTCAATAACTTGTCCCCCTGCACATTCTAGCAAGCACTGTCCTGCAGCACTATCCCATTCACAAGTATCCCACATTTTTGGATAAACACTGGCTTTTCCTTCAATAATATCAATATACTTCAAAGCACTACCACGCCCATGCCAGCTGTATTCTCCTAATACCGATAGCAGCTTTTTCATTCGATCGGTAATATGGTTGCAACTTAATGAAGCAGTTACCAATGAGGGGTTGGGAATATTGTTTAATTGTTTGATTTGATTATGTTGATATTTACTGACTATATTATCATTTTTTTGAGCAAACCAAGCTGTATCTGTCGTCGGGGCATAAATTAAACCAAAGACCGCTTTGTTTTGATGAATTAAAGCAATACAAATACAAAAGTCCCCTGTTGCATTAATAAAATGTTTGGTGCCGTCAATAGGGTCAACCAGCCAATAAGTTTCCCAATCCAACCAGTCAGGTGTGGCTGGCGTATTTTCTTCACTTAACACAGGGTAGGGTGCTATGATTGGCAATTCTTTCTCTAATAGATAACTAGCGGCTAAGTCGGCTTGTGTGACTGGGCTGTTATCTGATTTTTTATCAATCATATAATCTGATTGATAAAAATCTAAAATACCACTGGCAACACGTTTTGCGAGTGCTAAGGTCTGTTTAATTTGTTCTTGGCTTAAGCATTTTTTCATCAGTTTATTATAGCGAATATTATTTACATTAGAAATGGCTAAATCAGCAAATATTCAATATAATGATTGAATAAAAATTGATTAACCTAAAGGTATTCCAATGCAAAATATTTGTGTCTTTGATATTGAAACTATTCCTGATAGTGCCTCTATTTGCCGCTTAAAGGGAGTCGATAGTACAAAATTAAGTAAAAATGAGCAGTTTGATTTGGCTAAACTTCATCGCCGTAGCGAAGCAGGTAATGAGTTTATGCGTCATCATTTACATAAAGTTGTTGCGATTTCAGCCTGTGTCTATATCAATGGAAAACATAAAGTGGCAAGTCTAGCGGATACCGATAGCGATGAGAAAACCATTATTGAGCGATTTTTTAGTTTGATTGATAATTATCAACCTGTATTGGTATCATGGAATGGCAATGGCTTTGATTTACCTGTGTTGCATTATCGTAGTTTATTCTATGGGATTTCTGCCCCGACTTACTGGGATGTTGGACATTTTGACAGCAGTAATAAATGGTCAAATTATTTATCACGTTTTCAATGGCAACATATTGATTTAATGGATGTGGTTTCAGGCTATCAGGGAAGAACGGTTGCACCACTCAATGATGTGGCAAAACTCTGCGGCTTTCCTGGAAAGCTAGACACCGATGGTTCGGCAGTATTGGATTTATATCAAGCTGACAATGTTAAAGCAATTCGTGATTATTGTGAAACTGATGTCCTAAATACTTATTTAGTTTATTTGCGATTTGAATTGTTGAGAGGTTTATTACTTCAACCTCAGTATGAAGAGCGTATTGCCGAATTGAAAACCTATTTACAGCAACAAAAGAAAACGCATTTTGATGAATTTTTAGTAGCGTGGGGAAAGTCTAAGGCTATCGGTTCGTAAAACCAAAATACCGATGTCGTTAATTGATGACACCTTAATTACATTATTACTTATATAAGAATTAATGTACATAAAATAATTACCTAGTAAAACACTGCTTAAAAAGTCATTAAATAGTCAATCTGATTATGATAGAATGCAGTTTTCAAATTTATGTTACACTGAATTAATTATTACAGGAGCAATGTATGAGTTTGACCGCACTATTATTAGAAGCCTTAAATCTACTATTTATCGGTATGCTTTTTGTGACTTCATTTCTCGGTTTGTTAGTTTTCATTATACCATTCCTTAACAAAATTGTTCCCGATGACCCGATTCCTGTTCAGGCACAACCAAAGCCAAAGTTATCCAATAATATTGAACAAGAAACCCTCGTAGCCGTTATTTCAGCTGCAGTACAGCAATATCGAAATAAACATAAGTAATTACATATTTTAATATTTTCAGGAGACAACTATGACTAATAAAAAACTTGCCATTACCGATGTCGTTTTACGTGATGCCCATCAATCTTTGTTCGCTACTCGTATGCGAATTGATGATATGTTACCCATTGCTGCAGAGCTTGATGAAATCGGCTACTGGTCACTTGAAACGTGGGGTGGGGCGACTTTTGATTCCTGTATTCGTTTTTTAGGCGAAGACCCTTGGGAACGTTTGCGTGAACTGAAAAAAGCGATGCCAAAAACACCGATGCAAATGTTGCTTCGTGGACAAAACTTATTAGGCTATCGCCATTATGCCGATGATGTTGTGGATAAATTTGTCGAGCGTGCACATAAAAACGGTATGGATGTCTTCCGTGTATTTGATGCAATGAATGATGTGAGAAACTTCGAACGTGCGATTAAAGCGGTTGTTCAAGTTGGTGGGCACGCACAGGGTACAATTTCTTATACCACTAGTCCAGTACATACCATCGATGGTTGGGTAGATTTAGCCAAACGTTTAGAGGATTTAGGTTCTCACTCAATTTGTATTAAGGATATGGCAGGTCTTTTACGCCCTTATGATGCCGAAGAATTAGTGAAAAAAATCAAAGCATCGTGTGATATTCCAGTAGCAATGCACTGTCACGCCACGACTGGTTTATCAACCGCAACTGCTGTGAAAGCCGTCGAAGCTGGTTTGGATATTCTAGACACGTCAATTTCTTCAATGAGCCAAACTTATGGACACACGCCAACTGAAACTGTTGTAGCGATGTTAGAAGGGCTACCTCGTGATACCGAATTAGACTTACATAAATTAGAAAATATTTCAGCTTACTTCCGTGAAGTACGTAAAAAATATGCAAAATTTGAAGGACAATTAAAAGGTGTTGATTCTCGTATTCTTATCGCACAAGTGCCAGGCGGAATGTTAACTAATATGGAAAGCCAGTTAAAAGAGCAGGGTGCTGCAGATAAGATTGATGATGTACTTGCCGAAATCCCACGCGTTCGTAAGGATTTAGGTTATATTCCACTCGTCACACCAACTTCACAAATTGTTGGTACACAAGCAGTTATTAACGTTTTATGTGGTGAACGTTACAAAACGATTACCAAAGAAACTGCTGGTGTATTAAAAGGTGAATATGGTGCAGCACCTGCTGAACTCAACAAGGAATTACAAGCTCGTGTTTTAGACGGTGGGGAACCAATCACTTGTCGCCCTGCTGATGTGCTAGACAATGAATTAGATACTTTAATCGCTGAGTTTAAGGAAAAAGTGAAAGCTGAGAATATCACCGTTGCCGAAGATGAAATTGATGATGTTTTAACTTATGCCTTATTCCCACAAGTAGGCTTGAAATTCTTGAAAAACCGCAATAATCCTGATGCTTTTGAACCTGTGCCAAGTGCTGATGATGTAGCACCAGCAGCACAAGCTGCTCCTGCACAAGCTGCTTCTGGTAGTGTGGAAAGTTATAGCGTTAAAGTCAATGGTCAAGTCTATGATGTTGAGGTTGGACCACAAGGCACAGTTTCTAGTGTTAGCCCAGCGGCTGCAAATACTGCCTCTGCACCAGCTCCAGCGACTGCGACAGGTGGTGAAGAAGTTCCTGCACCGCTAGCTGGAAACATCTTCAAAATCCAAGTATCAGCAGGACAACAAGTTGCTGAAGGCGATGTCCTAGTTATCCTAGAAGCAATGAAGATGGAAACCGAAGTGCGTGCAGCAAAATCAGGTACTGTACAGCAAATTTTGGTTAAAGAGGGCGATAGTATTGCAGTTGGATCACCATTATTAACCTTGGGGTAATCGACTATGGATGGATTACTGAAACTGTGGAATGATACAGGTTTGGCAAACTTTGAGTTTGGTCAAATCATTATGATGGCAGTCGGTGCTGGCTTGATTTACCTCGCGATAATCAAGCAATTTGAGCCACTATTACTACTACCGATAGGCTTTGGTGCGATTTTATCCAATATCCCTAACGCTGGATTTACCGAAGCTGGTGGCTTGTTGTACTACATTTACCATTCAGGTATTGAAACAGGTATTTTCCCCCTGCTTATTTTTATGGGCGTGGGGGCATTGACTGACTTTGGTGCATTAATTGCTAACCCTAAAATGTTATTATTGGGGGCGGCTGCTCAATTTGGTATTTTTGCCACTTTGTTTGGGGCAATTGTCTTAAATGTTATCCCAGGGATTGAGTTCTCATTACAAGATGCTGCTTCAATCGCCATTATCGGTGGAGCAGATGGGCCAACAGCGATTTTCTTATCCAGTCGCTTATCACCTGATTTATTAGGGGCTATCGCTGTGGCAGCATATAGTTATATGGCGTTGGTACCAATTATTCAGCCACCGATAATGAAAGCCTTAACCACACCAGAAGAACGTGCTATTAAAATGGATCAGTTACGCCACGTAAAAAAAGGCGAAAAAATTCTGTTCCCATTGGTTGTTTTGTTGATGACAATCCTATTTTTGCCGTCAGCGACGCCTTTGGTAGGAATGTTCTGTTTGGGTAACTTGATGAGAGAATCAGGCGTAGTCGATAGACTATCCAAAGCTGCCCAAAATGAAATAATTAATATTGTCACAATCTTTTTGGGACTTGGTGTTGGTTCAAAATTACAAGCCGATAAGTTCCTAAATGTAGAAACCTTAGGTATTTTATTATTGGGTGCGTTAGCATTTAGTATCGGTACAGCTGCTGGGGTATTAATGGCGAAATTACTGGGTAAATACAGTAAGACTCCAATTAACCCATTAGTAGGGGCTGCAGGGGTATCGGCAGTACCGATGGCAGCACGTGTTGCCAATAAAGTTGGACTTGAAGCCAACCCTCAAAACTTCCTACTAATGCATGCAATGGGGCCAAACGTTGCGGGTGTATTAGGTTCAGCAGTTGCTGCTGGTATTTTATTAGCGTTGGTTGGTGGTTAGTACATTATTAGTTATTGTATCATCAAAAAAGTTATCGGTCTAACTAGCAATAGTTAGACCGATATTTTTTTATTACGACTAACCCGTTATGCATTAATCGATAAATGTTAACTTACACAAAAATATAAAAAACCATTCTTTTTGTCCTTTATGCCAATAAATAGATAAAAAATTTACAGATTCAAAAACGCTACCCCTACAACGTGGGAGTAGCGTTTTAAAGATTTAAGTTAAATTTTTTCAAAAATTAATGTGGCATTTGTGCCACCAAAACCAAAGCTATTCGACATTACACAATTGACATCGATATTCTCATTTTGGGTTAATATTGGGATATCTTTGGCTTGTTCATCAAGTTCCTCAATATTTGCTGAACCTGCTAAGAAATTATTATTCATCATTAATAAAGAATAAATCGCTTCATTAGAACCCGCTGCACCTAAGGCGTGACCACTTAATGATTTGGTTGAGCTGACTTTGGGCATATTCTCTTTATCAAACGTATTTCTAATCGCGTCTAATTCTTTGGTGTCACCAACAGGGGTGCTGGTACCGTGTGCATTAATATATTGAACAGTTTTTCTAGCAGTAGCCATTGCCATTTTCATACAACGCATTGCACCTTCACCACTTGGTGCAACCATGTCGTGACCGTCAGACGTAGCACCATAACCTGTGAGTTCGGCATAAATATTCGCACCACGTGCTTTGGCGTGTTCGTATTCTTCTAAAATTAAGACACTACCACCACCTGAAATGACAAAACCATCACGATTAGCGTCGTAAGCACGTGAGGCTTTTTCTGGTGTGTCGTTATATTTGCTGGATAAAGCACCCATTGCATCAAACATCGCTGTCATTGACCAGTGGACATCTTCACCACCACCAGCAATTACGATATCTTGTTTGCCCATTTGAATGAGTTCTGCTGCGTGACCAATACAATGTGCTGAGGTTGAACACGCTGAACTCATCGAATAATTAACACCTTTAATTTTAAAGGGTGTGGCTAAACAAGCAGATGGCTCAGATCCCATGGTTTGAGTGACAGCATACGGACCAATACGGCGTACACCACGCTCTCGTAACGTATCAGCTGTACGCACGACATCTTTTGTTGAGCCACCGCCAGTGCCGATAACTAATCCAGTACGGATATTAGAAACTAAATTTTCGGGCAATTTAGCATTAGCAATCGCTTCTTTACAAGCAATATAGGCATAAGCCGAGGCATTGCCCATAAAACGTAAGATTTTTCTGTCAATATGGTCTTTGGGGTCGAGCTTCATTTCTCCACTAACATGAGATCGTAGTCCTAATGATTGATATTTCTCATTAAAACTAATTCCAGACTTCATTGCTTTGAGTGAGCTTAGTACTTCATCAAGATTATTTCCTAAACTAGAAACTATCCCCATACCTGTGACAACTACTCTCCTCATTGGTACTTGCATTTGCATTATTATCCTCTTGGTTGATTGTTATATTTTTTATTCTATTTATTGGTTATTTCAAATGAATTAGCGTCAATAGGCTTATAGCTTGTTGGTATCGGTAAACAGCCCTACGCGTAAATCTTTTGCTGTATAGATCTTTTCACCATCAACTTCCATTGTTGCGTCAGCGATACCTAATACTAGTTTTCTCATCATGACTCTTTTAATGTCAAGTCGATAAGTGACTTTTTTTGCCTCAGGTAAAACTTGTCCAGTAAATTTCACCTCACCAGCACCTAATGCACGACCACGACCTAAACCACCTTTCCATCCTAGAAAAAAGCCAACTAACTGCCACATTGCATCTAGGCCAAGACAACCTGGCATCACGGGATCACCGATAAAATGGCAATCAAAAAACCACAAGTCAGGGGTGATATCTAGTTCGGCAACAATTTCTCCCTGGCCATACTTCCCGCCCTCGTCAGTAATTTTAATGATACGGTCAAGCATCAACATTGGTGGCATTGGTAATTGTGCATTACCTTTGCCGAATAGTTTGGTTTCAGCACATTCGATTAATTCTTCTTTAGTGAAACTATTTTTTTTTGTATTCATTATTGTCTCTTTTATCGTTTTTTATCTATTGGTTAAATTTACTGTGTATTAATTGCTTTTTTGTATAATGCTTTTAGTTGTTTATCATGGCCGTAGATATCTCTACTGTAATGAACGACATCATCACTATCAACCCATGCCGTATAATAATCTAAAAAGACAGGATAGCGTTTTTCATCTGGTAATCGAACCCATTTTTCTTTACCACGACTTTCTTTTCTGACTCGCTTAGTATCGTAATTTTTATCTTGTAATAAAAATACAGCTAAATCTTCTGCTCTTTCAACACGAATACAGCCAGAACTAAATGCTCTTCTTGAACGCTTAAATAAACGACGATTGTTAGTGTCGTGTAAATAGATAGCGTGGCGATTTGGGAATAAGAACTTCATTCTTCCTAGTGCATTTCTTGCGCCAGGTTTTTGTCTTAAGCGATAGCCTGTACCTCCTGATGCCCAATCAACATCAGCAGCATTGACCACTTTGCCTGTAGATTTGTCAATCACTTGCATACTGGCACCAAAATGATTTGGGTCCCGTTGCAACTTTGGTAGTTTATCTTCTTTGAAAATTGTTTTTGGTACATTCCAGTAGGGTGCAAGCACAACTGTTTCTAATACATCGCTAAAAATAGGCGTAGGGCGTTTGGTTTTTCCAACAATAACATTAGATTCAAATAATCGTTGCTTACCATTGCGAATGGCCATTTTATAAGCTGGAATATTAACCTGTAAGTAAGTTTCATTCGGCACATATCCCCAACGATGGCGTTCCATATTAATTGCTAATGTTTGCAAGCGTGATTCTGGAGATCGATTAAGCAATCTAATCGTTTTTTTACCTGCGTAGCCATCAGTTGTTAAACCTTTACTACGTTGATATTCTTTAACTGCTTGTTTTAATTCTTCGTCATAGATATCAATACTATTATCCAGTCCCAAACGCTGACGTAAAACCTGTACAGCTTTACCTTGTGCGCCTGGTCTTAATGATTTTGCAGGAATACGAACAAAGTTGCTAGTGTCTATTACTGACTTTTCCTTTAAATAAGCGGCCTGTAATACCTGATAATCAGGATCATTGACAGTAAAAATATTAGCAATATTCCCTGTTGATTGAGTATTGAGATATAACGACACGAAATCAACAAAAGTCGGATCTTTATTCCAGTTTGGAAATTGTGCTTTTGGATTAACAATACCATTTGCTAAATGTGATTTATACGTAATAAATGCATCACTTAAAATGACATCAAATTTTTCGGGCTCAGAAATAGACTGTCCTGCTTTTAATGATGAGAACGCATGACTATGATAAAGTTCAGAACGCAGTGCATGTTTTGGTGCATTACCGATAGCATGAATGACTTGTTCAGCAAGGTTACTAACTCTACCATTACTACTCCATAGTAACTGATAGTTTAATTGCCCATAAAAATTTTTCACTTTATCTGGGCTTTTTAGGCGATTATTTAATCCCTGCCATTCAATATTATTGGAATTTAATACATTAGCTATGCGGCTACTAGATGGTGTAAAAATATCAGGGTTTATTGCTAGTGATTGTATTCCCTTTTGATTATCATTTGATAATATTTGTGTTTGCTCTGGGGGGGCGATCGGTGACGGAGAGTTTTCTATTTTTGTATCTAGTAATACGACAGGTGAAGTGGACTGCTGTTGAAGATTGACTGATATTGTTGTTTGATTTTCGACACGTGGCGTTTCTTTTATGTCAAAAATACTATTGTCAGTGTCAAAAATACTATCAGTAGTATTACTAATGACAACAGGCCGTTCATATTCAAGTTGCCTTGATACTATTTGTTCTGCAATGGCAAGACTACTATAACAAACGGTTAAAATCCCTAATAATTGACTATATTTTTGTTTCATTTTTTTCGCCTAATTGTACAAATAATTCAAATAAACAATTGAATATTTGCTATATAAAATTAAAATAAGCGAATATTTTATTATGATTGAAGATAAATATAAAGTAGTATTCTCACTTTATTAAGAATATCCGTAATTTTTATGAGTAAAAGAACAAAAAAAAAATTAGAAAATAAAAAAAAATCGCCATTGGTCACTGTAAAAAGACGTTTGGGGGCAATGTTTTATGATTGGTTACTATGCCTTGCCTGTCTTTTCGTTTTTACAGGGGTTGCGGTCACCCTAAATAAAGGCAATCCGATGAGCCCTCAACAGCAACCTTTTTTAAATATAGGACTTATTGGCGTTGTGGTTGCTTACTTTATCGGTTTTTGGCGTCAAGGAGGGCAAACACCAGGAATGAAAGTATGGAAAGTCTATTTAGTTGCGGAGCAAACCCCTGCGAATGTTGATAAGCTTTTTATCCGTTTTATCGTCATGTTGACGACGTTCGGTCTAGCTATTTTACCCTGTTTTTTTCGTGCTGATAAAAGAGGGCTACACGATATTCTATCAAAAACATCACTTAGACTAAAAAGAGATTAACGAATGAAACCAACACTATACTACTATGAACATTGTCCGTATTGTATTCGAGTGCTCGTATTTACTGGACTTTTCGATATTAACTTAGATAAACAAGTATTACTTAATGATGACGAACAAACACCGATAGCTATGACTGGTGTTAAATCGTTACCTATACTTGAATATTCTCTCAAAGAATATATGGGAGAAAGTCTAGATATTATTGATTATTTGTCTGAAACATTCTCAGTTGATTTGGAGAAAAATACCGATGACCTCAATGAAGTCAATCAGTTTTTACAAGACAATCGCTTGTTGATTTATAGCTTATCAATGCCACGCTGGGTAAAAATGCCATTTGCAGAATTTGCTACCGATAGTGCTATTGCTTATTTTACACATAAGAAAACGCAGACTGTTGGCAATTTCGGGCAAGCTATCGGTAATACATCAAAATACTGCCAAGAGCTCATGACCGTTTTAGAAAAAAATGCCCCATTATTTGATAAATTAATACAAAAACCAAATAGTTTGGCAACAATTATACTCTTTTCAGCACTTTTTGGTGTGAGTAGCGTTAAAGAATTTCAGTGGACTAGATCTTCTGAAAAATTTATGCAGACTATTAGTCGTCTTGCCAAAATAAATTTACTAACCGATAAGGCGGTATAAAAATGATTGCATTAGTTCAACGAGTCAATGAGGCATCGGTACGAGTAGAAGGTCAAACAGTTGCGGCTATCGGTGCTGGGGCATTAGTCTTTATCGGTGTGGAAAAAGGTGATAATACTGATAATGCTATTGCATTATTCAATAAACTACGAAAATTCCGTATTTTTGCAGATAGCGAAGGTAAAATGAACCTAAATATTGAGCAAGTCTCTGGCGAATTATTATTAGTACCTCAATTCACTTTGCCCGCTGAAACTAAAAAAGGCAATCGACCTGGATTCGACCCAGTTGCTGACCCGCAAACTGGCAAAGATTTATTTGAAGCATTATGTATGCTTTTCAAAGAACAAACGCAATTAAAAGTTGAAACAGGTATTTTCCAAGCTGATATGAAAGTCAGGTTAGAAAATGATGGGCCACTAACTTTTTGGTTGCAAAAATAAACCATCGGTATTTCTGGTTGGATTTCCTAAGGCTGCACATTTTGGACGAAAATAGTCATAGTCAAAATACTTATTCACTTATTGTAAACCCCGTTCTGGAAATCACTTTTTTCATCCAAGCTGCACTATTTTTAGAAAATCTTTAACCATAGTAATATAGGCTATCGGTAGGGTGTATTTTAGCCAAGTTGAATTTAATGAAGCTCGAATTGAAATTTGTAATTTTTGATAGAAATTTAAAATTCTATTGATAAAACCTTGTGACTGAATTATTTTCATAGTAAAATACTCGGAATTAAGTAGAAGTATAAACTATAACCGAAATATTTTAAGGCACAAACAATGAGATTATCCACTAAAGGGCGTTATGCGGTCACTGCAATGATTGATTTAGCATTGCATCAAGATGAGCGATTGGTTAGTCTGGCTGAGATTTCTGAGGTACAGGATATTTCTTTATCATACTTAGAACAACTCTTTTCTCGTTTAAGGAAATATGAGATTGTTGAAGGTGTGAGAGGCCCTGGTGGTGGTTATCGTTTGGCACGCGATCCAGATGATATTAGCATTGCAGATATTATCAATGCGGTTGATGAAAAACTAGATGCGACTCGGTGTGAAGGGCATGAAAATTGTCAAAGTGGTCGCAAATGTATCACACACGAATTATGGTTTGATTTATCACAAAGAATTTATGGTTTTTTACATGATTTAACATTAGAAGATATCATTTCATCAAAAGAAGTTAAACGCTTATCAAAAGACCAGGACAGACTGATTAATACCGATAACTTAAATTTAAGAGTTAGACGTTAATTGTTTAGTTAGTAATATATAACAATTTAAAGAGTAAATTTGAAAAAGGGCAATAGAGTATGGCATATAGCAATAAAGTAATGGATCATTATGAAAATCCACGTAATGTAGGAACAATGGATACTAAGGCAAAAGAAGTAGGAACGGGTATCGTCGGTGCACCTGCTTGTGGTGATGTAATGAGACTACAGATTGAAGTAGAACAAGGTGTTATTTCTGATGCTAAGTTTAAGACTTATGGTTGTGGTTCAGCGATTGCATCAAGTTCACTACTAACAGAGTGGGTTAAAGGCAAAAGTATTGATGAAGCATTAGAAATCAGCAATAGACAGATTGCCGAAGAACTAGAATTACCACCCGTAAAAATTCACTGTTCTGTATTGGCAGAAGATGCGATAAAAGCAGCGATTGAGGATTATAAAACTAAGCAGTAAAATAAAATTATTCAAAAAAATAAGGGTAGGGGAATTTTCTCCTACCCTTATTTTTTTGATAACGAAATACCGATAGCCTTTTATTATATTGCATTTAGGAATAGCTCTTATTTTTATGTATTTATACCTAGAAATAACAAACTATCATAGTATAATAACTTGTTTGTGGCATGGTTATAGCAGAGTGCATTCATTTACATCACTAACGATATCATTCAGTATAATCATGACTTTCAATTATTTTTTATGAATCATTCAAACTAAGGAGTTACGATGGAGATTATTGATAAAATCATAGGTTTTCTAAATACTATCTTTTGGGGATATATTCTGATTTACGGCTTATTGGCTGTTGGGTTATTTTTTACAATTCGTTTGAAATTTATTCAATTTGTTCATTTTAAGGAGCTATTTAGATCTATTTTTGATAAAAACGAAACTGATGAGTCAGGGATAACTCCATTACAAGCTTTAACTGTTTCTTTAGCCTCTCGGGTAGGGACAGGGAACTTGACTGGTGTTGCTGTTGCACTTTATCTTGGTGGGGCAGGGGCAATTTTCTGGATGTGGGTTGTTGCTTTGGTTGGTATGGCGACTGCATATGCAGAAAGTACCTTAGCACAGCTTTATAAAGTCAAAGATGCGGAAAGCACTTATCGTGGTGGACCAGCTTTTTATATCGCCAAAGGGCTCAAAGCCAAACCATTAGCTGTTTTATTCTCAATTTCTCTAGTGATTTCTTTTGGCTTAGTTTTTAATGCTGTACAGGCCAACTCTATTTCAGAAGCTCTTCACAATGCCTATGGCTTTGATCAAATGTATATCGGTATCGGTATCGCAATTGTTACTGCCTTAGTTGTTTTCGGTGGCATCCGTAATATTGCCAAAGTCGCAGAAATTATCGTTCCAATCATGGCACTTTTATATTTATTGGTCGCTATTTATGTCATCATTACCAACATTACCATATTACCTGATGTCTTTATGCAGATTTTCAATAGTGCCTTTGGGCTTGAACAAGCTGCTGGTGGTATTACAGGTGGTATGATTGCCGCCATGATGAACGGAGTAAAGCGTGGTTTATTCTCTAACGAAGCAGGTATGGGTTCTGCACCAAATATCGCCGCCGTTGCGACACCTAACCCACATCACCCTTCATCACAAGGTATGGTACAGGCACTTGGCGTATTTATTGATACTATTTTAATTTGTACAGCGACAGCCATAATGATTTTATTATCAGGATTGCTTGAGCCTGGGTCTGGTTTAACTGGTATTGAGCTAACGCAGCAGGCTTTGTCAGTGCATGTTGGTGCATTTGGTACCCACTTCGTTGCCATTGCGATTTTATTCTTTGCCTTTACTTCAATTATCGGTAATTATTCTTATGCAGAAAATGCCTTTACTTATTTGGGTATCGGTAATCTTGCAGGTTTTACCGTATTGCGTGTTGCCTTGTTAGTGATGGTTGTTTGGGGTGCCGTACAAAAAGTTAGCACCGTATTTAATGCTGCTGATGCTTCAATGGGATTAATGGCGACCATTAACTTAGTTGCAATTGTCTTATTATCAGGTACTGTTGTTAAACTAACCAACGATTATTTCGCACAACGCAAAAAAGGTGTTGTACCAACCTTTAAAGGGTCAGATTATCCTGAGTTAAAAGGAAAAATTGATATGACAATTTGGAAATAACACGCCCAAAAACAAATCTATATAATATAGGCTATATATCAAAGAAAATCCTCATATTAATATGA
>PDWI01003908.1_pt1 | contig 20539 bp, 18 predicted proteins | sample 1430891 | NCBI WGS metagenome assembly PDWI01 (sample SAMN01162508, study PRJNA174530) | Oral metagenome, whole genome shotgun sequencing project. | biome: Marine environment; feature: Marine mammal; material: Swab sample of the gingival sulcus; isolation source: swab sample of gingival sulcus... | reverse complement strand
ATTTTTCAAAAACTGATTTTTTTAATTCAACTCCATAAATTCTCCCCATTTCAACACCAATGTCAGGGCGGTTGTTGTATTTCAAATTGTGAATAAGTTTGCGGTAATTACTGCCTTTATTGAAGAAAAATAATGCTGTGGCATATTCTATTTGGATTTGCCCGTAAAACAGCTTCGCCATTTCGTTTTTTTCGTTTAAATGGAAGTTGGTTGAAGGGATTTCGTAGACACATTTTGTGCATAGCAATTCCTCGCCTTTTACCAGAGATTTTCCGCATGTGTTGCAGACTTTCGGAAATATCAATTTTAGGAAATCGGCGAATGTAAAGTATTTTTTTACTGAAGTTTTAAACTTTATTTGCAATTTATAATTTTTTATTGATATCTTTATGCTTTTAAATGAACCAAATTTAGTAATTTTATGAAAAGACACAATTTATTTTTCGTATTTATTTTAGTTATCTCAATGTTATTCTCGTGTAATGCGAAGAAAGAGAAGAAGTTAGATGGGGACACAAACAAAGATGCGGTAACAACATCTGATTATCAAGCTCCTCAGGATTCGGTTAATGCCGATATTGCAGATTCAGAAACACAAAACACAGATGCTTCTGATTTGAACAATGCTGATGCCAACGACGCCTCGGCAACTGACACAAAAGAGCCTGTTATGATTGAAGAGGAAGATGGTTCACTATCCGAAGTTCCCGAAGAAGAATTAAACAAGGCAGAAAAAAAATCAGAAAGCGACAAAATGCACGTAAAGAAATTTTATGTTATAGCGGGCAGTTTCCAAAATATCAGAAATGCGTCTGATTTGCGTAATCACTTAAAAAGTATCAACTATCCTGCGATGGTTCTTTATCCTTATCGCGGTTACAACAGAGTGGCAGTAAATTCTTTCACAAAACGTGCCGATGCTGACAAATATATTGCATCTATCCGCAAGAAAAATTTAAGTTATAAAAAAGAAAACTTAGAATATTGGTTGCTCTGGCGATAATTATTTTTTTAGTTTTTTATATTTATATTTTATTCATATTTATTAGAGACATCTTTACGAAGATGTCTTTTTTTGTGTGGTTATAAAATGAGCTTTTTGATGAATAGTTTATTAAAACTCATTATAGGCTGATTGAAATATATTTGCCATTTTATTTTTGAGAGAATAAGTGTTGCCTGTAAAATTATTTACCATCAATACCATTATGATTTCTCTGTTGGATTTTGTAATGCCATATCCGGCATAGGCTCTAATGCCTGTAAATGAGCCACTTTTGAGTTTAAATTTTCCTATGGCATTACTATTATTTAGAAATCTGCGAAGCGTGCCTGTTTTTCCTGCAAGAGGCAAGCTGTCAAAAAATACTTTGCTGTATTTGGATTTATTTTTCATGTAAAATAATATCTTGGCAAAATGCCGGGGAGTTATTCTATTAGCTAAGGCGAGTCCTGCACCGTCACAGTATTTTATAGCACTATTAAATATTCCTTTTGATTTCCAAAAACTCTCCATATCTTCAAGGGCTTGAGGTATGGTTACATTAGTGTTGTTTTTGGCTAATACTTGCCTTAGCAGATGCTCGGCATAAAGGTTATTGCTGTTATGATTGGTGGATTTTATTATTTGACTTAAACTCGGAGAGCTTATTGATGTTAGCAAAATGGCATCATTAGGTTGAAAAACTCTTTTATGCTTTGCATTGCCATTTATTTTTATTCCGTTTTCTCCTAATTTTGAGTACAATTTATTTGCAAAAAAAAGTGGTGGATTTGTCATAGCTCCTTTAATGACAAAATCAGATTTTCCTTGTGGCATCTCACCTCTGATATAGCGTAATTTTGTATATTCCACACCATGTATATACGACAAATCTTGTGTGCCTTTATAGGCAATTGCCTCATTTATAAAAGTAAGGTTTTGCATATCAGGCTCTGAGCGAATTAACTTCACTTTTGCTCCGATATTCACTCTTGTATCAAAGTGTAGTTTGTATGTATTATCGGCATAAGAAAATCCAGAAGCACCTGATGCATAATAATTTGCAACATCTTGCCATGACCAAGTTGAGGGTGCTTTTTGTGTTCCGTATATAGCATCGGAAACTATTATATCACCAGTAATATTTTTTATATTTTTGCTTTTTAAGGCATTTATAATTTTATCTATTACGGTGAGTTTTGTATTTTTAAAATATTTAGAATCCAATGTTGGGTCACCACCACCAATAATATAAATATCACCATTAAGAGTAGAGGTTTTGGCATCTATATTTCCGGTGTAAAATACTTTTGTTTTGAATTTATATTTATCGCCCAAATTCTCCAAAGCATAAGCAGTGGTTATTATCTTTTGCAACGAAGCCGGAAGCAATAATCTATCTTTATTTTCTGAAAATATAATTTCGTCTGTATTAGCGTCAGTTATTATAAGCCCGATGTCGGCGTATTGTAACTCGGGTAATTTTTTAAACTTATTCCACTCATTTTCAAAGAGTTTTATGTTTTTATTTGCACAATTAAAACTTGACAATACAAGGATAAAAGTTATTATAAATATTTTTCTCAGCATTTATAAAAATTTAAGCAATTAATTATTTTTCAAAAATATTAAAATTTTTTAATATCTAATTTTATAGTAAATTTGTGTGAACACAAATAATAAAAATTATGCAAACAATAAACACAGTATGGAAAGATAAAATGGCCTTTGAATGGAATATCAATGGTTATAAAATGACAATTGACGCTAAGGAAGCCGTCGGAGGCGAAAACAAAGGTCCTCAGCCTAAGCCTTTTATGTTGGCAGCTTTGGGAGGTTGCACCGCAATGGATGTAATTTCGATACTAAGAAAAATGCGAGTGGCAGACGACATTGCCGATTTTCAAGTTGATGTATCGGGCGAACTTACCGAAGACCATCCTAAACAATATCACAAAATGCACGTAAAATATATCTTCAAAGCAAAAGAGGGAAAAACTCTTGCCGAGGATAAACTCAAAAAAGCTATTGAACTTTCGGAGGAAAAATACTGCGGTGTGAATGCAGTTTATAAAAAAGCATTAGATGTTAGTTCAGAGTTAGTTATAAAATAAAATTGTGGTGATAAAATTTTAAACTTGCAAATAATTATCATCAAAAAATTGCTTAACCAGCCAAAATCCATTTTCATTTAGAGATATATTTTGGCTGGCTGTTTTTTGCTTAGCATCAACTTCTAAAAAACCTCTTTTTGCATCCAAGTCGCCAATCTCTTTTATCAAATACACCGAGCTGTCCCCTACTTCCTCTTTTGAAATTGCAATATCTGCATTTTGAAATACTCCATCTTGCGACAGTTTTAAGTTCCTGATTATAAAGTGATAATACACGTTAGATTTCATCTTAGAAATGCTATTGTATTGTATTTCAGTATTTTCAAGAAGTTTGTTTTCTGCGATATTATTTAGAGCAAAAAGCAAAGTTGCAAACTGTACGGCTCGTAATTTCTCTTTATCAGGGTCAGCGATTATATTACCGGTCTCAACCAAAATGGAAGCGTATGATTTTTTTGCAATGTTATCGCCAAAAGCATTAGGCATATAGCTGTCGGAGTATTTGGCAATTTGCCCGGGAAAAATATTTTGCAAAAAATCGCACATATTATTAACACAATTCATTGCTTTAAGTCTACTCTCGTTTACACTTAAAGCATCATCGTAAGCCGGAGCAAGAAATGAAAAAGCCACCGATAAATTTGTGTTAGAAACAGCATAATGTAGCGGTTGGTCATGCAGTGAGAAAACATAATGAGGTTTTACAAAATCAATATGCTTCATCAACGCCTTTGCCTCTGCTGTATTTAGTTTTGTGGCATCTCGATTGATGTCTGTGCCAAAAGAATTATGGCGTGTAAATTTATCTGCACCATCGGGATTTACCATTGGCATTATTGTTAGACTTATTGAGCTTAACAATCTGGATATAAAATCTTTATGCTCAGAATTAGGCTTTGTAAAAAAGCTCAACATATCAATTAAAGCACGCGTTCCACAGGATTCATTTCCGTGCATTTGGGAGAAGAACAAAACTTTTATTTTGCCTGTTCCTAAATTTAAAGCATAGATATTTTTTTGCTCGGCAGAATGTCCTATCTTAGTTTTTTTGACAATATTTTCGGGGATTTCTTCGGTTATAAATTTTTCCAAAGATGAATATTTTATTTTCAAACCTTTTAAATTATTCACCTTAAAATCATCATGATTTTTAATCAGATTTTCATAAAAATTTAAGTCCATTTATGTAATTTTATTTTAAGAAAACATTTTTTTGACTTTCAAAATACCCTCAATAAGTCTGTCTATCTCTGACGTTGTGTTATACATGGCAAAACCTGCTCGCACAGTGCCTGTTATAGAGAAAAATTGCATGCCCGGCTCGGCACAATGAGTACCCGACCTAACAGCAATGCCTTCCTTGTCGAGTATCATAGCCGTATCGTAAAAATGAACGCCATCCAACAAAAAGGATATGCAAGATGCTTTGCGGTCGGCTGTGCCGTATATCGTGAGACCGGAAATCTGTTGAAACTTCTCATGTGCATAATCCATAAGTTGTTGCTCATGATGCTGAATTTTATCCAGCCCTATACTCGTGATGTATTCAATCGCCTTTCCCAAACTCACAGCCCCCACATAATTGGTAGTTCCGGCTTCAAATTTGAAAGGCAAATCTGCATATTCCGTGCGTTCAAAACTCACTGTTTTTATCATATCCCCACCACCTTTGTATGGTGGCATTTCTTCTAAAATTTCCTCCTTGGCATACAAAACTCCAATGCCGTTCGAGGCATATATTTTGTGTCCTGAAAACACATAGAAATCCATATCCAATGCGGTTACATCTGTGGGGATATGTTGTATGCCTTGCGAGCCGTCTACCAAGATTTTCGCACCTGACAAATGGGCATGTTTTATGATTTCAGGCAATGGAAAGACCGTTCCAAATGCGTTTGAAACTTGTGATATTGCAACTAATTTCACTTTATCATCATCTAACAAAGTGAGGTATTTTTCCATGTCTATTTGTCCGGTTTCGGTTACGGGAATTACTACAAGCTCTGCATTTTTTTTGTTACATAATATCTGCCAAGGTACTATATTAGAGTGATGTTCAGTTTGCCCTACTAATATTTTATCACCGGCATTGATGTATTTTTCACCAAATGAATATGCAACGGTATTTATGGCTTCGGTAGCACCCGAAGTAAAGATAATTTCTCTCTCAGAACGAGCATTTATATATTTTCTGACAATTTGGCGTGCCTCTTCATAAAGCGTCGTCATTTGATTGCTCAAATAGTGAATACCTCGATGAATATTTGAGTTCTGATGTTTGTAGATATTTGCAACTGCATCTATCACCTGTTTAGGCTTCTGGGTGGTCGCCCCATTGTCTAAATATGCGATTTGTTTCCCATAAATTTTCTCTTCAAGAATAGGGAAATCTGCTCTTATTTTTGTTATGTCGTAATTCATCTGATTTGCTATTTTTTAACAACCTCCGCACACCTCTGCTCCGCATATACTTCTGGGGTCTTTGCCGTTAAGCCTTTTATTCAAAAGGTAGTTTACATATTCCATATATGATTTTACAGTGATATTTTCAAGCGTCTCATAAAGAAAGGCAAAAAGCAATAATGTCTGTGCCTTTTGTTTTGAGATTCCTCTTGTTTGCAAGTAAAACAGAGCCGACAAATCCAACTGTCCGGTGGTTGAACCATGGCTACATTCTACGTCGTCGGCGTATATCTCCAACTGAGGACGACTGTATGCTATTGCATTGTCACTCAGCAATATATTTTTATTCGACTGCGATGAATTTGTATGTTGTGCATCTTTGGCTACGAATACTTTTCCGGTGAATATGGCTTTTGCATGGTCTTCAATAGCACCTCGATAATTTTGAGTTGCATTGCAATTTGGGAAATTGTGATTTATCAATATTGAGTTATCGGTTATTTGCTTTATGGCCGGAAGATAAAATCCGTTTAAAGAGGCTTGACAATATTCGTCGGTAAAGTCTACTTCGATGTCATTTCTCACCACAGTTCCGCAGAGAGTTGCCGTGTTTGAATTAAACTTAGAGTTTGCCTGCTGGGTAACCACAGTTTTATTTATTTGACCTGCCTCCGAGCCTTCGCCTTGAAATAAATGATAGTTTACCTCTGAATTATTCTCCATAATTATTTCGGTGAAACAATTTGTGAGAGAAAAATCAGATATTACTGAATGATAGGAGTTTACTATATCAATTTTGGTGTTTTCTCCGGCGACTATTAGGTTGCGATATTGCACTATTGGCTTTGTAATATCCCCATCAATAAAGTTTATAATGTGGACGGGTCTATCTGTTTTAACATTGTCCGGAATGTAGATGAGAAAGCCATCTTCGGCGTATGCCTTATTGATAGACGAGAATATATTAGGCTTGCTGTCTTTGGCAGTGTCAAAATATCTCTTCACAACTTTTGGCATGTCGCAAAATGCTCTTTTCAGTGAGCCAATATAAATATTGTCGGTTGATTTTATTATTGATTGCTCTTCATCAAAATATCCGTTTGTGAAAACCAATATATCTGCATCAACGCTATAAAACATAAATTGCCTTAGCACAAACTGCTGTGTTTTAGCGTATTCCGCTTTTTGATATTTATGTCTTAGAATGTTATGCAAGTTAGTTTTTTCCCAGCCGGTGGTTTTGGGTGTCGGGAAATTTAGTTTTTCAATTTCTTCAAGAGCTTTTTCCTTACTATTATTTTTTATTAATGAAGTTTCGGTGTCTTTAAAAATATTTTTTATATGTTCTTTTGTAAACAATGTTTGTAGTTTAGTCATGATTTTATTTTTTGCGAGGTTTATTTTAACCAGTCGTATCCTTTTTCTTCTAATTCGAGGGCGAGCTCTTTTGTGCCTGACTTCACAATTTGACCGTTATGCAATACATGCACAAAGTCGGGTACGATATAGTCCAGAAGTCTCTGATAATGAGTGATAACGATGTACGCATTATCATTGTTTTTGAGTTTATTAACACCGTCGGCAACTACTTTAAGTGCGTCGATATCAAGTCCGGAATCGGTTTCATCTAATATCGAGAGCTTGGGTTCTAACATTGCCATTTGGAAAACTTCATTTTTCTTCTTTTCACCACCTGAAAATCCTTCATTTACGGCTCGTCCTTGCAGGTCTTTTCCTAAGTCAATTATGTTTTTTTTGTCTCGCATCATTTTAAGAAAAGCACCAGCCGAAAGTGGGTCTAATCCTCTGTGTTTCCGATGCTCATCAACGGCGGCACGAAGAAAGTTTGTTATGCTTACTCCCGCAATTTCCACAGGATATTGGAATGCCAAAAACAGTCCTTCTCTTGCTCGCTCCTCGGTTGAGAGTTCCAAAAGATTTTTACCCATAAAGGTAACTTCGCCATCGGTTACTTTAAAGTTTTCATTCCCGGCCAATACCGATGCTAAGGTGCTTTTGCCTGAGCCGTTGGGTCCCATTATGGCGTGTATTTCGCCGGGGTTTATTTTAAGATTTAATCCTTTTAATATTTTTTTGCCGTCTATTTCGGCTTTTAAATTTTTTATTTCTAACATTTTTATACTTTTTGTTTTTTTAGTTTTAGTAAATAACTAAATTTCAAGGTTATAGCTTGATTTTGATTTACTAATGCTGAGTTTATTGTATTTAATTTATAAATATTTATTAGTCCGTGTTGATATTCAAGATTTAAGGTAAAGATGTTTCGTTTCTTGAAAAAGCTGTATCCTATTGCCAACTTAACACCCAAATCATAATTTTTTTCGGGTTCGTTTAGTTTAGAAATATCATAATCTTTATATTTGGCTATTTTTTTTTTCAAAACATAATAGCCATAGGGCCCGAAGATTAAGTTGAATTTATTTTTTTCGCTACCTAAGGCGATATGGGTTAATGCTGAAATTTCAAGACCATTGTTTTTGTAGGTGAAATACTCGGCTTTTTCCATGCCCAAAGTATCGGGGATAAAAAACTTCTTATCCAAAAACGATAATCCGCCCTTTTCGTTATACCCTAATTCAATTCTTAAAGATGCTTTGGGATTTGCAAAGGTTCTGAATACCATGCCAAAAGATTTCACATCAACAAAGTACAGCGGATAATCGACTTTGAGGTTGGTATTGAATTTGGCAACTCCGCCCGCTCCGTAGACACCTATATATAATTGTCGCTCTTTTTGAGCGTTTAGAGTAGTTGCGGATATTAAGGCTATAAGAATTAAGATATATTTTTTCATCGGTTTGTTTTCTTAACCTACACTGTTTTCGAGAGTTAGCGATAATAATTTTCGTGCTTCGGCGGCAAATTCCATAGGAAGTTTGTTTAAAACTTCTTTGGCAAATCCGTTTACAATAAGGCTTAAAGCATTTTCTTCGTCTAAGCCTCTTTGCTTGCAATAGAATATTTGCTCGTCGGCTATTTTGGATGTAGTTGCCTCATGCTCAACGATTGCCGAGGTGTTTGCCGTGTCGATATACGGGAAAGTGTGAGCTCCGCAATTATTGCCAATGAGCAGGGAGTCACATTGCGAAAAGTTGCGAGCGTTGTCAGCTCTTTTCTTCACATCAACGAGTCCGCGATATGTGTTTTGCCCGTGTCCGATTGAGATGCCTTTTGATATAATGGTGCTTTTGGTGTTTTTGCCTATGTGAACCATTTTCGTTCCGGTATCTGCCTGCTGGTAATTGTTGGTTACTGCCACCGAGTAAAATTCGCTTATCGAGTTGTCACCTTTCAAGACGGTGCTTGGATATTTCCAAGTTACGGCAGAACCTGTTTCAACTTGCGTCCATGATATTTTGGAGTTGTCGCCTTTGCATAAGCCTCTCTTAGTTACGAAGTTATATATTCCGCCTTTTCCATTTTCATCGCCGGGATACCAGTTTTGAACGGTGGAATATTTTATTTCGGCATTTTTCATCGTAACGAGTTCCACAACAGCTGCATGTAGCTGATTTTCATCTCGTTGAGGGGCGGTACAACCTTCAAGGTAGCTCACGTAGCTGTCTTCGTCGGCAATTACCAAGGTTCTTTCAAACTGACCTGTCTGAGCTTGGTTTATTCGGAAATAGGTTGATAGCTCCATGGGGCATCGCACACCTTTTGGTATATATGCGAATGAGCCGTCGGAGAATACCGCAGCGTTGAGTGCGGCGTAGAAGTTGTCGGCATAAGAGACTACCGAGCCTAAATATTTCTTTATGAGTTCGGGGTGTTCTTGTATGGCTTGGCTGATGGAACAGAAGATTATTCCTTTTTCTTTAAGTGTTTTTTGGAATGTGGTATGCACTGATACACTGTCGATTACAGCATCTACTGCTACGCCTGCCAATGCTTTTTGCTCGTTTAAGGGTATGCCTAATTTATTGAATGTTTCAAGAACTTCGGGGTCTACCTCGTCTAAGCTGTTGTATTTTGTGGCGTTTTTGGGTGCGGCATAATAGCTTAATTCTTGGAATTTAGGCTTGTCATATTTCAGCAATCCCCATTCCGGTTCTTTCATTTTTAACCATGCTTTGTAGGCTTTCAAGCGGAAGCGTAACATAAATTCCGGTTCGTTTTTCTTTTGGGAAATTTGTCGGATAACGTCTTCGTTTAGTCCTTTGTCAAATACTTCTGATTTGTAGGTGCTTTCAAATCCGGCATGGTATTTTTTATTTTTCAGTTCGTCTAATATAATATCGTCTTTGCCCATAATTTTTTGTTTTTGTTTTACAGTTTAGGCTTTGCTTTTTGCTAATTTTTTGGGTTATATAAAAATATAAGACAAAGTTATCTTTTTTTATTTATAAAAAAAATAAGAAACCTATCAATTAAGGTAAATTGACAAATTTCTTTTTTGTGTTTTATTATGGTTGCTTTTTAGAGCTTCTGATTATCAGCGTTTTGTGCGTATTTTATATTTTTTGTTTAACTAAACAGATATTAGTAAAAGTTATTTTTTTAAGTGAAGTTTTAAGAGTTTATTTATTCGTCATCAAAATCATCATCATCTTCGTCTACTTCGTACTCTATTATTTCAAAATCGAGGTCTACGATGTCTTGAAATTCTTCTCCTGTATCTAACATGTCTTCATCGTCGCTTGAATAGTACCACTCTACTTTTACTTTTTTGCCGGCTTTGATTACATCTTCCAATTTATAAAGTATTTCAAGAATAATCATTGTGGATGCCGTATTGAAGTAGTCCATTTTAAAGGTGAATAATGTCTCTTCGTTTGGGTCTTTTGCATATTCTTCAAGCCACTCTATTATAGGGCGATAGAATAGCTGAACGTCGGCGGGGAATGATTTACCTGATATTTCGAACTTACCTTCGTCTTTGTTGAGATGGATGAAGGGAGTGTCTTGTTGTTGTTTTATTGAAATAACTCTCATCGTTCTATTTAGTTTTTTTGCACTTAAATTTTCGCAAGTTTAATATTTTTTAAAAGAAATAGCAAATTTTATGCTAATATTTTTGATTTATTTTTTTTGCGATGTAAGTATTTTGTTGTAATGCGTTGTGTTTTTTAGAGTTTGCATTGCGGTTTTGATTAGTTTGTCGTTTTCTAATATTTGGGTTGGGATTTTTTCGCTTCCGAAATACTGCTCGTATAGTTGTTTTTGGATTTCTTGGGTTATGATGCTTTTGTTTTTATCTATTAAGGTGTTTAGTTTTTGCTTTGCTTTGTTTTCTATGTCTTCAAATTCTTGCATCATATCAAAATCGTTGTATATTGATTTTTCAAGTACTTTGGTGTATTTGTCGTTTTTAAACGGGTTGTTCTCGTTGAAGTGTTGGCTTGCAAAATTTTTGAAGTCCTCAAATTTGTTGAATGTTATTTGTCGGTCGTTGGGAGTGGGATTTTCGCCGACGTATTTTACAACATAGTCTTTTATCACAAAGTTTTTCATAAGGTATTTCACAAACTTGGTGTTTTTGGTTTCATCAACTTGTATATCAGGGGTTATGCCACCGGCATCTTTGAAGATTCTGCCGTTTTGAGTTTTAAATTCTTTTTGGGTATTTCTTGAATTATTTCCGGCTCTAAGTTTTTTATAATCAATTTTTTGGATACACCTGCCAGCGGGGAGATAATATTTGGCGGTTGTGATTTTCATCTTGGTGCTATATGGCAGGTCTTTTATCTGCTGGACGAGTCCCTTGCCAAAACTTTGCTCGCCTATTATTACGGCTCGGTCATAATCTTGCAATGCTCCGCTGACGATTTCTGATGCTGATGCTGAATTGTTGTTTATCAATACGGCTATTTTTAGGTCGGGGTATCTCGCCGACTCAGTTGCCTTGTATACTTTTTTGTCTTCGGGCAGTCGTCCGATTACTGTTACGAGGTCTTTATCTTTGCCGATGAATAAATTTAGGATTCTTGTCGCTTCGTGAAGGTAGCCTCCGGGATTGTCTCGCAGGTCGATTATTAATCCCTTGGTTTGCGGAGTTACTATTTTTGCAAGGTTCTCTTCAAAACTTTTACCTGAGTTTTGCGAAAATATATTGAATTTTATGTATGCAATATCATCCTTTAAAATTGTGTTGTCGGGGATTACGGTTTTCTCTATTTTTTCTCGCTCTATGGAATATTCTTTTTCGGTATTATTGGGGTATGGTCTGCTTATTTTAAGGTTTAGTTTTGTGCCGACTTCTCCTTTCATCATCGAAAGAATTGTAGAGGCATTGTCTTTGTTAATATCGTGATTATTAATTGATATTATATAATCACCAATTTGTAATCCTGCTTTTTTTGCCGGTGAGTTTTTGAATATTTTTGTGATGAATAATTTTCCGTTTCTATTAACTACCACTACGCCTATTCCTGCATAGGATTCGTTTTGTATTATTCTGCTTTCTTCAATATTTGCCTCTGAATAGAAGACGGTATATGGGTCTATTTTTTTTAAAAGTTCGGTTATGCTTTCGTTAATCATCTCGGGCAAGTCTACTTCATCGACATAATATTTTCTTATGTTTTTTATAACAGAATGGTATAATTCTAATTTTTTTGCTGTTTGAAAATCATCATAAGTAAGGTGTTTTTTCCAGCTAAACGATAAAATAAATACAGAAATTAATGTTAATGTAAAATAAATTAGTCTTTTTCTATTTTTCATATGTTTTTATTTTTATATTTGTTGGTTTTTTCGGCAAAATATACAAAAGTATATTAATTTGGAATTTTAATTTATAATTTCGGCGAAATATTTGCATAATAATTATAAATTTATTAGAAATATTTTTTATGAATAACGATATATATAATGTAGGTGGTTTTTCGAGCTGTAATGAGGTTATGTTTGCCGATGAGGTGTCCGCCGGGATTGCCTTAAACAATAACGCAATTTACAGCAAAGAAGACGTTTACAGTCTGCATACTTTTGAGGGCAAGGTTGATTTTGCCGGCATGCAAGAGTATAAATCAGGCAGAGTAGGCGGATTTATGCCCGATTTATCATCTATCACTATATTTTTGATTTTCATAGGTTTTATACTTTCGGCAGTCATAAAAGCTGTATGTCGAAAATCGCTATTCGCACCGTTCATAACTATTTTCATACCCAAATTCAAATCCAAGCAAGATGACGAGGAAGTGATATATAAATTTTATAACACGCTTTTCTCAATGCTCTTCTTCATCGGCATTTTATTGCTATTTATCCAGATAATAAAAACACACAACTTAAAGTTATTCGCATTAGATGCTTACAGCATAGGCATAATATTGGCATTATTGGCAACGGGGGCGTACTTTGCAATAAAAATCATAAACAAGATATTGGACATTGTATTCAACCTAACGATATTCAGCAAATACAACGATATTAGCACGGCAATTGTAAACGGATTGGGATTTCCGCTTTTTTTGCTCAACAGTGCAAGCGTGTTGGCAACGCCAAAGATGCAAAGTTTTTTCACATTAACATCAATTATATTGCTGATAATAATAACTTTAACAAGATTTGTGAAATATGCACAAATAAATTATTTGTCTAAACTTCGTTTTTACTACTTATTTTTGTATATTTGCACCCTCGAAATAGTACCTATATTAATAGTATTTAAAGTTATTTCGTTAGTATAAACATTATTGATAACCAGAAAAACAAAAGTTGTGAAAATAAAAAGTATACTAATTTCGCAACCCGCACCGAAAAACAACAAGTCACCGTACTTTGATTTAGCCGAAAAATACGGCTTAACCATTGATTTTAGAAACTTTGTAGATGTTGTGGGAGTTGATTTAAAAGAATTTCGCAAGCAAAAAGTTAACTTGCTTGAACACACAGCAGTGATACATACCAGTAAAACTTCCGTGGATAATTATTTTAGATTGGCAGAAGAAATGCGAGTAAACATCCCTACCACAATGAAGTTTTTTTGCTTATCGGAAAGCATAGCCCTATATCTGCAAAAATACATAACCTACCGAAAACGCAAAATCTTTTTTGGCGAGAGAACGATTGACGATATAATGGATTTGCTGATAAAAAACAGAAACGAGAAATTTTTGTTGCCGGTAGCAGATGTCCACAAACCTTATATAACCGACAAATTGAAAAGTAAGAATTTTTCGTTTACCAAATCAGTGATGTTTAAAACGGTAAATGCGGATTTATCTGATTTATCAAAAGTGAATTATGATGTGTTGGTGTTTTTCAGTCCTGCCGGTATAATCTCGCTACTTGACAATTTTCCGGATTTCCAGCAAAACGACACCAAGATAGCAGTCTTTGGCAATTCGACATTAGAAGCCGTGAAGCAAAAAGGACTTCGCCCCGACATAATAGCTCCGACCAAGGAAGCACCCTCAATGTCCAGAGCCATAGAGATTTATATAAAAAAACACAATAATTGAAATTAGAAGGATTAAGTCGCAAGCATCGCATAGTTGAAAAAAAAATAATAACAGAAATTTTTTCAAAGGGTAGATATTTTTCCTATTCTGATGTGGGGGTTGTGGCAATAAGACTTTCCAAGCGAGACCTTGTAGCAAAGTATGGTTTCTCTGTTCCAAAGAAATTTATCAGAAAGGCGGTTCATCGCAATTTAATAAGACGCAGAATGAAAGAGGTAGTTCGACGAGAACGCAAAAACATCGAGCCAACCTTAATGGATGCGGATTATTGTTTATGCTTATTTTTTATTTGGACATCAAAAAAAGTTGCAAGTTACGAAAACATAAAATCGGATGTAACTAATGTTTTAGAAATAGTATCATCGAAGTTGGAAAAAATCCCAATGGTGGAAATTTAGATTATCTCAATATATTTACAAAAATACAAACATCATAAAACGCCTAAGGTTTTAACATTAAGTAGGAAATCCTTGAATAGGCAGATGTAGGCAATTCTCAGCGAGTTTACAGGTAATTAAATCAATTATAATCGACTAATAATCAGCGAACTACAAACAATTTAGTGAGATTTATTTTTCATATAATTTAAAGTAGTTTTTTATGGCATTTGCCTTTTTCTTGCCTACAACTTTGGAAATTTCAATTTCTGAAGCATTTTTTATGTTACGCACAGATTTGAAAGTTTGCAATAGTTTTTTAATGGTCTTCTCCCCTACTCCATTTATATTTTCAAGCTCCGACTTCACAAAATTACCGGAACGCTTATTACGATGAAAAGTTATCCCAAACCGATGAGCTTCATTTCGGGCATGTTGAATTACTTTCAAACTTTCAGAGTTTTTATCTAAATACAAGGGGATTTTCTCTCCCGGGAAAAATATTTCCTCCAATCGTTTAGCAATACCAATGATGGCAATTTCATCTTGCAAATCCAAATCACACAAAGCCCGATACGCAGAACTTAACTGCCCTTTTCCTCCATCAATGATAACAAGCTGTGGCTTATCTTGGTTCTCATTTTTAAGACGCGAATAACGCCTATACACCACCTCGTACATACTTGCAAAGTCATCAATTTGCTTAACGGTTTTCACGTGGAACTTTCTATAATCTTTCTTAGAAGGCTTTGCATTTTTAAACACAACGCATGACGATACGGGATTTGTTCCCTGTATATTAGAATTATCAAAACACTCAATATGAGTTGGCAATTCGCTAAGATGCAAATCTTTACGCATTTGTTTCAAGATACGCTCTGTTCTATTTTCTTTATCGGCATAGCTTCTGCGTCTAATACACTCACCTTTAAAATATTTAAGATTTTTTAAGGACAAATCAAGAAGTTTTTTCTTGTCGCCAATTTTAGGAACAGTTATTTTATAACCTCCAAAATCAGATTTTAGTTCAAATGGCAAAACCAATTCCTTTGCATTAGAAATTCCAAGACGCTTATTGTAAATAAAATCAATTATCGCAAACAAAAGCACATCTGCGATAGTGTCTTCAAGTCCAATCTTTATTTCTGCGTTATGAATCTGAATAACAGAACCATAGGCAACTCGAATCATATTTACATAGGCATATTTATCGTCGCAAATAATATTAAACACATCTAAATCCCCCAGCTTCGAGTTTACAACAGTCGCTTTACTTTCATAATTCTTTAAAATTTCTAACTGTTTCCGCAACTCTTCTGCCTTCTCAAACTCCATTTTTTGCGACCGAGCAAACATCTCTGACTTTAAATAATCCTTAACAGGCTTCAAATACCCTTTCAATATGTGTTTTATCTGCTCTATTTGCTGAATATAATCAGCCTCAGACTGCTTCGCAACACAGGGAGCAAGGCAATTACCAATATGACATTCAAGACAAGGCTTGATTTTACGAGATTTGATATTAGCCTCAGACAAGTTATACTTACAAGTACGCAATTTAAACAAGCGATTAAACAAATTTAACAATGTTCGCACCATAAAAACCGAAGTATAAGGTCCGAAACATTCGCCATGTTTTGCAAGAGGATTGCGAATTTGCATAACTCGCGGGAAGCGTTCCTGTGTAATACAAATAAAGGGATAACTCTTCGCATCTTTAAGCAAAACATTATAACGAGGCTTATGCTTCTTTATCAAGCTATTCTCCAAAAGTAAAGCATCAAACTCCGTCTCCACAACGTAATACTCCAACGCCTTAATCTTCGAGACAAGTCGCTTAGTTCTTCGTCGCTCATGATTGCTCGCGAAGTATGAAGACACACGCTCTTTAAGATTAACGCTTTTACCTACGTAAATCACAGCACCACCCTCATCGAAAAACTTATAAACACCGGGGAGAGTTGGCAAATTACGTAAAACCTCTTTAGAGACAGTCGATGATTTTACACTTTCGAGTTCCACGTGAAACAAGATTTAAAATTATCTCCCAAAAAACACTAAAAGAGCGTTTATGTCAGACGGCGATACGCCCGGGATTTGAATTGCCTGCTTTATGGTTTTCGGATTTACGTTTTTTAGCTTCTGTTTTGCTTCTGTGCTTATTGATTGCAATCTGTCGTAGTTAAAGTTGTTAGGGATTTTAATTTGCTCTAATCTTCGCAGTTTTTCGGCAGTCTCTTTTTCTCGCAAGATGTAACCTTCGTATTTTATCAAAGTTTCAGTGCTTGATACCACCTCCTCAAATGATTCAGGCGTAGTGTTAATCAGAACTTCGTCTTCTGATTTGACTTTTAATAGGTCTTTTAAATTAACTTCCGGTCTAAGAAGGATTTTTTGCAACTTCATTTTCTGGTTTATAGCGGAAGACTTTATACTTTCAAGGAATGGATTAACCTCTTCCGGCGAAACACTCGTACTTTTCACGTATTTAGAGAGCTTAGAGATATTTTCGTTTTTCTCTTTCAATATATTATATCTATGCAGTGATGCTAATCCTTGTTTGTATGACCTTTCAGTAAGCCTTTTGTCGGCGTTATCTTGCCTCAATAAAATGCGGAATTCAGCCCTCGAAGTAAACATTCGATACGGTTCATCAACGCCTTTCGTAACTAAATCATCTATCAAAACGCCTATATAGGCATCGTCTCTATTTAAAATAAATTCAGGCTTGTTGCTCAATTTTGAAGCGGAATTGATACCTGCAATGAGACCTTGTGCAGCTGCTTCCTCATAACCGGTAGTGCCATTTACCTGCCCTGCCAAGTATAACCCTGACACATGTTTAGATTCCAAGGTGTGATACAATGCTTGCGGGTCAAAATAGTCGTATTCAATAGCATAACCCGGTCGAAATATTCGCACATTTTCCAAGCCCGGCACCTCTCGCAATGCTTTTATCTGAACGTCAATCGGTAATGATGATGAAAATCCATTTATATAATACTCAACGGTGTCCACTCCCTCTGGCTCAATAAACAACAAATGGCTGTCTTTGTCGGCAAACGTAACTAACTTATCTTCAATGCTTGGGCAATATCGAGGTCCTACCCCTTTGATAGTTTTGTTGAACAAAGGAGAAAATTCAAAGCCAGTTTTTAAAATATCATGCGTCTTTTTATTCGTGTAAGTGATATAGCAATCTCGACTTTCTAACAAAGGTTTGATTTCAGGCAAAAAAGAGAACTTTGGTGGGTTAATATCAGGTTGCTGAACTTGCATTTTAGAGAAATCAATAGTTCTACCGTCGATGCGTGCAGAAGTACCAGTCTTCATGCGATGCACGGGGATTTTATATTTTGCAAGTGCTTCCGAAATGCCTGTCGACGAAGAATCAGAGGCTCTTCCTCCTGTGATTTTCGTCTGCCCTATGTGCATCAAACCATTCAAAAAAGTACCGGCAGTTATGATAACGGCATTGGCAAAAAAGTTAAGTCCGGTCATGGTTTTAACACCTTTTATAGTGTCATTTTCTATTATCAAATCATTTACAGTGTCTTGCCAAAAGTCTAAATTTTTGATTTTTTCCAAATAGTAACGCCACCTCAAAGCAAATTTAGTGCGGTCTGATTGGGCTCTGGGACTCCAAACAGCAGGTCCTTTTGAGCGGTTTAACATTCGAAATTGTATGCCTGTCTCATCAGTTATTATCCCCGAAAGCCCTCCAAGAGCATCAATTTCTCGAATTATCTGCCCTTTTGCAATTCCGCCCATAGCAGGATTGCAAGACATTGTGGCTGTTTTGGTTATGTCCATTGTGATAAGCAAAACATTTGCACCCAAATTGGCAGCCGCTGCCGCAGCCTCACAGCCGGCATGCCCCGACCCTACCACTATTATATCGTAATTAAAATTCATTGTTTGCTAAAAGTTTTAAGTAATGTGTTTCTTGCTCTTTCATGTTTCTAAATTCATCATCTGTTTTGTCGTTCACTCCGCACAAATGCAACACTCCGTGTATCATAACTCGGTGAAGTTCAGCCTCAAAAGTAGCCTCATAGGTCTTTGCATTTTCCTTTATTCTATCGATACTTATGAAAATATCTGAAGGTAATTCGTCGTGAGAATTTTCAAAAGTTATGACATCTGTATAGTAATTGTGATTTAGATAAGTCTTATTTACGTCCAAAAGATATTCATCATCGCAGAAAATGTAATTCAAATCTGACGCAATTTTATTGTAATCGCTAAATATTTTTGTTATAATATTTTCCAAGTTTTGTTTTTGGGGCAATTCAAATTCCTCTGTTATATAGTGATATTCAATATTCATTACTATTGTTTTTTTATAGAATTATTATATTTATCAAATGTTTTTCGATAAAACGGTGTTAATATTACAGAATTTTTGTTGAGATTTTCTTTTATAGAGCTGTTTGTTTTGTCATTTTCAAAGAAATCTTCCGGCGATTCGTATTTAGTTTCTTTTGCTGTTTTTGATTCTCGTTTATTATCTTTTTTACGTTTATTCTCAGCATTTTCTGCTTCAAGTAGCTTAGTTTCAATTAGTTGTTGTCTCTTTAAAAGTTCAGGAGTTATTTGCTTATTTATAATTTGCTTCTCATTTTCTTCACTTAATTTAGAAATTTCATCAAGCAGTTTTTTAGTGTTTTGTTGCAACGAATGTTTCGATTTCATCTCTTGCATTTTCTGACGAAATATCTCCTGACGAGCCAACATATCCGCAAGTTGCTTACTTGAAGGCATTTGACCTTTTTTATTGCCTTTATTTTGTTGCATTTGCTTAATCATGTTTTCAAGTTGCTTTTTAAGCCCCTGCTGTTGTTTTTTCAGGTTGCCGAAAGAAGGTTTTGAACCTCCCTGCTTTTGCTTTTTGCCCTTGCCTTCCCCACTCGATGCTTGTTGCATTTGCTCTTGCATAGAATCAACAAGATTTGACAAGATAAGTGCCAGATTATTAAATGATTCCATTATTTTATTTTGACCATTGCGAACATTTCGCGAACGTTGATCAACAACATTTTTATAAGTATATTCAAAGTTTTCATCAATGCTTTTGGTTTCCTTATTTATAAGGTTCGACAAAGCAAACATGCGACGAGAAAGTGCATACAAAGAGTCCTTAATCACCTTATAATCATTCTTCAAGTTTATTTGCACCTCGCCATACTCAAAGTACTTCGGATTGGAAGCCGACAAATTACGCATATTATCCATATTCAGCTCTTGCTCAAATGATAAGGTCAAAAGGTCTTGCACCAAATTTTGCAACTGCTCCATATCCTCCTCATTCATTTCCATAGCATTATTCTGCATCATGGATTGCATTTTCTGAGCCATTTTCCTAATATTATTTGCATTGCTTTTTTGAGATTTTGCCGCCTTTTTATTCTTGCTTTTTTGCAACATCTCATCTGTTTTCTGAAACTCCGACTGAATTTGCTGTTTATCATGCTCCATATTCTGCATATCAAAAGGCTTCTCCAACTCCTTATTCTCATCCAAAGTTTTCTCGTATTCCTTTGAGAGCTTCTCAAATTTATCCTTTATCTCGTTTTGCTCCTTTATAAGGTCTTCATCAGAAGTTTTATTTTCCTTTGTTTTTTCTGCCAACTTTTCAGATTGCTCAGCCAATTTATTCAACTCATTTGCAATCTTCTCTGTTTTCTGCTCAACTTTAAAACGCTTCAAAAGCTCCAAATTTCGGTCTAAAGTCTTGTTCAAATCCTCCTGTTGATTTTGTTGCTTTTGCAAAAACTCTTGCATCTTCTTCTCATCATAATTTTGCATCAGCTCGTTTAACTGTTGCATCAACTCCTTTATCTCGTCGGTAAGCAACTCCTCAGTCATCTTTTCCAACTCCTTCAATTTTTCCAACAACTCCATATCTTGATTATTCATCTTAGCAAGCTCCTTAGCCTTTTCTATCTCTTGCTTAGCCTGTTGCACCGCCTTATTCAGTTGCTCCTGCTTCGATTGCAACTCTTCTAAAAACTGCTTATTCTCCCAATCGGATTTATTATTATCTATCGAACTTTTCTGAAAATCTCGTATAGATTTATTTATCTCCTTAGTCAGCTCCATGGCATCCAAAATTGAGCTTTGGCTTTTTTCATTTACATTATCAAACTGTGCCAACTGCTCTTCAAGCGATGGAACTCTATAATAAAAGACTTTACTTTTAGAAGATTTAGCACCTGCAACTGCATCATTATC
>PDWI01003905.1_pt1 | contig 20542 bp, 20 predicted proteins | sample 1430891 | NCBI WGS metagenome assembly PDWI01 (sample SAMN01162508, study PRJNA174530) | Oral metagenome, whole genome shotgun sequencing project. | biome: Marine environment; feature: Marine mammal; material: Swab sample of the gingival sulcus; isolation source: swab sample of gingival sulcus... | reverse complement strand
TCTTGGACATAACACTCCTTTCGTAGAATGTAATTGGTTGTTATTAATATTACTATTCTACTATAGGTAAGTGTCTACGATCTATTTGAGTTTAGACATTCCTGATAGTTGAAAATTATCAAAAAACAATGTGTAAAACATCCTTTCGCTTTTGTCGTCTCGACTAAGCGCAGCGCACCCACCCACGTCATCTTGAGCGAGTGTTTTAGCGCGAGTCGAGAGATTCGCTCTCCGCTCCTGTCATCTCGAGCGAAGCCGAGAGATCTATTAATATTTTGAAAAAATATTAATTATTAAAAATAATTAATGTAGATTTCTCGATTCCGCTTCACTCCACTCGAAATGACATTTATAAGAAATGAACCCTCATTCAACCCAAATAAACGAAACTATAACAAACATTAGATTCTCGACCTCGGTGGACCAGTCTTCCAATTAACAATCTATTTTCTATTGCAACAGCTGTTTTAAGTATTATAAATCTAATTTTTAATTATCTCAAAATATCTTACAGATATTCTCTCATAATTAGAAAATTAGTTTCTAATCTTAAAAACAAAGTTGTTTCATAACGAAAAAGATTATTAATTAGAAGACATTGCCGAGTCAAGAATGGCAAAAAGTAGTTATCCTGGAGTCTTTGAGTGAGATTTTGGGATGGCTAGATTAAGACTAATAAAATTACCATAATGACTCTGCCTCACTTTTCTGTTATAATCATCTTATGATTATTTCTATTTTAGGGCGGCAGGGTAAATTGGCTATTGCAGAGCTTGAGAGCTTTTTTGGTAGTGAAAAAGTGATTTTAGCTAGAACCGATTTTGCTCTAATTGACACTAAAAAAGCTGACATCAGCCTACTCGGTGGCAGTAAGAAGCTAGCTCAGTTAGATTATAAATTCTCCACCCACAGCCCTAAAATCGCTCAAGACAAAATATTTCGTTTTTATCGCCAAAAATTGCCTAAAGATTTGGGCAAAATCAGCTTAGGCGTTAGTTGGTATAGTGATCAAAAGATTAATCCAAAGCAAGTTCAACGGATTGGTCTTGAGCTTAAGAAACAACTCAAAAAGCACGGCGTTAGTGTTCGCCTAATCCCTAATAAATCCACTACTCTATCAACCGCCACTGTCTTTCATAATAAATTAGGTAGATCTGATAAAAAGATTGAGTTAGTTGTCTGTCAAAACGGCAATGATTATTTTGTTGGCCGCACTTTTGGCGTTCAAGATATCAATCAATACACCAAACGCGATCGCTCTCGGCCAAAGCGCGACGCTCGAGTTGGCATGTTGCCTCCAAAATTAGCTCAAGTTATGATTAACTTATCAAGACCAAAGCCTTATCACAGTCAAGACAACTTTCGCCTACTTGATCCGTTTTGTGGCACCGGAGTAGTCTTGCAGGAGGCACATTTGCTCGGTTTTTCAGTCTATGGAACCGATCTGGAGCTGCGAATGATTGACTATACTAAAGAGAACTTAGCTTGGCTTGATCAAAACTTACAACCAAAGTTAGAAGTTGGCGATGCTACGACTCATAAATGGCAAGCTCCGATTGATTGTCTTGCTAGTGAAACTTATCTTGGTTATCCGTTCAAAACAATCCAGCCAGATAAATATTTGCGACCAGAAAAAGCTAAAATTGAGCAACTGTTAACCGATTTTCTAAGAAATTTATCATCTCAAATCTCCGATCAAACCAGAATCTGCATTGCCGTCCCCGCTTGGCTCCGTCAAGACGGCTCATATCTTGATTTAGACGTCATCAAGACCATTAATTTAGCCAAACTCGGCTACTCCAAGGTCTATTTCAAGCACATCAAATACGATGATTTACTTTATTATCGTCAGGATCAAATCGTGGCTCGGCGACTGTTGGTTTTGGAGAAGAGAAAAAATTCTGAATAATAGATCTCTCGACTCGCCTACGGCTCGCCCGAGATGACAGAGGCAGGAGGATGTTGCCATCTCAAGCACCTCACTCAAAAGCGACATTATAACAAACCCTATTAATTATTAATGAGCTTACTTGACTATTCGAGGACCAACCCTTTTAAAAAGGCGTGATTCCGCAGAATACAAGTTAAGTTTATTAATGATTATTAGGCGAGTAGTTATTCTGGAGTCTTTGAGTGAGGGGTTGGGATGGTTTTGATTGATGATTAATTGACTAGATTCTGAATCAAGTTCAGAATGACAGAGGCGGAAGAATGCTTTCCTTGTTGCCTGCTGGTTGTTAGTTTAAAAAAAGACAGTTAAGAAGTTAAGATTGAGAAAACTCAACCCAGACGATACACTCAGAATCAATCCAATAATTAAGACTAGTTTCCTCTGAGTAAAATATTTTTCCCTTTATATAATTACCCCCCTCAAGCCAATCGCTTATGGCATCGTAAAGCGACTCCAATTCTTGTGTTATATCAGATAAGACACTTTCTCCATATTCTCCATATTCTCCATATTCTTCAAGCTCTCCATATTCTCCATATTCTTCAAGCTCTCCATATTCCTCATGCTCTCCGTGTTCTTCATCGTTGTCGTAATTCTCAAAAAGGATTACTGGCCTATCATCAAGCAAATCGACTGTATATACTGTTCCTTTGTCAGCTTGGGCAACCTTTACTGTATTCTCAAGATTTAAATCGTGGATCCACGAGCCATCCGCTAACTTTTTAAAGACTTCTTTAGCAGTTAATTTTGTGCCTTTTATGTAGTATTCTGTTCCTGGGTGACTATCAGCCTCCCAGCTCTCTGTAATTTCCATTTTACTCTTTCTTTCTTCTTTTTCACACTCAATTACCTAAATTATAATCAGAAGTCGGTCATAAGTAAAGCAAAAGCATCTTTTTAAAATTTTTGTAGCTTGACTTAGCCCCTCTTTTGAGGTAAAATAGTCTAAGTTATTAAATTATCAAAATCAATCACAAGGAGTAATTAATAAATGGCACATGTTAAAGCCGGCGGTACTAGCAAAAATATTCATGATTCGCCCGGACAAAGACTAGGCGTTAAGAAATTTGGTGGTCAAAAAGTTAAGACTGGTCAAGTTTTGGTTCGTCAGACTGGCTCAACCAAAATTGCTGGTCAAGGAACTTTCCTAAGCCGAAATTATACTATCCACGCTGCTAAAGATGGTGTGGTCAAATTCCAAAAAATTAAAAAGAAACATTTCAGCGGCAAAACCATGCCTCGAACCAAAGTCACAGTTGAATAAAAAATCCCCCACTCGGTGGGATTTTTTATAAATAGTCTAAAAGCTGATTTAAATCGGTAATATGATTTTTATGCTCTGAGTTTTTTGCAAAATGTAACCCCAAGCAATCAGCCGGCAAATTATCTAAATTAGTCTGTTTATCATCAATTAGCACTAGCGTCCTAGCCGCCACAGTCTCACCTCTTAATTTTACTAAATAAACGCCATTTCGCTGCCAGCTCGCAATCAGCTGGCCTTTATCATGATTATCGGTAGCTATTAGTGGTAAATCTAGATCAAGCAACTTTAATTTCAAAGCCTGAACGTCCTCATCACCATAGCTAAGACAAGCCAGCCTTTCTCCCTTGAGCCTACTTATCGTTTCTTTAATATTACCAAGACAATAATCCTGCTGGTTAAAGGCCATAAACTCAGATACTAGTTGATCATCTACTTTCAATCCAAATTGCTCCAAAAAGGCCGCAAAATCAAAATTATTGGGGATTTTGTCAGAGGCCTGCTTGAGTTTGATGGCCGAATTTTTTGTTGCCAAAAATCTGTCAAATTCCACCACAAATTTGTTACTATCAAAGATCGTCCGATCAATATCAAATAAAATTATCCGATCAAAAATCTTCATCTTGCTGCATCTGATAAGTTTGGTATAAGTCGATCAAGGCTCGAGCCACCGTTTCTGAATCATGACGAATCAAAGTTCGGCTAGAAGCGATTGGGTCAGCTTTGGAGGTTGGTTGCCAAATCTCACTAGAAATCAGCTTAGCTCCAACTGCTGCATAAGGCTGCTCTATCAGTAATTGCTCATCATATTCAACCGGTCGCTCACCTTCCTTGGCATATTTCTGAATCAATTTTTCAGTTGGCCGTTCGGTATTAAACAGTACTACATCCAAAAATTCTGTGCCAGCTATTCGCTCAATTTCATTAGCATAATCAGTCACCGAGAAACCATCAGTTTGACCAGGCTTGGTCATCAAATTTGAAACATAAACTTTGAGCGCTTTGGAGTTTTTGAGCGCCTGACCGATGCCATCAACCAGCAATGCCGGCGCTAAACTACCATATAGGTTACCGGGAGCAATCACAATCATATCAGCATTAGCAATCGCCCCAAGAGCGCGTGGATTGGCTTTGGCTGTTTTGGGCTCAAGCCACATTTTAGGCCGACAAGTTGCAAAATCTTTATCACTAATCTGAAACTCGCCCTTACAAACCTCGCCCTTAGCGTCCTCCATTGCCAAAGTGATGTTTTCTAGAGTAATCGGCTCCACCGAACCAGTCACATTCAGAATCTGAGAAGCTAGATTGATTCCCTCAGCAAAGTCACCTTTCATTTTTTCAAGCGCAGTCAAAAACAAATTGCCAAAAGCATGCCCCTTGAGTGCTCCAGAATCAAAGCGATAATTGAATAATTCACGAATCTCTGGTGAATGAGACAGAGCCACCAGGCACTGCCTGACATCTCCAGGCGGCAAAACACCCAGCTCATCTCTTAATTGACCAGTTGAGCCGCCGTCATCAGCCATATTGACTAAAGCAGCGATTTGAGTTGTGTAATCTTTGAGTGACGAAAGCAGAGTAAAGCTACCTGTACCACCACCAATCACAGCGATTTTGATTTCTTCTTGACGAAAAGGATTGTTATTCATAATTCTATTTTATCACATTTTTAAGAGCCAGTTTTGACTGTTTTTTAAGACTAGCATCGAGCTCTATCGCCTCTTCTGAGACTGTCAAAGCCATCTGATTGAGTCCAGTTAGATACAAATCGTCCAAACTGCGAACTCGTGACAGAGCCACATAACCCATGCCAGGCGTAAAAGCTCGCGATAAGTCAACAATCGCTCCATCAAGCGTCATTCCTTGCGATTTATGAACCGTTATAGCATAAGCTAGTCGCAGAGGCAGCTGAGTGACTGAAGCTAGCTTAACATCATTCTCAGTCAAATCCCAACTGGTCGGCTCAATCAGCAACTGACGACCAGTTTTGAACTTAACTACCGGCAGCAGCATACCATCAACCCGGGCGAAATCAACCACCTCACCCAAGCTACCATTAACAAATCGCTCCTTAGGATCGTTTTTAACTGCCATCACAAAAGCCCCTAACTTGAGCTCTAACACCTCAGGCGCTAAAACTGATTTTTTGAGGCTAGCTAGTAAATATTTGTTGCCAGAACTAGTCATAGTAAATTTGCGTGCTAGCTGCTTGATTTTAGCTAAATTAAGCTGATTAATCCGATCAACATTGGCGTTATTAGTATGAAGATTGGTCAAATTTTGACCAACTAAGTCTGACTTATCAAACTGCATTCGCTGCCTTAACTTATCAATTTCATACTGATCAACAATTCCAGAGCGAATCGAATCCAAAATCTGAGTCAAGTCGCCCTCTTGCTGACGATATTGAGTCTCTAAATAACAAATAATTGGATCCAGCTCAGCCCAAGCACTCGAGCCAGTCACAAAGCCACTGTCCGAGCCATTACCAAAAACATCCAGCTGAACCGCTTGCTGTTTTTTGACTGGCGGCAACTGAAAAAAATCACCACTGAGCACCAGCTGCAAACCACCAAAAGGTTGATCATTAGCTCGGATAACTTTTAGGATTCGATTAATTAAATCAAACTGAAAATCGTGAAGCATGCTGATCTCATCTATGATTAAAATGTCAGTTTCAATTAGCCGTTTCTTATCTTTTTTGGTTAGCTTTTTGAAAAAATCTTTTGGTAAATTGTCCAAAATGCCAATCTTACTCCAGCGATGGATCGTCTCTCCACCTAGATGAGTTGCCGCAATGCCAGTGGTGGCCGTAATCGCCACTTTCTTGCCGGCTTGGCGTGATTTTTTGATAAATTGATTTAATAAATGAGTCTTCCCACTACCAGCCTTGCCAGTAACAAGAGCCGACTGGCCCGATAATAATACTGCTAAAGCCTGTTCTTGATCCACTACTAACCTCGCGGTGCCTCACCACTTGGTTCATTGAGCACCTTTTTTCCGGTTATCTCATAGCGCTTGTTGGTGACGGTTGATAGCATATAATCCTCGTTCAAAAGCCCAATAAACATGTCTAAATCGTTGCCATCCAAAATAATAATTGCCCCATCCTCATCTGACATCAGCTCCAACTCCATCTCATCAGCATAATCGATCAACTCTTCTTGAGTCATAGTAGTTAGCTCTAATTTCTGAATTTTAGCCAGAGTTTTTTTGCGTTCTTTAACCAAATTTTGCATCGTCAAACCTTCTGGAAAGCTAAGCTTAAACTTGTCCTCAATTTGCTTAATTTTTTCTTCAGCAATCAGCTGTTTTTTGTAATCATAGCTAAACAAGCGCTCAAACTTTGACTGATTAAAGACCAAAATCTGACCATCAGTAATCATAATTTGATTATCTAACGGCAATTTTAGACTAACATCCTGATTGAACGATTCAACTTTTGAGCCATTAATTTGCCACGAAGTAGCTCCAAAAACCGCCTGCGAAGCTGAAATCTGCTTGATAATATAAAAAGGTTTGATTTCCGATTCTTTATCATCACCTTTGAGGCTAAACCGAGCCACAATTGCTCGCATCAAGCGAAATTCGTGCTCTTCTTGATTAAAATCAACAATCTCATTCTGCCGATTGAGCAAGAAATCCTGTAAATAGCTAGCTCGCTCTACTTTTTGGGTCGTTGTGGTTAATACAACATCTTTAGTCTTATCTTCAAGCTCAAACTGATGAACACTTAATCCCGTCTCAGCGCCTTGATTGACATAATTGATTAGTTCATACAAAAAAACCGTCCGAGTCTGCAAATCCAATTTTTGATCTAGATTGAGCCGAAATGGCGTAAAATGCTTGTTAACTAAAAATAGCTCTACCTCAAACTCTTTTTTATGTTGTTCGGCCAAATTAGCCCAATGAAATAAATCAAAACCAACTTCAACTTTATCTTTTTTATCAGCTTGCTTGTCTGTCATATCATCCTTTATCTTTTAATTATTTTATTGTATCGCGGCGCCCGCTCAGCGTGTTGCAACTTGAGCGCAATAATCACATCCCATAATTCATCACTATTTTCCGACTCATGATCTTTGAGATTTTTCTCCAACTTGAAGAACCAGCCATCAACTCCATCAACTTTGTCCAAATAAGCTACTATACTGCCCGAGACCATCTTGCGTCTTTTCTTTGAGATCTCGTTATAAAGCTCATAACCCATATTGTTGATAATATGTGCGGTTTGATTATAATCCATAATTTGAGTTTGATAAAAATAAACCACCTCATCACTAATAATCCGCTTCATAATCATCATATGACTGTGCTGATTGTTAGCAGTCGTAGTCCTAATCAAAAGATGCGGCGCTTGATCAATATCCTCATAATGATCCTGCCAATTGCGAGGCAAAAAAACGCGATCAAATTGGGCATATTCGTCACCCAGCATATTTGTGCCCAACTTAAGATTGGCAATTATGGCCGCTGGGTCTGGTAATTTTAGCTTAATTGACAATTTCTTCATAATTCTCCTTTATTAGTTGATTTAGATGCTGTTTGCGAGCTTGGTTGGCCCAATCATCGGCCGCTTCATTCTGATGTTGATTGTTGTGAGCTTTGACCCAAATAAGCGTAGCTTTGGACTGATTATACAGCTCAAAAGCCTGTTTAACTAAATCAAGGTTTTTAATCTCGCCCTTTTTCTTGGTCCAATTATTTTTTTGCCAATTAGGCGCCCACTCAGTCAGAACCGAAATCCAGAACTGACTATCAGTATAAATCTGACAAACTCGGCCATCGGCTAGCTCCAGAGCCTTAATAATGGCCTGAGCCTCCATTCTAATATTGGTTGACTGCTTGCTCGAGCCAAGATAAACCGGCTGGCCAGCCTGATCAATCACAGCAAAACCACCAGGGCCAGGATTTGGACTAGCAGAGCCGTCAGTATAAAACGCTATCATACTAGGCTTATTTTAAATCTAAATGATGATTAATTCGCTCAATTACATCATTGATAACAACTTGGGTTTTGACCAAATAGTCGTCCACTCCCAAATCTAGAGCTTTTTTCTTGTCTTTTTCTTGACTCAAAGCTGTCAACATAATGATTTTGACATCCGCAGTCTCTTTAGTGTTGCGCAAAATATCTAGCACATCAAAGCCAGAGATTCGCGGCATCATCACATCAAGCAAAATCAAATCAGGCTTAAACTCCAAAGCCACCGACAGAGCTTTCTCTCCATCAGCCACCCATTTCTGTTCAAAGCCTTCTAGCTCTAGCCTATCTTGATAAACGCCAGCTAAGACCTCATCATCTTCAACTAATAATATTCTCTTTTTACTCATACTTATATTTTACCTATTTTAAAGATAAAGTGCAAGCTATTTTTTATTTAGAAAATCCAATGCTGCCTTAAGCTGCGGATCTCTACCAGCTCGCCAATCCTCAATTGACAAATCAACCTTAATATCAGGTTCAATACCGTTTTTATCAATATTCTTATCGGCTGGAGTGTACCAACGAGCCACTGTCATCTTAAGCTTGCCACCATAAGGCAAAACTGACATCTGTTGAACACTACCTTTACCAAACGATTTCTCGCCAATCACAGTCGCCTTTTTATAATATTTCAAAGCCGCTGCCAAGATTTCGCTAGCTGAAGCCGAAGCCTGATTGATCAGAACCACCGTCTTAACACCATCAAAATCATTATCGCCCGACTCAGAATAAAGCACATAATTAAGCTTGCCATCAGCTCGCTTTTCAGTGACAATTTTTTTCTGATCAATCCACAAACCAGCAATCTGCTTGGCTGAATCTAAATAACCGCCCGGATTTGATCTTAAATCCAAAACCAGCTTCTTATAACCAGATCGGCTGAGCTTGGCGGCAGCTTTTTTAATCAAAGAATAACTATGATTATCAAACCGACTCAGTCTAATAATAGCCGTGTCATCTTTATACTCAACCAAAACGCTCGGATTTTTGATCACTGCTCGCTTGATCACAAACTCAAGCGGCTTATTTTCACCCTTACGAGCGATTTCTAATTTAACTTCGGTGCCAGGTTTTCCTTTGATTCTAGTCACCACCTGATCTAGATCTTCTCCAGCCACTGTTTTATCATCAACCGCCATCACTACATCATAAGGCTCCAAACCAGCTTTATACGATGGATTGCCTTCTATTGGCCTAACGATAGTTGGCAAGTTGTTAATCATTCGCATTTCAGCCCCAATTCCAGCACCAACATCGCCAGAAAGTGATTTATCAAACTCCTTAGCCTCTTCTGGCGTGAAATAAACGGTATATGGATCGCCTAACGAGGCTACCATGCCTTTTTTAGCGCCCTGAATCAGCTGCTTGCGATCAATTTTGCCATCATATTCTTTAATCAGCTCTTGATAAATCTGATCAAGCGAACGATAAGACAGCTTGCTTTTGGCGGGCTTTTGACCACTAGTATTAATCCACCAATTCTCAATAACGTCGCTCCGCTGACCAACAGAATAACCAATCACCAGCATTAACAAACTTAAAATAATTGCATTAACTAAACTAATCTTTTTAGTCTGAACAGACATTTTTACCTCTCTTTTAAACTAACTCTTTTTTTTTATTATACCTTAAAAGTAAATGTAAATCGCACTATTTGGATCAATATCCATCTCCGAGTATCTTCCGGCCACATTAACATTGTACTGGCTGACATGGACCATACCATTTGGCTTGATATACTCAACCCACATAGCGTGGCCGTAATAACCGCTCATCCAAATAGCAACCGATTTTGGTCGTGGTGTATAACCAGTTGGGATGCCAGCCTGACGAGCGCTCCAAGGCCACTGTTTGGCATTGCCATGACCACCCCAATATGGCATATCGTGACGCGAATTATCTTGCAAGTAGGCCTGGTGAACTTTCCAGGCGGTATAGCTAACACATTCTCGATTATACATTCCCCACGGGTCGACTAACGAATCTTGCGCTCGAGGATAATCCAAATAAGCCGGGTAACCTCCGTGATTTGGGTCGCCAGAAGTTATTTTATTATTTTGAGCAGCAGCTAGGTTAGCCAATCGCTGCTCTTCTTTGAGCTGATCAATTCTGCTATTATTTTTACTAATCATATCGCGATAAGCCGCCTCACTGTTTTTGGTCTGGCTCAGTAAATCTGATTTTTCCTGCTCTTTTTTGATAATTGCTGCTTTTTGCTGCTTTTGAGTCTCAAGCAACTGTCTCTGCTCAGCCTCTTTTCGTTTAAGGACCTTTTTTTGAGATTTAATTTCTTTAATCTTGTTATTGAGATTGTAACGAATTGTATTTAGCTTAGCTTCATCATCCATAAAATCAGCTAGATTTTTACTGCTAGCGATTCGCTCCAGCGTGGTGGTTTGGTGACTGAGATAAATTTTGACTATCATATCACCCAAAACTTCACGATTTTGAGCAATTTTTTGCTCCAGATCTTTGATCTTAGCTTTCAATTCAGCAATCTCAGCCTCAGTTTTGACCAGTTGATTACTAATTTCAGTCTTTTGAGCCTCCAAAGCGGCAATTTCTGCCGATAGCGACTGAGCTCGTTTGCGCAAATTACCCGCTTGGTTGCTATAATCGTTAATTTGTGACTCTAGCTGCTTAATCTGCCGATCAAACTTATCAGCCAGAACTTGATTGCCAAACATCGCAGCCACTAAGATCACAGCTGTTGCTATCAGCAGTGGTCGCAGATTGTTAGTAAAAAGTCTTTTTTTAATCATTTTTATCTTTTCATACCTATACTTTAATTATACTATAAGCGGTATACAAAAGTCAAGTTTAGTCGTTCTTGAGATAACGACGAGTAGCTAAGAATGACGATAATCCACTAATTAGAGCGCCTGTTATAAAAATAGCTGCCGCCACCAAATACCACTTGTTATTTATAAATAAAATTGTTTTATCAATCACCGAGCTATCAATTAGCCACTTGGTAGCCGCCACATCTTTGATAGCATTAACAGAGTAATAGCCCAATCCAAGAGCAATTGCCGAAGCAATCATACTGCTAATAATAGCCTCGATCACAAAAGGTGTTCTAATGAAAGCTTTGCTGGCTCCTATTAGTTTCATCATATAAATTTCGCCTTTGCGGTTGAAAATTGCCATCCTGATAGTATTGAACATTACTAGGAGCGCCACTATGGTGAAAAATATCACAGCCCCGATACCGACCTTCTCAGCTGAGTTGGCATATTTGGCAATATTATTAACCGCCTCACGGCTATTGTTAACTAAAAATGTCGGCGGATTGTTTGGATCAAGCGCCTGCTGAATTTGCTGATCATTTTTGACTAAATATTCTAGCTCAGTAGTGTCTTCCAGCTGTTTTACTTTAATTCTCAAAGTAATCGGAAATTTGTCAATCGCCTCTGTCAGAGCCTCTAGCGCCTCTTTGTCGTCATTATTGATTTCAGCAAATTCCTTGCGAGCAGCCTCAGCCGAAATATACTCAACCTGACGAACATTATCAAGCGCCGCCACTTTTTGTTTTATTTCTTTAATGTCTTTGGTCTCAGTTAGGTTTTTGAGATAAATTGACATATCAACTTTTTGCCTAATGTCAGTAATGGCATTTTTCAAAATATCATTAGCTGCCACTGACACAAAAATAATCCACAAAGTCAGACTCATCACTAAAATTGCCGCCAACGACAACCAAGCGTTGCGAATAAAGCTCTCTACCCCATAACGCAGCATTCGCCAAGCCGTAGTTAATGGCTTGAAATTTCGTTTATCTTTGGCCGAAATCACTGTTTTAGCCATGATAGCCTCCTTCCGCTTTATCGCTAGCCACCATTCCATTCTCAATCGTCACCACTCGCTTATTGAGTCGGTTGACAATCTCGACATTATGGGTAGTCAAAATGACAGTAGTGCCATATTGATTGATTTTTAATAACAAATTTATAATATCCCAAGAGTGTTTTGGATCAAGGTTGCCAGTTGGCTCATCAGCAATCAAAATCTTTGGTTGTCTAACCATTGACCGAGCAATCGCCACTCGCTGACGCTCACCACCCGATAGCTCGTGAGGAAAACTACGCTCCTCGCCTTTTAAACCGACCAACTCGATCATCCGTGGCACAGTATTGTTGATCTCTTTACGACTCATGCCAGAGATTTCTAAAGCAAAAGCGATATTCTCAAAAACTGTCTTATTAGGCAACAATTTGAAATCCTGGAAAACCACACCAATTTTACGGCGCAAATAAGGAATCTCGCGATCTTTTAAAGTATCATAATCGATTCCACCAACCACAATCTTACCCACATCGGGCTTCTCCTCTCGAGTTAATAGCTTAAGCAAAGTTGATTTACCCGACCCACTCGGACCAATAATCGAAACAAATTCACCAGCCTTAATATGAAGGTTAATCCGATTAACCGCCGGCTTATTGGCTCTAGGATAAGTCTTGCTCACTCGATCTAATAAAATCATAAGCTTATTATAACATAGTCCAGGCCAAAAATACATTATTTAAAAAGTAAGACAAAGTAGTGTTTTATCTTACTTTCGCTAACTTTGTCTTACTTTTGTTAGTTCTGTCTTACATTTGGGCTAGTCGCCTTACTTTCACCACCCTAGTCTTACTTTATCTTAGATTCTAAATAAGCCTTGATAAAACCATCTATTTGGCCGTCCAACACTTTATCAACATCAGTTTCCTGATATTTGGTTCGGACATCTTTGACCATTGTGTAAGGGTCAAAAACATAATTTCTAATCTGACTACCCCACGAGGCTGATTCACCAGCTTTGAGGTGATTGAGATCTTCGGCTTGTTGCTGCTCTTTTAGTTCAACCAACTTAGCTGCCAAAATTGACATCGCCAGAGCTTTGTTCTGAATTTGCGAGCGCTCGTTCTGAATTTTTACCACCGTATTGGTTGGCAAATGAGTAATTCTAACTGCTGAGTCAGTAGTATTAACCGATTGACCACCATGACCGCCAGCTCGAAAATAATCAATCTTAAGATCACTTGGGTTAATCTCCAACTGCTCGGCTTCAATCTTAGGCAAAACTTCAACTAGAGCAAAGCTAGTTTGACGCAAATTGTCACTATTGAACGGGCTGCGCCTGACTAAACGATGAACTCCATGCTCGCTCTTTAAGCGACCGTAAGCATTGACTCCTACCACCTCAATCACACTAGTTTTAAGACCAGCTTCTTGACCAACTTGGCGCTCTAAACTAGTAGTTTTGAGTTGGTTTTTATCACAAAAGCGAAGATACATTCGCTCCAACATTTCAGCAAAATCCTGCGCATCAAGACCACCAACGCCACTAGTTATTCTGATGATAGCATTTTCTGAGTCATACTCACCATCAAACATCAACTGCTGCGACAATTGCAAAAATTCTTTAGCCATCAAATCAATATTAGCCTCGGCCTCATCAAGCCAATCATCATCAGTAATCGCCAATAATTCTTGATAATCGTTTAACTGAACTTTGAGCGCCAGCCAAGGCTGAAGTTGATTCTTGAGCTGACTAACTGATTGCGACAGCTCTCTAGCTCGATCAGGATTATTCCAGATTTCAGAATCAGCCAGCACCTGCTCATCAGCCACCAGTTGACGATTTTTGCTATCAATTTCTAGCTTAAGATAAGCCTGATCAAACTCTAATTTAAGCTTGGTCAGTTTGGCAACTATCTGGCGCTTTCTATCCATTAATTTAAAACTTTCTTTAGTTTTTGGTTTAATTTATCAACTAGCTTTTGGTCGGTGTTGCCAACCGCCACAAAAGCCCATTTGCCCTCAGTTACAAACTCTTTAGCAAGCTCCACAATTTGTTCCTTAGAAGTCTTGGAAATATAGTTAGGCACAGTTGAATAGCTCAACACTTCACCCCGACGGAAATAAGCACCACTATAAAATCCAGCCAACTGACCGACAGTTTGATTACTCATTTGATGTGAGCCCAAGCCATAGCTCTTAGTAGCTTCCATTTCTTTTTTGCTAATATTCCCCTCAATAACCTGGTTGAGTTCCTCAACTATCAAATCAAACAAAGCTTCGGCTGTTTCTGGCATCACTTGACCCGAAAAGTCCCAAGCCGTATTGTGATGATTGTTCATAAAATCAGAATAAACACTATAAACCAGCCCCTTCTCACGAGCTTTACCAAAAATTTTGGAGTGGCTAGTGCCAGTCAAGATATGATTAAGCGCTCCAAGAGCAAACTTTTCATTTCGCTCCAGCACTCGATCAAGCATGATTGACAAACCAAAAGTAATACTACGGCCATTTTCTTGCTTAATCAACTGAGGTTCGCTTGATTTTAGCTGATCTGGCTTAATCTCAATCAATTCACCTTTTGGCAATCGCCAAGATTCCAATATTTTCTTGATTTTGCGTTCGCGATTGGTGATTTTGCCGGCAATGATAAAACTCATATTGTTTAGAGTATGGGTCTGTTTGTGATGATCTTTGATATCATCAACCGTAATATTATCAATCGTTTTTAAGCGTTCTTCGATTGATAAGATATCTTCACCCAAAACTTGCTGCATTTTATACCAAAGCAAATTAGTATGATCAGACAGCATTCCATTAAGTTCATTTCTAACATTACCCTTTTCGGTTTCTAATTTCTCTGGTTTAAACTTTGGACTGCAAATAGCTAGTTGCTGCAACTTTAAAATTCGATCCCATTCAAAGTCAGGGCAAGCGCCGACATAAACCATCGCATCATCAGAAGTGAAAGCGTTGTTGTGAGCTCCATTTTTTGAAAATTCAGCTGAATATTCAATCTCACTATCATATTTTGAGTTGGCCCCAAAAGCCATATGTTCCATCAAATGAGCAGTCTCATAAATTGACTTATCTTTGACCTGCTTATTGCCGGCCCGAAAGTGAAACTTGTATTGCATCACTGTCGCATCAGGAACATTAATCAACAAACCTTTAACACCGTTACTCAGAACGATTTCTTTAACCGTATGTTTCATAAAAGCCTACTTTCGGCGACCTTTTTTACGGTTTTGTCTTTTGGCTTTTTTCTTTCTTTTAGCTTTTTTAGCAGATTTTTTAGTAGTTTGAGCCGGTTTTTTCTTAAAGTCATCATCATCAATATGGTCACTAGTTGAGATCTCATTAACACCTTTTTCAACTGCACTTTCAGCTGCTTTAGTTAGCTCGGTTTGATGCTCTTCATCGACTAATTCCGGACTCAACTGGTTCTTATTAAGGTTGAGAATAATTCGTAAGACTTCTTGACGCAAAGTCATCTGCAAACCTTCAAACAATTTTTGTGACTCGCTACGATATTCAACCAACGGATCACGCTGACCAACACTGCGCCAATGAATTCCCTCGCGCAAATGCTGCATATTCTCTAAATGTTGCATCCATAGAGTGTCAAGCACCTGCATATAAACTTCACGCTCAACTTTGCGAATCGTATCTTCACCAAATTCCTGTTCTTGCTTCTTATAAGCTTTTTCCAGCAACTCAACTGTTTGATCAAGTCTTGATTGCTCCTTTTTAAGCTCAGCAATCTGCTCAATCTGCTGATCACTAATTTTATTCATCAGCTCTTTGAAGTTGTCTTTAAAATGTTTGTTGGCTTTTGGTGGAGCAAAAGATAGATCCTTAGCTTTTTCCTTAATCAAACGATCAATTTCGTCTCTAATGTCTTCACCCTCTAAAATCTTGCGCCGCATTGTATAAACAACTTTACGGTGGCGATTGATAACATTGTCGTACTGAACAACATTTTTTCGTGAATCAAAGTTAAAGCCCTCAACTCGCTTTTGAGCCGACTCCAAAGTTTTGGAAACAGCTTTGTTTTGGATTGGCGTATCTTCATCAACACCCAAGCGGTCCATCAACATTGAGATACGATCACCTTGGAAAATTCGCATCAAATCATCCTCGGTTGAAACAAAGAACTGACTCTCACCAGGATCGCCCTGACGACCAGATCGTCCGCGCAACTGATTATCGATTCGACGCGACTCATGGCGCTCAGAGCCAATCACCACTAGACCACCAGCTTCTTTAACACCTTCGCCAAGCTTGATATCAGTACCACGACCAGCAATGTTAGTTGCCAGAGTGATAGCCCCTTTTTCACCAGCCTTAGCCACAATCGCTGCCTCTCGCTCGTTGTTCTTGGCATTTAACAGCTCATAAGTCAAACCCTCTTTATCAAGATATTCGGCAATCAACTCATTCTTTTCAATTGAACCTGAGCCAACCAAAACTGGTCGTCCAGCCGCATTGTGCTCCTTAATCGCCTCAATCACAGCTCTAATTTTAGCCCGCTCAGTTTTATAAATAAGATCCGGCTTATCAACTCGCGCTAATGGTTTGTTTGATGGCACTTCGATCACATCTAGTGAGTAAATCTGTTGGAATTCTTCTGCCTCGGTCATGGCCGTACCGGTCATACCAGATAGCTTTTTATAAAGGCGGAAATAGTTCTGGAAAGAAATTGTGGCTAGAGTCATGCTCTCCTCTAAAATCGACACATTCTCCTTAGCCTCAATCGCCTGGTGCAAGCCCTCGTTATAACGACGACCATCCATCAATCGTCCAGTATGCTCATCAACAATTACCACTTCACCCTTGTTAGTAACCACATAATCCTTATCTCGCTTGAACAAAGTCTCAGCTCTTAATGCCTGATTTAGATGATAAACCAGTCTAACATGATCAGGACTGAATAGATTATCAACGCCCAAAATTTTTTGCAATTTCTCAATTCCAGTGTCGGTCAAGGCTACCGAGCGGCGCTTTTCATCAATTTCATAATCATCCTCACCCAACTTAGTCATCACCGAAGCAAATTGACGATAGCTTTCTGGATTATCGCCAGCTGGAGATGAAATAATCAATGGTGTTCGAGCCTCATCAATCAAAATTGAGTCAACCTCATCAACAATCGCATAATTAAGCTCTCGCTGCCGCAACATATAAACATCATTGACCATGTTATCGCGCAGATAATCAAAACCAAACTCATTGTTAGTACCATAAGTAATGTCGGCTTCATAAGCGTCTTTTCGAGTACATGGCCTTAGTGGCTTCATTCGCTCATCAGTGAAATTATCGTTTGAATATTCGGGATCGTAGATATAAGATTCATCAGCCACAATCACCGCTGTGGTTAGACCCAAAGCATTATACACTTTACCAGTCCAACCAGCATCGCGTTTGGCCAGATAATCATTGACTGTAATTACATGAACACCCTTACCCTCAAGCGCGTTCAAATAAGCTGGCAGCATCGCCACAAAAGTCTTACCCTCACCAGTTTTCATCTCAGCCACATTGCCTTGATGAAGAATGATTCCACCCATCAATTGGACATCAAAATGCCTAATCTCAATCTGGCGAGCACTGGCCTCGCGAACTAAAGCAAAAGCCTCGTTTAGAATACTGTCTAAATCAGCCTTATTCTTTTTTTGAGTCAATTTTTTCTTAAATTTTTCAGTCTGCTCTAACAGCTGCTTATCTGACATTTCTTTATATTTGTCAGCTAATTTATTTATCTGTTTAACTTGTTGTTTCAACTTTTTAACCGCGCGAGCCTGAGGGTCGCCGAAAATTCGGTGTAAAACTTTGGTTCTTTTGGACATATCTTCACTTTCCCTTCAAATATTTTCCGATTTAAAACTACCTTTTATTATACATTTTTTTAGAGTTTTTTAAAAGGACTTTTTAGGTGATTGACTTTTGGCCCAATCTACGGTAAAATTACCTAAGTTAATAATTAAAAATTAAAGGTAATTATGGCTTCAAAATGTGAATTAACCGGCAAAGGTAAAATGTTTGGTCACAATGTCAGCTTCTCTCAGAAGAAAACCAAGCGAACCTTCAAGCCCAACCTTCAGAAAAAGACTATCATCGTTGATGGCAAAAAAGTTAAGATGAACTTGAGCACCCAAGCGATCAGAACTCTTAAGAAAAAAGGTATCATAAAAAAATAATCCCCCACTCGGAGGATTATTTTTTTATTTACTTGCCTTGTCTCATAAAACGGCGTTTGATTTTGTGCAGTAATCCGCGTTTTTGCCCTAGGTGTGGGTTGGTTTCAGTCTTGTAACGACGGATCTGAGATTGCATTTTGTCCTTTGCGGCATCAATAGCAGAATACATTGATGATTCTTTGGCCACTACGGTCAAAACTTTCTTTTCTGGCACTTCCAAGTTGATTTCTACTTTAAACTTATCTTCTCGCTTCTTGCTCAACTCTTCTAGATTAACTTTCATAAAAGCTGACTCAGCAGCATGCTTTGGTAGATACTTAACTAACTTTGATAGCTTCTCTTCGGCATATTTTTTGGTTTTGTCACTCGCCTGGTATTTGATAGTAGTTAATTCGAATTTTTTCATCTTAATCCTTTCTGTTTGTGCTTTTATTATAACATTTTTTTATAAAAATTCACGGTCGTTTAGGTATTTTCTCAAAGCCGTTGGTACTTTGACTCGATAATCTTTGGTCTGATTATTCTCCAAAACTCCAATCATAATTCGCCCCAAAGCAAAAGCCGTTGCGTCATTAGTATGAATTAGTTCTAACTGCCCATCTTGGCGACGAACTCGAGTCTGCAACCGTCGTGCCTGATAATCGGTCATGTAATCAGCAGTGTGAGTCTCGCGATATTTATTCTGTCCTGGAAACCAAACTTCCATGTCAAAACCGCTAGCGTTTGGTTTGCCGATATCAAAAGTGCATTTTTTTAACACCTGATAAGGCAAATCTAAAGATTTGATCAAATATTCCTGAATCGCCACCATCAACTTATGCTCTTCCAACCCAGTCTCGGCAGTTGAGAAAGTTTCCATCTCCAACTTATCAAACTGGTGCATTCGAACAATCCCCTCCATGTCTTTACCATAGGTTCCGGCCTCTTTACGAAAACTGGTAGCATAACCAAGATAACGAATCGGTAGATCTTTTCCTTCAAAAATCTCTTTAATATACATACTACCAAGCACATGCTCAGCGCTACCCTGAAGCCATAAATCTTCACCCTCAATCTTGTAGCGATCATCGCTTGGTTGCAACCGATCCATGGCATCATAAGGCTCAGTCTTGAGCATCAGCGGCGGCAAAACTGGCGTGAAAGGCTTGGTTGATAATTTCAAATTATTATCTTTGATGATTTTAGCCAAGATCGCCTCGTCAGTCAGAGTGTCAATCGTAAAGTTAACAATCGCCATTTGCAATTTAACCAAATCACCTTTGAGATAAGCAAAGCGCGCACCAGCCAATTTAGATGCTCGATCTTTATCGATCCAATCGCGTTTTAGAGCTAGCTCGTAGTGATTAAGCGGCTCGAAATCAAACTCCGGCCTATCACCAACCTGATAATCAACTTGATTCTCATCTTCACTCAAACCAACTGGCACTGAATCCAAAGCCATATTAGGAACTTGCTTTAAAATTGTTAGATATTCCGATTCAATCTCTTTATATTGAGACTCTAAATCAGCAATTTCAGTTTTTAGTTTTTTACCCAAATCAATTAATTCTTGATCTGGCTTGCCGCTAGACTGCTTAATTTTATCAGTATTCTGATTGCGCTGACTTCTCAAATCATCAATCTTAGTTGTTAGTTCTCGCCTTTTATCATCCAGATCCAACAAGCGATCAACATCAGCCTCAACCGCCTTATTATGATTATTTTGTTTAACTTTTTGAACATTTTCTCGAATAAACTTTATATCTAGCATCTTAACCTTTCTTTTGTTAAGATTATACCACAAAAGCTTTAAGAAAAACTAAACCTCAGATTCTTGCAAAGCAGCGTAACCAAGTCTTCTCATAAAATAATTATTAACAAACTCAGTCTCAAAGCCCTTTCGCTTTAATCGATTAAATTTACCAGACAGAGCCATTAATTCGTCATAAGCTATTGATTTCAACAGATCATCTGATTGCTCGCTTAGCTTATTACACAAATCTTTATTAATCATAATAAGTTTTTTGATATTTTTTGGTTCCATATTCACTAAATCATATCCAAACCCATCATTGAATAAGCGCCACTTATTTTCTATATTAGCGTTTCCTAAACTAACAACCCTTGGGTGCTCAATTATTATTTGATCCACTTTATCAATTATTATTTGATCTTTCTCATCAGAAGTTTTTTGAGCTGACACACTAATAGACTCTTCAATTAACTTTTTGAAAAGATCAACCGTTTCGCCAATATTTTGTTTGCTCAGAGTAGTAATACCCGGCCATTTTATGACTATCTCCTCACTAGAAAGCCCTAATTCACCCAAAAAATCCATTTTTTCTTTGATATTTTCTTTAGTAAAAGTTAATATAGAAGGC
>PDWI01003904.1_pt1 | contig 20547 bp, 35 predicted proteins | sample 1430891 | NCBI WGS metagenome assembly PDWI01 (sample SAMN01162508, study PRJNA174530) | Oral metagenome, whole genome shotgun sequencing project. | biome: Marine environment; feature: Marine mammal; material: Swab sample of the gingival sulcus; isolation source: swab sample of gingival sulcus... | reverse complement strand
GCGCAGCGCCAAATAAACGGCCTGCCTGACGCCCTGCCTCGTCAAGGCGATAAAGCCCCAGCGCGCTATTTCGTCGCCCGGCGTAAAAAACAAATTGATGCTGACGGTAAATAAAATAATTAAAAAAATCGGTTTTAAGCCGCGCAACACAAAGCTGAGCGGTACTTTACTGACGGCGATAACCAGCGCCAAAAACAATATCACGGGCAGATAGGCCACAATACTGTCGACGATAAACAAGCTAATAATATAGCAAAAGGTCGCGATAATTTTAAAGCGCGGATCCATTTGGTGTATCGCGCTGCCCGACGGATAGTATTGACCGAGCGTTATTTCTCTAAGCATGCCGTTCCCTCAATTTCTGTAGTAGCGCTACGGCTAGCTGATCGACGTCGAATATTGTCGAATCGATTTCGATGCCGTGCGCCGCCAATTGAGCGATAATTTTGGTGGTCTTTGGTACGTCTAGACCCATTTTGGCCAAGCTCTCGCGCTGGCTAAAAATTTTTTTGGGGCTGTCGTAATAGACCAATTCAGCCTTGTCGAGCACCAGTATTTTATCGACGTATTTGGCGACGTCGTCCATTGCGTGACTGACTAAGATAGTAATGCGCTTTTGGCGCTGATGCTCGCGCTTGATCAGTTCTAATATTTCGTTGCGGCCGGCTGGGTCTAAGCCAGCCGTCGGTTCGTCGAGTATCAACACGCGCGGCTTCATTGCCAATACGCCGGCGATGGCGGCGCGTCGCTTTTGACCGCCGCTCAGTTCAAATGGACTATAGCGCTTGGCGTCGGCTAAGTCGATCTGCACGGCGGCCAGCGCATATGCAACGCGCGCTTCAATTTCGGCGGCGCTACAGCCCAAATTTTTCGGGCCGTAGGCGACGTCGTCGTAAACGGTTTCTTCAAACAATTGGTATTCTGGGTACTGAAAGACCAGCCCGACTCGCTTGCGCAAATCGGCCAATTTTACTTTTGGTGCGTTAATTTTTACGCCGTCGACGACAATGTCGCCCGCCGTCGGCTTGAGCAGCCCGTTCATCAGTTGCATTAAAGTCGATTTACCGGAACCGGTATGGCCAATACAACCGATAAAGGCGCCATCTTCTATGCTAAAGCTAATGTCTTTAAGCGCTACCGTGCGGTGCGGGCTATTCGGACTATAGATATAATTTACTCTGTTAAATTGTATTGACATATTGCCTCGACCAGTTCTTCTATTGTGTTGACTTCCGCAATGGCAATGCCATTTTGCCTTAGAAAATGGGCAATTTTTACGACGTCGGGCACGTCCAGCGACAGCGCCTGCATGGCGTCGACTTGCCAAAAAAGTTTGGCCGGTACGTCATCTTTGACGATGCGGCCCTGCTGCATGACGATGACGCGATCGGCCAGTGCCGCCTCGTCCATAAAATGGGTTATTAAAACGACCGTTATGCCGCTATTGTGCAAGTCGATGATGGTGTCGAGTACTTCTTGGCGCCCGACGGGGTCGAGCATGGCGGTCGGTTCGTCGAAAATAATGCACTTCGGGTGCATTGCCAAAACGCCGGCAATTGAGATGCGCTGTTTTTGGCCGCCACTCAACAGATGGGGCGGGCGACGCTTAAATTCGGTCATGCCGACCCGTTCGATTGCAAAATTGACCCGCTCGACAATTTCGCTACGCGGATAGCCGAGATTTTCGGGACCAAAGGCGACGTCTTCTTCGGCGATGGTGGCGATAATCTGATTGTCGGGGTTTTGAAACACCATGCCGGCCGTCTTTCTGATTTGCCAAATATTGGCTTCGTCTGTCGTCGCCAAGCCGTCGACGTAAAGTAGCCCCTCGGTCGGCAGCAATAGGGCGTTAATTAACTTTGCTAAAGTGCTCTTGCCCGAGCCGTTATGGCCCAGTACGGCGACGAACTGGCCCGCCTTTACGGCAAGCGAAAGCCCGTCGACCGCATTGGCGCTCTCGCTTTTATAGCGATAACACAATTCAGTTGCGTTTATAATATTTTCATTCATCGTAAGTAGAAAGGGATTACGACGTCAATCGAAATCCCTTGTCCTTTGCCATGCTTATACGAGCTCGATAATGGCCATTGGCGCGGCATCGCCACGACGTGGGCCCGTTTTTAAGATGCGCGTATAGCCGCCGTTTCTTTCTGCATACTTAGGGGCAATTTCGTCAAATAACAATTTTGCCACATCTTTCTGGCCGATAAAGCTGACGACTTGTCGTCGCGCGTGAACGTCGCCGCGCTTGGCAAGCGTAATCATCTTATCGGCGAATTTTCTAGCTTCTTTGGCTCGCGTTTCGGTCGTCTTGATGCGTCCGTTGACCAATAGGCTGAGCACTAAATTTCTGAGCATCAAATTCCTATGTGCAGAAGGACGACCCAATTTTCGATAGTTTGCCATTGTAGCCTCCTTAATCTTCTATTGTTTTCAAACTGAGCTCTAATTCGTTGAGCTTATGCTTGACTTCTTCAAGTGATTTCTTGCCAAGATTTCGGACTTTCATCATTTCGTCTTCTGTCTTTAGCGTCAATTCTTCAACCGTATTGATGTTGGCGCGCTTCAAGCAGTTGTATGATCTGACCGATAAGTCGAGTTCTTCAATTGTCATCTCTAAGACTTTTTCTTTGATGTCCTCTTCTTTTTCGACCATAATTTCCATATCTGCCATCGATTCGGTCATATTGATGAACAGGTTGAGGTGTTCATTCATTATTTTTGCGCCCAGCGATGCCGCTTCGTCCGGCTTAATGGTGCCGTCTGTCCATATTTCAAGCGTCAGGCGGTCGTAGTTGGTATCTTGCCCAACCCGCGTATTTTCGACGCTGAAATTAACTTTGCGCACTGGCGTATAAATTGAATCGATTGGGATAACGCCAATTGGCAAGCCCTCTTCTTTATTGGCTTCAGCCGGCACATAGCCCCTGCCCTTGGTCAAGGCCAGTTCCATACTGAGTACGGCGTGCTTTTCCAAAGTGCAAATGTACATGTCTTCGTTTAAGATTTCGACATCGCCATCGACAATTAGATCGCCCGCCGTCACAACGCCGGGTTCTTCGACCTCTAAACGCATCATTTTGACGGCGTCGTCGGAGTGAATTTTGGCGCACAGCCCCTTTAAATTGAGCACGATTTCGGTGACGTCTTCCTTGACGCCCTCGATGGTCGAAAACTCGTGTAAAACAGTTTCAATTTTAACCCACTTGATTGCCGTGCCGGGTAATGAGGCCAGCAAAATGCGGCGCAAACTATTGCCGAGTGTCGTGCCATAGCCGCGCTCAAGCGGCTCTAAGACAAACTTGCCATAGGTATTATCGTCGTTTATTTCAACACATTCGACGGTTGGCTTTTCTATTTCTATCATTCGACCCTCCTTATAGCGTCATTCACGAGAGTGAATCCTGCAGTTTTCATCATTTGTTATACTCTGCGTCGCTTTGGTGGTCGGCAACCATTGTGCGGAATAGGCGTCACGTCCTTGATGGAAACAATCGTTAAACCCGCAGCTTGTAACGAACGAATGGCGGCTTCGCGTCCAGAACCAGGCCCTTTGACGAATACTTTTACGGTTTTTAAACCGTGTTCCATCGCCGCTTTAGCAGCTGTTTCACCGGCCATTTGAGCAGCAAATGGCGTCGACTTTTTAGAACCCTTAAAACCGAGGCTGCCGGCTGATGACCATGAAATGGCATTGCCGTTGTCGTCGGTCAATGTGACGAGCGTGTTGTTAAAAGAAGCCTGAATGTGCGCTTGACCGCGCTCAATGTTCTTTTTCTCTCGTCTTTTACGTCTTACTTTTCCTTTCTTTACTGCCATGCTAACCTCCTATTTTGCACCCTTCTTCTTAGCAACTGTACGCTTCGGGCCCTTGACAGTGCGCGCATTCGTCTTAGTCCTTTGACCTCTAACCGGCAGTCTTTTTCTGTGTCTGATTCCCCTTTGGCAACCAATTTCTTGTAAGCGTTTAATATTGAGGGCAACTTCTCTGCGCAGGTCGCCTTCGACCATATAATCTTCTTCGATGATCGCTCTCAATTTTGAAGTTTCATCTTCTGTTAAATCTTTTACTCGCGTACTCTCGTCAATACCGGCTTTGCCCAGTATATCGATTGACGTCTGTTTACCAATACCAAAGATATAAGTGAGGCCAATTACCACACGTTTATCTCTCGGCAGGTCAACACCAGCAATCCTCGCCATATTTTACCTCCTACTGATATGTATAGCTAGGGATAGATGTGCGCTGTTGATACGGCGCATCTCGACCACATTCATTAACCTTGCTTTTGTTTATGCTTTGGATTTTTGCAAATGACCATTACGCGGCCCTTGCGCTTAATTATTTTACACTTTTCACAAATCGGTTTAACCGATGCTCTTACTTTCACGTCGTACCTCCTTTGCTCACTTGCCGCGCCATACAATTCGACCCTTGGTCAAATCGTAGGGCGAAAGTTCCAATGTTACTTTATCGCCCGGTAAAATGCGAATGAAGTGCATGCGCAGCTTACCAGAAATATGAGCGAGAACTTCATGGTCGTTCTCCAGCTTCACTTTAAACATCGTATTGGGCAACGCTTCGGTTACGATACCCTTTACTTCAATCGTATCACTCTTTGCCATTACGCTCCTCCGTCGCTAGCTTTGTCAAACGCTTCTAAAAACTTCCTTAGCTTTTCATCTGTCAACCGCGTGCCGTCGTCTAATGCCGCAGCGACCTCGCTAAAGACGTGTTTGCTGGCATTGAGATGGCGAATTTTCTTGGTTTTAGGCTTGGCCAATCGCCTGAGGTCGCCGTCGGCGACGGCGACGTGTAAGCGGTCGACGATGGCGACGACTATTAGTTTGCGCCCCTTGTCGCGACCGGCAATTGATGTAACTAATTGGCCTAACCGAATTTGACTGGTATCTATCATTATGTTCCCCTAAGGAATTGTCAGTAACAAAGGCCCGGCATCAGTAATGGCAACTGTATGCTCATAATGCGACGATAGTGAACCGTCTGCACTGACTACCGTCCAGCCGTCAGCTAAGGTGACAACTTGATGTGTGCCCTGATTGATCATCGGTTCGATGGCGATAACCATGCCGGCTTGGAGGCGCGGCCCCCTATCGGGCTTGCCGTAGTTGCGCACCTCGGGGTCTTCGTGTAACGCCCGACCGACGCCGTGGCCGGTTAGGTCGCGCACGACGCCGTAGCCAAATGACTCGGCATGTGTTTGCACGGCGTGACCGATGTTGGACAGCCTGTTGCCGACATAACACTGATCGAGCGCCTTATAGAAACACTGTTCGGTGACAGCCATCAGCTGCTCGGCGGCGCCATCGACTTGGCCGACGGCGTGCGTTCTAGCGGCATCGCCGTAGTAGCCGTTTAATTCGCTGCCGATGTCGACGCTGATGATATCGCCCGCCTTGAGCGGTCGATCGTTCGGAATGCCGTGTACCACCTGTTCGTTGCGCGATGCACAAATGCTGGCCGGAAAACCATTATAGCCCTTAAAGGCCGGCCGCGCACCGTGCTGTCTGATAATGCGTTCGGCAATTGCATCGAGCTGTAGCGTGGTTACGCCGGGGGCAATCGCCTTGGCAATCGCCTCGTGGGCCAGCGCGACAATGCGTCCCGCTTCTCTCAGTAAGGCAATTTCGCGGTCTGATTTAATGTAAATCATCGGCGCGCCTCTAAAGCGCTGACAACCGCTTGATAGACCTGATCGATTGGCGCTAAGCCGTCGATTTCAAGCACTAAATCGCGCTTGTTGTAGTAGTCGATCAAGGGCGCGGTTTGCGCTTCGTAGACGGCGATGCGATTGCTAATGGTCGCTTCGGTATCGTCTGGTCGCTGGTACAAATTGCCCTGACAGGCATCGCAGATGCCGTCTGTTTGCGTCGGATTAAAGCTGATGTGATAGGTTGCACCGCAGTCTTTGCAGATGCGGCGACCGACGACGCGTTCGACTAAGACCGACGCATCGGCGACGATGTTAATGACGGCGTCGAGCGACTGCGCCATTTTTTGCATGACGACGTCGAGCGCTTCAGCTTGATAAACCGTTCTGGGAAAGCCGTCGAGTAAAAATCCGTTCGCACAGTCGGCGCGCTGCAGGCGATCGGCGACAATTTCGACGACTAAGGCGTCGGGCACCAATTCGCCCGCTTCCATATAGCCCTTGGCCTTAAGGCCGAGCGGCGTGCCATTTTTCAAATTTTCTCTGAAAATGTCACCGGTTGAAATGTGCGGAATATTGTATTTTTGCTGAATGTTTTTGGCCTGTGTTCCCTTGCCTGCGCCGGGAGGTCCCAATAAAATTAATCTCATAGTGCACCTACTTCAAGAAACCTTGATAATGACGCATGACCATTTGTGCTTCGATTTGACGCGATGTTTCTAGGGCGACGCCGACGACGATTAGTAGCGACGTGCCGCCAAATGGCAATTTCAGATCGGTGTAGTTCAAGATGATATTTGGCAATACGGCGATGACGCCCAAGAATATTGCACCGACTAATATCAAGCGACTAACCGAACGCTGTAAGTAATCAACTGTCGGTCGACCCGGTCTGATACCTGGAATAAAGCCGCCGTTTTTCTTCATGTTTTCGGCGATGTCAAACGGGTTAAAGGTGACCGATGTATAGAAATAGCTAAATGCGATAATTAACAAAAATTCTAGTATCGTCCAGGCGACGCCGCGCGTACCAAAGTAGGTTTTCATAAAGACTGCAAATCCCGTATTGGGGAAGAACTGTGCAATCGTCATTGGAAAACTGAGAATTGATATGGCGAAGATGACCGGAATGACGCCCGCCTGATTAACTTTTAGCGGAATGTGCGTATTTTGTCCGCCGTACATTTTGCGGCCGACGACGCGCTTGGCGTACTGTACCGGAATTTTTCTAGTGCCCTGCTGTATCATGACGACAGCGGCGATAATGAACAACGCGACGACTAAGAATACCAAGATGCTGATGACGTTGACATCGCCTGCCATCACATTTTGCACTGTGCCGATAACGGCGTCGGGAAAGCGCGCCATAATACCGGCGAAGATAAACAGCGAAATGCCGTTGCCGATGCCGTTTTCGGTGATGTGTTCACCGAGGTACATCAGAAACGCGGTACCAGCTGTCAGCGTGATGACGGCGACCGATACGGTCATAAAGTCGAAGTTTACAAAGGCGCGGCGATAGATGCCGACCGAGAAACCAATACCTTGAATGACGGCCAAAATAACTGTGCCATAACGCGTGAATTGAATAATTTTCTTGCGACCCTCTTCGCCTTGCTTCGCCAACTGCTCTAGGCTAGGGATGGCAATTTGCAACAGATTGAGAATAATCGAAGCGGTGATATACGGCGAAATACCGAGCGCAAAGAGCGTAAAGCTCTTAAACGAACCGCCTGACATCATGTTGAAAATGCCGATAAAGCCTTCGCTACTTTGAAATAATTGATCTAATGCCGCCTTGTTAATGCCCGGTACCGGAATGTTGGCACCCAGTCGGAAAATGACTAACATCAACAGCGTATAGAGAATTTTTTTCCTTAAATCGGGTATTTTCCAAGCGTTAGCAAATGTCGAGAACAATTAAATCACCTCTGCCTTTCCACCTGCCGCTTCAATTTTTTCGATAGCGGAACGTGTGAACTTTTGAGCTTTAACGGTGAACGCCTTGGTTAGCTCGCCATTGCCCAATATTTTAAGACCGTGGTTGAGTTTTTTAATTAAACCTTTTTCCAATAATAGTTGCGGTGTAATTTCCGTGTTGGCGTCAAATTTTTCAAGTGCTGAAAGGTTGACAGTCGCCCAAACTTTTTTAAATTTATGGTTGCTAAAACCGCGTTTTGGCAATCTTCTGAACAAGGGCATTTGACCGCCTTCAAAGCCCGGTCTGACGCCGCCGCCAGAACGCTGACCTTGACCGTTGTTGCCGCGTCCAGAAGTGGTACCGGTGCCCGATGCCGAACCGCGACCAACGCGCTTGCGCTTTTTAGTGGCGCCCGGTGTCGCGCTCAGTTCATGTAAATTCATCTTACACCTCCTATCCTTGTACTTCTGTAATTTCGAGCAGATGTGCAACTTGCTTAATCATGCCGCGCATTTGCGGATTGTCTTGCTTTTCTACTTCTTGATTTAATTTTCTGAGGCCGAGTGCCTGAACCGTCTTGCGATGCTTGGGAATCGCGCCGATTGTGCTCTTGACCAGTTTGATCTTTAACGTAGCCATAGTTCCTCCTAACCCATCAAGTCGTCGACGGATATACCGCGCATTTTGGCAACGCCTTCGGCGGTTTTAAGTCTTTGCAGACCTTGAATTGTCGCACTTGCCATGTTTTTCGGGTTATTGCTGCCAAGTGACTTAGCGCGTACGTCTTTGACGCCGGCCAGTTCTAAAATAATGCGCACGGCACCGCCGGCGATAACGCCAGTACCTTCCGTAGCGGGCATTAACAGCACGCTACCGGCGCCGTATTTGCCGACAATTTCGTGTGGAATTGTCGTGCCGACGCGCGGTACAACCATTAAGCTCTTCTTGGCATCTTCAATTGCCTTTTTAATTGCATCTGGAACTTCTTGTGCCTTTCCAGTGCCAATACCGACATGTCCATCGCCATCTCCAACGGCAACGAGTGCGGCAAATCTAAAGTTTCTACCACCCTTAACAACTTTTGTGACGCGGTTAATGTTGATCACTTGTTCGTTAAGGTCCAACTTTTTGGCATCAATTTTTTGATGACTCATTTTCTGCCTCCCTTAAAATTTCAAGCCGTTAGCTCTAGCAGCTTCAGCCAATTCTTTGACGCGACCGTGATACAGGTAACCGCCGCGGTCGAATACGACCGTTTCGATGCCCTTATCAACTGCGCGCTTAGCGACCAATTCGCCCACTTTGGCAGCAGCTTCTTTATTGCCGCCCGCTTCCAGTTTTAAATCTTTATCGATTGACGAAGCACTTACCAGCGTGACGCCGTTGACGTCGTCGATGATTTGTGCGTAGATGTTCGCATTGGATCTGAAGACATTTAGCCTGGGCAGTTCAGGAGTGCCGGAAACGCTTTTGCGAACGCGCTTATGACGCGCCATGCGGTTCTTGTTCTTAATTTTTTTCTTAAACATATCGTTTCACCCCTTCTCCTACTTAGCGGTCTTGCCTTCTTTTCTAGCGACGTATTCACCGTCGTACCGAATACCTTTGCCCTTGTAGGGTTCGGGTTTTCTGAGATCGCGAATCTTTGCGGCGTAGTTACCGACTAACTGCTTGTCAATACCCTTGACCACAATTTCGGTTTGCGATGGTACTTCTGTGGTGATGCCAGCTGGGTCTTCCATTTCAACGGGATGTGAAAAGCCGAGTTGTAAGTCGAGTACTTTGCCCTTTTTAGCAGCTCTGTAACCGACGCCAATAATTGTCAACTTCTTTTCGTAACCCTTTGAAACGCCGTGCACCATATTGGCAATCAACGCCCTAGAAAGTCCGTGTAGTGATTTATTTCGTTTTAAATCGTTCGGCCTGGTTACCGTCACGACGCCGTCTGCGACGCCGACCGTAATGGCCGAATCTATTTTTTCTGATAGTGTACCAAGTGGGCCCTTAACAGTGACGACATTGCTGCCATCGACCTTAATGTCGACGCCCTGAGGTACATCAATTGGCATTTTACCTATTCTTGACATAGTTTCCTCCGATTTCTCTGACTACCAAACGTAACAGATGACTTCTCCGCCAATGCCGAGATTTCTCGCTACTTTGTCAGTCACAATTCCCTTAGACGTCGATATGACGGCGATGCCGAGACCGCCCAGTACTTTCGGTAGCTCTGCCTTGTTGGCATAGACGCGTAAGCCGGGCTTAGAAATGCGCTTCAAGCCACTGATGACGCGCGTTTCGTCGTGATATTTCAACGCTACTTTAATCGTACGTTTACCTGCTGTTTCGACCACTTCAAAGTCGCTGATGAAACCCTCTTCTTTTAAGATTTCAGCAATGCGCTTTTTAATATTTGATGCGGGAATATCGACACTGGGATGCTTAACCATGTTAGCATTCCTGATGCGCGTCAGCATATCCGCAATTGGATCTGTAAATGTCATTGAACAAACCTCCCTTCGAGCTACCAGCTCGCCTTTCTCACACCGGGAATTTGACCCTTATAGGCCAATTCTCTAAAGCAAATACGGCAGATACCGAATTTTCGCAAATAGGCATGAGGTCGGCCGCAAAGTTTACATCTGTTATATTCCCTAGTAGAAAATTTTTGCTTTCTACTCTGTTTTACTTTCATCGCTTTTTTTGCCACGCTGTCCTCCTTAACTACTTTCTAAAAGGTATGCCCATTTTACTGAGTAGTTCTCTGGCTTCTTCATCAGTTTTTGCCGTCGTCACGAAGGTGATGTCCATGCCGCGTACGGCGTCGACATTGTCGTAGACGATTTCCGGAAAAATTAATTGTTCTTTGACACCCAGTGTATAGTTGCCTCTGCCGTCAAATGAATTGGCGCTGACACCTCTAAAGTCTCTGACGCGCGGTAGTGCGATTGACACCAAGCGATCAAAGAATTCGTACATTTGGCTGCCGCGCAGCGTTACTTTTGCGCCAATTGACATGCCCTCTCTAACCTTAAAGTTAGCGACCGACTTTTTGGCCTTGGTAATAACCGGGCTCTGTCCGGTAATTGTCGCCAATTCAGCAACAGCAGCTTGAACGTACTTCTGATTGTCTTTGCCCTGTCCTAAACCCATATTGACGACGATTTTTTCCAATTTTGGAATTTGCATGACATTTTTATACTGAAACTTGTCATTAAGTGCTTTTTTGACATCGTTTTCGTATTTTTCTTTAAACCTTGTCATTGTGACCTCCTTTCGTCAACGGGTTTAATCGAATATCTCGCCCGACTTAACGGCGACGCGATACTTCATCACTTTTTTGTCTTTTTTATCTTGTTTTCTAATTGTGCGAATGCGCGACGGCGCCTTTGACTTCTCGTCCCAAACCATCACGTTGGAAACGTGAATGCCAGCTTCTTGCTGAATGATGCCGCCCGTTTGCATGCGCGGATTGGGCTTTTGGTGCTTAGTTACCATGTTGACGCCCTCGACGAAAACGCGGTTTTTCTTGTAATCAACGCTGAGCACCTTGCCCTTTTTACCCTTATCTTTGCCGGTAATGACCATTACCGTATCACCTTGTTTAATGTGCATAATATCCTCCTGTATTAAAGAACTTCTGGGGCTAAAGAAACAATTTTGGTAAATTTCTTGTCCCGCAGTTCTCGCGTTACAGGCCCAAAAATACGCGTGCCAACCGGATTTAAGTCGGGTTTGATGACGACGGCTGCATTGTCGTCAAACTTAACAGTTACACCGTCTTTACGCCTGATGCCGTGCACCGAACGAACGATGACAGCCTTGACAACTTCACCTTTTTTAACAACGCCACCGGGTGTCGCATTTTTGACCGTACAGACGACGATGTCGCCAATGTTTGCATATTTTCTCTTTGTGCCGCCCAGAACGCGAATGGTGAGAAGCTCCTTAGCGCCCGAGTTATCGGCTACTTTTAATCTCGTTTCTTGTTGAATCATCTAAAAGCCTCCTCTCTTACTTAGCTTTTTCAACTACTTCAACAAGTCTCCAGCGCTTATCGCGACTGAGGGGTCTCGTTTCCATAATTCTTACTATATCGCCAACACCTGCCACATTTTCCTCGTCGTGAGCCTTAAACTTTTTGGTTCGCTTAACGCGCTTTTGATAGAGTGGATGTGCAATGAATTCTTCGACGACAACTGTAATCGTCTTATCCATTTTGTCGCTGTAGACGCGACCTTGTTTTACTTTTCTACGATTTCTTTCCACGTCTTATTCCTCCTTCAATTACGCGTCCAGCTCTAGCTCGCGTATAATCGTGCTGACGCGCGCAATATCGCGCTTGACAAACTTTATCTTTTGCGGATTGTCGAGTTGGCCAGTCGCGTGTTGGAATCTTAAATTGAAAAGTTCCGATTTTAAATCTACCAGTTTATTATTCAATTCCTGTGCAGATAAATCTCTGAATTGCTTAGCCTTCATTAGATTCACCACCTTCGCGTAATACAAATTTACATTTGACCGGCAACTTCATGGCCGCAAGGCGCATCGCTTCGCGTGCTAATTCTTCGCTGACGCCGGCCAATTCGAACATGACGCGGCCCGGTTTAACAACCGCTACCCAGTATTCGGGAGCACCTTTACCAGCGCCCATGCGGGTTTCAGCTGGCTTTTGCGTAACCGGCTTGTGTGGGAAAATTTTGATCCAAACTTTACCGCCACGCTTAATTTTTCTATTTATTGCAATCCTCGCCGCTTCGATTTGGTTCGATGTAATCCAAGCAGGTTCAGTTGTCATCAAGCCGTAATCACCGTATGTCACGGCATTGCCTTTGTGGGCGTTGCCCTTCATGCGGCCACGGTGAACTCTACGGCGCTTGACTCTTTTCGGCATTAACATGTGAGCCTCCTTTATTTGCTATCTCTGCGCGGGCGTCTGTTGCCGCCCTGCGAGCGTCCGCCGCCGCGCTTTGGGCGTCTGTTGTTGCGCTGTTTTGGCGCGCGCGCTTCTTTTCTGATCAAATGTGTTTTGGCATCGGCTTGCGGCAGTACTTCGCCCTTGTAGATCCAAACCTTGATGCCAATTTTACCGTAGGCCGTATCGGCTTCGGCAAAGCCATAATCGATATTGGCGCGTAGTGTCGACAGCGGTACATTGCCCTCCGAATAACCTTCAGAACGCGCAATTTCAGCGCCGTTTAAGCGGCCCGAAACCATCACCTTAATGCCCTTGGCACCGGCCCGAATGGCGCGCTGCATCACTTGCTTCATAGCGCGCCTAAACGAAATGCGGCGCTCTAATGAAAAGGCGATGTTTTCGGCGACCAATTGTGAATCGCTATCGATGTTGGCAACTTCTGAAATGTCAATTTTAACTTCTTTGCCGGCGGCCAATTTTTCTAATTGCGCCTTTAAAATTTTGATGTTTTCGCCGCCGCGACCGACGATCATACCCGGCTTAGCGGTGAAGATGTTAACGTGAACGCGCTCGTTTGCCAAGCGGTCGATGTAAACGCGCGAAACGCCCGACGTGTAAAGTTGTTTTTTGACAAATTCTCTAATTTTGAAATCTTCTACCAAGTTATTTGAATAGTTCTTTTTATCGGCATACCATTTAGAATCCCAATCTTTGATAATACCGACTCTAAGTCCGTGGGGATTTACCTTTTGACCCATAATTCCTCCTATTCCCTTTCAGCCACGACGACGCCAATGTGCGACGTTCTAATCAATCTCGGATTTGCCCTGCCCATTGAACCGGCTTTCCAACGCTTCATCGTCGGCCCTTGGTTGGCGTAAACGCTTTCGATATAAAGGTTATCGACGTTCATCTCTTGATTGTTCTCTGCGTTGGCAACTGCCGATGCGATAACTTTGTTGAGCAGTCTAGCACCTTTGCGCGGTGTAAACTTCAAAATGGCCATCGCCTCTGTTGCGTCTTTACCTCTGACGAGATCGCAGATTGGCTTTAGTTTGCGCGGAGAAATTCTCACGTATTTTGCTACAGCATTCGCCTTCACTGTGATACCTCCTATTTCTTAGTGGTTTTGGCACCGGCGTGACCCCTAAAGGTACGCGTGGCGACAAACTCACCCAATTTGTGTCCGACCATATCCTCGGTAATGTATACCGGAATGTGTTTTCTACCGTCGTGAACGGCAATGGTGTGTCCAATCATTTGCGGAAACACCGTCGACGCGCGCGACCAAGTTTTAATAACGCGCTTTTCGTCCGATTGATTCATTTCTTCAATCTTACGAAGCAATCCTTTATGAATGAATGGTCCCTTTTTTAGAGATCGACCCATTAGATTTCCTCCCTTCGCCTATCGCCCGACACTATTTGCCGTGTCGCGACTTAACGATGTACTTATCAGACTTTTTGTTGTTCTTTCTCGTCTTGTAACCAGACGTCGGCTTACCCCAAGGCGTTACCGGTGACGGACGACCAATTGGTGCGCGACCTTCACCACCACCGTGTGGGTGATCGTTCGGGTTCATAACCGAACCGCGGACAGTTGGGCGAATGCCCATGTGACGCTTGCGGCCGGCCTTGCCGATGTTGATGTTAAAGTGATCGCTGTTGCCGACGCTGCCGATTGTGGCGCGACATTCTGAACGCACCATACGCGTTTCGCCAGAGGGCAATTTAACTGTTGCGTAAGCGCCCTCTTTGGCCATTAACTGCGCTGCCATACCAGCTGAACGCACCATTTGGCCGCCCTTGCCCGGCTTCATTTCGATATTGTGAATAAATGTACCGACCGGCATTGCACTGAGCGGCATGGCGTTGCCGATTTTAATGTCGACACCCGACTCACCACTGAGTACTTGGTCGCCCACTTTTAGCTTTTGCGGTGCTAAAATGTAGCGCTTTTCGCCGTCTGCATAGGTGATTAGCGCAATGTTGGCCGTTCTGTTTGGATCGTACTCAATTGCCGTCACTTTGCCGACGATGCCGTCTTTTCTTCTTTTAAAGTCGATAATGCGATACTTTTTGCGCGTGCCGCCACCTTTATGTCGAACGGTAATGCGGCCTTTATTATTTCTGCCCGAATGCTTCTTCAGCGTTTCAACCAGTGATTTTTCTGGTGTCGTCTTGGTGATTTCTTCAAAAGTTGAAACTGTCATTTGCCGTCTGGCTGGAGAAGTCGGCTTAAAACTTTTAATTCCCATAATTTGACCTCCTTACGCCGATTAAATGCCTTCTAAGAATTCTAATTCTTTGCTGTCCGGCGTCAATTTAACGATCGCCTTTTTCCAAGAACGCGTATAACCGGATGTTCTGCCTTGACGCTTGAGCTTGGGTTTAACCGTACTCGTGTTGATTTTTTCAACTTTTACGCCAAAAATTTCTTCGATAGCTTTTTTAATTTCCGTCTTATTTGAACGTCTGTCGACTTCAAATGTATATTTTTTCTCAGACGATTGCATCATTGAGCGCTCTGAGATGACGGGTCTAATTACGATATCATATGCCGTTTTCATTAGGCGTACACCTCCTCAAGTTTTGCAATTGCCGCTTTGGTCAGCACCAAAGTGTTGCTGTTCAAAATGTCGTAGACGCTAATTTCGCCAATGTGCGTCGCCTTGACGCCGGCGATGTTGCGCGCTGACATGTAGACGTTTTTGTTGACTTCGTCCGTCATCAAGAGCGCCTTTTTGCCAGTGCCCAGTTTATCGAGCATGGCGACGACTTGCTTGGTCTTGATTTCGGCAAAGTTTAATTCATCTAATACGATCAAAGCCTCGTTTGCCAACTTGTCAGATAGGGCCGACTTAATCGCCAGACGCTTTACTTTTTTGGGCAACTTGTAGCTAAAATCACGTGGTTTCTTGGCGAATGCAACGCCACCGCCAACGTAGTGCGGCGCGCGAATGGTACCTTGGCGAGCATTGCCGGTTCCCTTCTGTCGAAATGGTTTTTTGCCGCCACCGCGAACTTCTGCTCTGGTCTTAGCAGCGTGTGTACCCTGTCTTTGATTTGCCAAGTAGTTCTTTACTACCTGATGCAAAACGCTTTGGTTCACTTCTGCGCCGAAGATAGAAGCATTGAGTTCTAACGTGCCAACGGTCTCTCCGTTTATGTTCATTACATTAATACTAGGCATAGTCAATCCTCCTTCACTACTTCGCCGACTTAACTGCTTGTCTGACGACGACTAAGCCGCCCTTAGGACCAGGAATGGCACCCTTGACGAGAATTAAGTTGCGTTCGACGTCTACTTTAACCACGTCGAGATTTTGAATGGTGACGCGCTCGTTACCCATGCGGCCAGCCATGTGCATACCCTTGATGACGCGAGCCGGATAAGACGCCGCACCAATTGAACCGGGGCCTCTGTGGTATTTAGAACCGTGCGTTTCTGGTCCGCGCGACTGATTCCAGCGCTTAATCGTACCAGCGGTTCCCTTACCTTTTGAGGTGCCGATGACGTCAACCGTTTTGACATCTTCTAAAATAGAACAAGTAATTTCTTGCCCTACTTCATAGGCAGTCGCATCGTCGACGCGAAATTCTTTAACCACTTTTTGCGGGTCGACGCCGGCTTTGGCGAAGTGACCCTTTTGCGGTTTGTTTGTTCTGTTTTCTTTTTTCTTGTCAAAGCCAACCTGAATGGCGTTGTAGCCGTCGCTTTCGACCGTCTTCACTTGTGTGACGACCAGCGGGCCGGCTTTGATGACAGATACGGGCATCAATTTACCCTCTTCGTTGAACATCTGAGTCATGCCAACTTTTCTGCCGAGCATTCCTTTCATAATAACCTCCTGTTTCTTACAGCGGACTGCCCCCTAAGGGACATTCATACTAAGCCCACTCTGGCACTAGGCCATAATGGGTTATACTACAGCTTGATTTCGATATCGACACCGGCCGGAAGATCTAACTTCGTCAGTGCGTCAACCGTTTGTTGCGTCGGACCTAAAATATCGATCAAGCGCTTGTGCGTTCTCATTTCAAACTGTTCCCTAGAATCCTTATACTTGTGAACAGCGCGCAAAATGGTAATGATTTCCTTTTGCGTCGGCAGTGGCACCGGACCCGAAACGTCGGCGCCTGTGCGCTTTGCCGTTTCGACGATCTTAGCTGCCGAATTGTCTAAAATTTTGTGATCGAATGACTTAAGTCTGATTCTAATTTTTTGAGCGCTAGCCATAAAATACCTCCTATTCGCCCTCTTTTCGTCGTAAGCTATCGAAAACTCGGCCGGGTGTTCCATACCCTGTCAAAAACAAAAGCCGATTTTTTCTCAGCTCGCTCACTTCTTTGTTGAGTGAACAATTCTCGGCGGAAATTATCTAATTTAACTGGCTAAGAAATCAGTCACTTCCCGCTTCATCGCAGTTCAAACACTCCGCTATTCTACTATATATAGAAGTCAATTTCAACATTAAAAATGCCTTTTCGGCAATAAAAAATATTATTTTTTTGTAATAATTAACAACCCACTATATATAGTGGGTGGCAGTTAAAAAATTGTGTTTTATCGGTAAATCAGATATTCCTCGCCAATGTGCACTTTTAGCGCGGAAGCGACCGCATCTAATGCAAGTAATACTTTGTGCCCCGCCCCAAGCCATATTTGTGAACGCGGTTCTTTTCAACTAAACTATTGAGTAATCGCACCACCTTAGCTTTACTAAAACCGGTTTTTTGCGCCAATTCACTACTGGCCAAGTATATGCCTGACGCCAATTCATCAACAATTGTTTTTTCGCCTAACGACAATTTTTCTTTCATCGATAAAGCCGGCAATATCGTTATAACACTGTTTTCTGATACCTTAAAAACCGGCTGATGTTTGCCATCACAATAAGAAGCCTTAATTCGTCGTATGCCCGTTCCGAAAATTTCTATTATATTTAATCTGAAGAAAACATTGGCTATGACAGGATTTCTTAAATTTGATACATAGCCGCGCAGATATTCTGATTCACTTAAACCGATTGGCAAACCACCGACCGAGAATATTTCGATTCTATCACTGTACATTGCAATTCTAGTATGTGCATTTACGTCCCAAGTTCGATGAGCTAAAGCATTGGCAACACTTTCTCTAAATGCTTCTTTAGGAATTAAATATTTTCTCCTCCTTTGCATTTCGACAATTTCTTCAACTTGGTAGTACATGTTAAATATTTCTTCCGCCCTGCGCAATTGCCTTATAATAGAAACGCCCGCAATTGTTTCCCTAAATAATATTTCATTAATACTTGAACCAAAGCGAACGACATCTATGCCGGGAAATTCGTTATTGTCCGATAGCAAAGCAGCTGCATTGTTATATTGATTTTTGATATCCAATAAGCCCAAGGTTCTAAGCGTATCGGCATTTGGTCTATCGATATTCATTTCTGTTTTCAACGCATTAAACAAATTATCAAATTTCAGTTTGTCTTGGTTAATCGGCAATGCTTCAAAAGATAAGTTTTCGCCCAACAATATTAGCCTTTTTAATTCTATTTGATCACACTCTACCGTTGCAGTATCACTTCTCTTATAAGCCTTCCCCTTATACAAATAAGGTTTATGAACGCCCTCTTTTACGAGCAAGCTAATAACATTTGTCTTTCGATTTATATTAAACGAAAAATCTGGCTTAGGTTTAATTGAATCGTTTATTTTATTCTCAATGGTTAAACAAACATCATCGCAATTGCCGACGCCAACTGCTTCTCCATTGTCTTTTATACCAAAGATAATTTTTCCTGCTCCATAATTAGCAAATGCCGAAACGGTTTTTAAAAAGCTATTCGTCACAGCCTCTTTATATTCTAGATTTTTATTTTCTTTCACATCAACCACCTCATATAAATCGTAACATACTTAAAACGCAAATGCAACGAAAACTTTTTCGTTGCATTTGCGTTTTATAATAAACTAACATAATCAGTATCTTGAATTAGTGAAGAATAACCCATCACCTAGAAATAAAATCACTTTCTTCAATAAATTTAAGCCATTCTTCAATGACTAATTGATATTTCTTATTGTATATTTCTCGGTAGGCTAGGTTCAAATCCTTTGCATTATAGAGTAACATAAATTTACTGATGCCATATTCATCAACCAGATACTTGACAAATGAATGACTTAAATTATAAAACATTGCACGTTTTTTTATATCGTCGCGCGACGATATGTCAATTTCAGCCATTTTATTGCCAATTGACTTCAAGATGGGCGCATACGCTTCCATATTTGAAGTTCTAAAATAGTCTTTTACAACTTGGTGCACCGGCTCATCACCCAAAAATAACGCGTTTTCTGAATTAAATTCACTCTGCATTAATTCCGCCAGCCCCTCGCGCAAACTTCTCGACGTTTGGTTGGGCGCAAGCGCGTGCGTAATTTCATGCGTAATCGGCAAATGGTCTTTATCATACCATTTATAGTTAAATAGAATTGTCAAAGGCGGATTATGAACGCGCGATGTTCCGCTAGTCAAAATAATATCGATATAAAAATCATCGCCAACGCCATTCTTGCCAGCGTATTGTTCTTTCCAGTTTGGGCAACTCAAGTATTCACTTACGTTTAATACAGCCCTATCAATATCTTGTAAAAGCGTCTTAATATCATCTTCTGTCTTTCTATTCAGCTCAAATTTATCTAATTCCGACACGGCAAACTGGGCAAAGCGAGAATAGTAAACGCCGTCGTCAAGTCGAATGTCTATCTGTTGCGGCAGATTGCTCATATTTTGACTGTTACAAGAAACCAGCAGCATAACGACTAAAAACAATATCAGTAACTTGCAGCTATTACGCATCTTCTCATCCCTCAAAAATAAAAGACAACCCGACGATAAAAATTATATCACCCGCATCTTTTTTTAGCAAATTTACTTTTAATTTTGACTACGCGAAGCTTGCGCGGGCGCATTACAATAAGAAAAGCCAAAAGCACCCCATTAGGGATGCTTTTATCATTTACAAAATTATTAAAGCGGCATTACTTAACCTTTTTAAATTCTTCTCCATCGATGAAAATAGTATCGCCCTCTTTTTTAAAGCTCAACTCTTCTGAGGTCTTTTCGCCCAACATTTCCATCTCCATTATAATTTTATCGCCCTTTACTTCATAAGTGCCCTCAAGTATCAGGCCGTCGCCATCAATTTTCATCTCGCCATCTTTAAAAGTGACCGAAAAATCTCCATCCTCTTCAGCAACCGATTTATAGGTGCCCTCTAACTTATCTGAACAACCCGCGGCGACCGACAAAACCATTACCAACATCAATAGAATAGCAATATTCTTTTTCATCTCATCATCTCCTTTTTCACAGAATTATTCAACTAAGCCATCATTACTTGACATAAATATTATATACCAAATTGACAAATCTATCAATAACCGATTGCCAATACAGCGTTTACATAATGGTGCCAGGTTCAATTAAGTGGAAGGAAAAGCAACGCGATTGTCAGCGACGCCAGCGCGCGATAGACAGCCCTTTAATGGCTGCGCGTACTTGGCGCGTAGGTGCGTTTAAAATGATTTTCGCAGGCCATTGCGTAAAAGCCGCCAACGGCGGCTTTAGCGAGGACCGGGCGGCTTGGTCGAGTGGGTTGCTTACGCGAGCAGTAAACGGAACGTTTACGACCAGCGCCAGTAAATCTTTGATTTACGACCAGACGCCTCCCGCAGCGTTAGCATAAGGACTGCGATAAATTCCACTACTGCGCCGTAAGCGCGTCCACCGTAGCGCAGACTTAAAGGGCTTTCACAAAAGCGCAAGGAGCGTTTCAATCGCTTAACGGTTGGAAAGTCGAAAGTTTACACAGCGGTGCCAGGTTCAATAAAGTGGTAGAAAGTTGAAAGCGGAAAAGCACAAAGCAAAAGCACCCCTAAGGGTGCCTTTGTTATCTTGTAATGTCTCTCGTTTTACTCAATAATGCTCGCTACTGCACCGGCGCCGACTGTGCGACCACCCTCGCGAATTGAGAAGTT
>PDWI01003903.1_pt1 | contig 20547 bp, 10 predicted proteins | sample 1430891 | NCBI WGS metagenome assembly PDWI01 (sample SAMN01162508, study PRJNA174530) | Oral metagenome, whole genome shotgun sequencing project. | biome: Marine environment; feature: Marine mammal; material: Swab sample of the gingival sulcus; isolation source: swab sample of gingival sulcus... | reverse complement strand
ATTTATATAATAGAAAATAATGCAAGATATTAGAAATGTAGCCATTATAGCTCACGTTGACCACGGAAAAACAACCCTTGTGGACAAAATGCTATTGGCTGGTAAGCTCTTCAGAGAAGACAAAGAAGGCGATGTAGACACCTACTTAGATAGTAATGACCTTGAACGTGAACGTGGTATCACGATTCTTTCAAAGAACGTAAGTATTAGTTATAAGGGGACGAAGATTAACATTATTGATACCCCAGGGCACGCCGACTTCGGAGGAGAAGTAGAGCGAGTGCTTAACCTTGCTGACGGCTGTCTTTTGCTTGTTGATGCTTTTGAAGGACCAATGCCTCAGACACGTTTCGTTTTGCAGAAAGCTATTGAGATGGGTTTGAAACCGATTGTTGTGATTAACAAGGTGGATAAGCCAAACTGTCGTCCCGAAGAGGTTCAAGACCTTGTCTTTGATTTGATGTTTAGCCTTGGAGCGACAGAAGAACAGTTGGACTTTGCTACGATTTATGGTTCGGCTAAAGAAGGTTGGATGAGTGATGACTATCAAAAGCCTACAGAAGATATTACAATGCTCTTAGACACAATCGTTGAGCATATTCCTGCTCCGACACAAATCGAAGGTCCTTCACAAATGCTTATAACCTCGCTAGATTTCTCTTCTTATGTAGGGCGTATCGCAGTGGGGCGTGTGCATCGTGGTACATTCAAAGAGGGACAAGATGTTATGCTTTGTAAGCGTGATGGAACGATGAAGAAGACTCGTGTCAAAGAGATTAACATCTTCGAAGGTTTGGGGCGTGCTAAGGTTGAATCTGTTTCATCGGGAGATATTTGTGCTTTGATTGGTATTGAAGACTTTGAAATTGGAGAAACGGTAGCTGATGCTCAAGAACCTGAAGCGTTGAAAACTATTAACGTTGATGAGCCAACGATGTCAATGCTTTTCACAATCAACAATTCTCCATTCTTCGGAAAGGAAGGTAAGTTTGTAACAAGCCGACACGTCTATGATAGACTAATGAAAGAGCTTGATAAGAACCTTGCTCTTCGAGTAGAACCAACGGAATCAGCAGATAGCTGGTTAGTCTTTGGTCGTGGAGTTCTTCACTTGTCTGTTTTGATTGAAACAATGCGTCGAGAAGGCTACGAGCTACAAGTGGGACAACCTCAGGTACTGTATCGTGAGATTGATGGAGTAAAGTGCGAACCTGTTGAACACTTAACTGTAAACTTGCCTGAAGAAAGTGCAAGTAAAATCATCGATGTTGTTACGCGTCGTAAGGGGGAGATGACAATGATGGAAACTAAAGAAGGTCGCACTTTCTTAGAATTTAATATCCCTTCTCGTGGTATTATCGGCTTAAATAACTACGTGCTGACTGCTTCTGCAGGGGAGGCCGTAATGGCTCACCGTTTCCTTGAATATCAACCATATAAGGGAGAGATTGAACGTCGTACGAATGGTTCTATCATTGCTCTTGAGGGAGGAACGGCTTTTGCCTATGCCCTGAACAATCTTCAGAGTCGTGGTCGTTTCTTTATCTCTCCTCAGGAAGAAATCTATGCAGGACAAGTTGTCGGAGAACACACTAAGGAAGGCGATTTGTGTGTAAACGTTTGTAAGAGTAAAAAGCTTACGAATATGCGTGCTTCGGGTAGTGATGATAAGGTCGCTCTTGCTCCTCCAGTTGTTTTCAGCTTGGAAGATGCTCTTGAATACATTCGTCCTGATGAATACGTGGAGGTAACGCCAACGTCTATGCGTATGCGTAAGATTATTTTGGACGAAACAGAACGTAAACGTCAGAATAGATAGTATTTATTTACATCTTGCTACTAATAAGTTAGGTTTACTTAAATAATTTAATATATAAAAGCCTTAGCCAGATATGGTTAAGGCTTTTGTTATTTTGTGGAAAAAGTTTATCTTTGCTTGCAAATACTAGATAAACTAGACATCTTAGTTGATTATGAGAAGAATTATTGTTTAACAACTTAACATAGAAAAGAAATGAGAAAACTTTACTTATTCTTAGTGCTAATGATGAGCAGTCTAATGGTTTTTGCTCAAGCACCTGAATTTACGGCAGAAGGAGCTTCTGAGGCAGATGCACACTGGTACTATCTTCAATTTGATCGTGGAGGCATAGTTCTTGGTGTCGATGAAAGTGGTGCTTTCATTCAGATGGAAGCTGCTAAAACTGATGGACAACAGTGGAAACTTGTAGGAACAGCAACTAACTTTAAGCTTGTTAATAAGGAAACTTCTAAGGAAGTATTCTTTGATAAAAAGGAGTTGCCAAAGAATGATGATGGTGAAGATGATATTGATGCTAATCCATCTCGCTTTATTCTTAAGGATGCTGGGCAAGGTACAGCTCTTAAATTAACTGATCTTGGCGAAGGTTTTTATGAAATTGCTCTTGAAGATGCAAGTCTTGCTAAGTATGGCTGTATGAACCTTTGGCTAGGTGCTGCCGAAGGTAACCCTCTTGGTAGCTATACTGCTGGTGATGGTGGTAATAAGTTTAAGTTTGTAACGCCTGATGCTATTCAAACTATTGATCGTGTAGCTCCAGAACTGTCTACAGCTGATAAGGAAGTTTGGTATTACATTCGCTTTATGAAAGGTAATGGCGTTCTTGAATCTCAAGGAGAAGGAGCAAAATTGCTTACAGCTACTTTTGAAGCAGGTAAGGAAGAGCAACAGTGGAAACTCGTAGGTAGCAATCGTTATAACCTAGAGTTTATCTGTAAAAAAGATGCTCTACATATGTATTACAACAAGGATGAAGGACGTTTCTTTACAGCTAAAGACCAAATGGGTGAGCTAAAGTTTGTGGGAAGCACAAGTAGCAATTTCCAAACTTCTTGGTGTATTGGTGTTCAGACTGCTGTTAATAGTGCTGGTCAAACAATGAACCAATTTGGAGGTCAAGGCATTGGTAAAGACCTTGGACTTTGGAATAATAATGACCCAGGTAATGCTCTTGAGTTTATTAAGGCTGAAGGAGTAAAGAAAGCTGAACTTCCAGTGTTTAGTTCTGAAGCTAATGGTGATAACTGGTATCAGCTTAAGTTTAAGACTGGAGAGAACGTTATCGAAGCTATGGAAGATGGTGCTGAGGTAAAGGTTGCTGCTCCTGAAGATGGTAAAGATGCTCAGCTATGGCGTCTTGTAGGTGAACAAGGAAACTTTATGCTAATCAGTAAGACTGGCTTATACCTTAAACTTGGAGATAAAACATTTATCGGTACAAGTGAGAAAGCTGGAGAACTTTCACTAAAGGAAACTCCTAATGTAAATCTTTCTGGTGCTTGGGAAATCTTCACGCCAACAAATGCTAATCGCTCTATCAATCAAAATGGAGGAGCTAAGGTTGGAGCAACTCTTGCTCTATGGAATACTGGAGATGTAAACAACCCTCTTACTTTTGAGTTTGTTAAGAAAGAAAACTACTCTAAACTTCCAGAGAAAGAAACTAACCCAGTTGTAGCTCTGGAGAAGGTGCAATCTATTGCTGTAGCTGGTCGTACAGTTACTCTAGAAAATGCTCAAAAGGTTGTGGTTTATACTATTACTGGTGTTAAGGTTCTTGAAACGAATAATGCGACATTCACTATTCCTGCAGAAGCTGGTTCTGTAGTAATCTTGAAGACTGCTAAGGGCGTTATCAAGCTTGCTCTATAAGGTTAGAGTTTAATAACATAATACTAACGAGGCTCGGACGAAAGTCCGAGCCTCGTTTTTTGCATACAAGCCGTTTCTTTGTTTAAGGTAAGTAAGAGAGGTGGAGTTATTCAAAGCTTTCGGCATAGTCTTCGAAACTAATACGATAGTCACAACCCTCTTTGTAGGCACTACAGCCATAGACCTTATTTCCTCTTATGATATGTCCTTTCTTACATTTCGGGCATAGAGGTAATTGTTTTAGGGCTTCCTGTCTTTTGGCTTCTTGTTCAGCACGTGCTTGCAGTTCAGCCTTACTAATCATTGTTTCTTTTACAAGATGGTGTACCATTGCTTTTAGCTCATCAAGGAAGTCCTCGGTGCTTAGTTCTCTTCGCTCTATCTGACGAAGTTTATACTCCCATTGACCTGTCAGCTCGGCACTCTTAAGAAGTTCGTAGTTAATTGTATCAATTAAGTTTACCCCAATCTCAGTTGCTTTCAGTGTACGTCTAGCCTTAGTGATGTAATTGCGTTTGAAGAGCGTTTCAATAATGTTTGCTCTTGTAGAGGGGCGACCGATACCGTTCTCTTTCATTGCTTCTCGGAGGTTGTCATCATCAACAAACTTACCTGCCGTTTCCATTGCACGCAGAAGTGTTGCTTCGGTAAATGGTTTTGGAGGCTGTGTTTGTTTTTCTTTTAATTCTGGCTGATGTGCTCCGTGTTCGTCAAGAACAAAGGTTGGTAATAAGTTAGCTGAGCTTTCCTCTTGCTCCTTATGTTCATCATCATCTTCTTGATTGTTTGTATTATTTTGGAAGACCACTCGCCAACCTTCTTCAAGAATTTCTTTCCCAGAAGCCTTAAATTTAATGCCCTCAACTTGAGCTTTGACGGTCGTTGTGCTGAACTTACAATCAGGATAGAAGGCCGCGATAAAATGCCTTGCGATTAGGTCAAAGACCTGTGCTTCTCTGCCTGAAAGTCCTCCAGCTCGCTGTCCTGTCGGGATAATGGCGTGGTGGTCGGTAACTTTCTTATTATCAAAAACTTTTTTGCTCTTACGTAGCTTTTTGGCAGAGAGTAGGGGGGCGATTAGTTCGCTATAGCCGTCCAACCCCTTGAGGATATTCCCTACTTTCGGATAAATATCTTCGCTAAGGTAGGTCGTATCTACACGAGGATAAGTGCAAATTTTCTTTTCATATAAGCTTTGGATTGTGGCAAGTGTTTCTTCGGCAGATAAGCCAAACTTCTTGTTACAAGCGACTTGCAAGCTTGTTAAGTCAAAAAGTCTTGGGGGTAAGTCTTTCCCAGCTTTCTTACTAACGTCCGTAATGAAGAGGTCTTTCCCTGTAATCAGCTCTAGGTCGGCCTGTGCTTCGTCAGGTTTATTGTACTTTTTCTTCTCAGCTGAGAAAGTTGTTGCTCGGTAATTCGTCTTTAGCTCCCAATAGGTTTCGGGCTTAAAATTTTCGATTTCTTTCTGTCGCTCTACAATCAAAGCGAGCGTTGGTGTCTGAACACGTCCCACAGATAGCACTTGTCCACGAGGAGCATATTTGATTGTAAAGAGGCGAGTTGCATTCATTCCCAAGAGCCAATCACCAATAGCACGAGCCAGTCCTGCCTCATAGAGGCTCTGAAACTCGGAAGATTCTTTCAAGGAAGCAAAGCCCTCTCGGATAGCTTCGTCCGTTAGCGATGAAATCCAAAGACGTTTAATTGGCACTTTACAGCCACACTTATGCAGAACCCAACGTTGAATTAATTCTCCCTCTTGTCCAGCATCACCACAGTTGATGACCATTTCTGCTGTTTTGAGAAGTTCTTCAATCGTGCTGAGTTGTGCCTTGTAGTTGTCTATTTCTATTGCCTTAATGCCGAAACGCTCTGGTATCATTGGCAGAGCTGATAAACTCCACGCCTTCCAATTAGGCTGATAGTCTTGTGGCTCTTTTAGGGTACAGAGATGACCAAAAGTCCAAGTTACCTGATAGCCATTGCCTTCATAATAACCAACACCTTTGTTTACTTTTCTATCTTTTGCCCCTAAGATTGTAGCAATGTCCTTTGCTACGCTTGGTTTCTCGGCAATACAAACAATCATACGTTTTTACTTTTGTGTTCAACTAACAAAAATACAGAAAATACTTTGGATTATAAATTTCTAATTTCTCCCTCTGAGCACAATGCAAAAACTACATCATTGCTTAATAATCTCCCTTACTTTTTCTCTTAATTCTTCTCTATTAGGGAGTAGTAATTGATACTTCGATACAAACAGTTGGTTTGTGATATTTGCAGTTGCGTATTCAACTAAGATATCATCTTTATCTGCACCTAATACAATTCCTATTGGAGCGTTATCTCCTTCTGTATTCTCTTCTGCAGAAAAATAGTTTAGGTACAGATTCATCTGCCCTATATCTTGATGATTAACTTTTCCCTTTTTTAGGTCAATGAGTACAAAACATTTCAATATCCTATGGTAAAAAACTAAATCAACGTAAAAGTGTGTATTGTCTAAAGTGATGCGATATTGTTTGCCTACAAAAGTGAAGCCCTTACCAAGTTCTAATAGAAACTGCCCTAACTTATCAATGAGTTCATTTTCTAAGTCTTTTTCTAACCACTGATTCTTTTCTTGTAGTTTAAGAAACTCAAAGACATAAGGATCTTTTACAATATCTCTAGCTTGGCTTGGTAACTGTCCTTCTTTAGCAAGAGTTAAAACTCCATCTTTATCCTTACTTAATGCTAGTCGTTCAAATAGGGCAGATTGTATTTGGCGTTTTAGTTCTCTTACCGACCACTTTTCTTTTTCTGTTTCTTTGAGATAGAAAGAAAAAGCGAGGTCATCTGATATACTTAAAAGCTCTGTATAGTGCGACCAACTTAATTTGCTAGACAGTGTCTGGCAAATTGGGAAACGTAAATAAAGCAGTCGCATATTTTGCAAATTAGAACGACTAAAACCTCGTCCATATATCTTAGTTAAATCTTTGGCTAAGTTCTTAAGAAGCTTACTTCCATATTCGGCTTTTTTACTGCCATTTTGTTCGTATTCAACAATTTGTTGTCCAATATTCCAATATGTTTCCACTAATATGGTATTTACATTTTGGAAGGCTTTCTCTCGTCCCAAAGCTAGTAAATCACCAATGTTAGTGATTAAATGAGAATATGGTTTTTGTATTGTTTCCATTTGTCGTTTTTACTTTTGTGTTCAACTAACAAAAATACAGAAAATACTTTGGATTATAAATTTCTAATTTTCCCCCTCTGAGCACAATGCAAAAACTACATCATTGTTTGATACTTTTCCTTTCTTACAAAGAAAAATTAGGGTCAGCTAATATCCTTAAAAATTTTGACATATCCTCTTTAGAAATAGGGAGTGGTGACTTTAGGCTCGTTGCAAAGTTTGATTTCACCACGGCGTGAAAAACTTTTCACTCCGTCGTGTAATTTATTTCACTCCGTGGTGAAATGAATTAAAAGCTAAGAATGAAGAGGAGAAGTTTCACTAAGCACAAAATAAAATGCCGAATGAAGGGGAGAGGCTTCTCCCATTGTTGTTTTAGTGAAAGAAGAATACGCTCAATAGGGACACTTTGACTACATTTCGACAGGCTCAATGACCGAACCGAAGGTCGCCCTCAAGGCAAATAATAGTTGTTCGTTAAAAACTTAATTGCTGAAAGGTAGTTATGTAAAGCTCTATCAAGGAGGACGCTTTAGCTTGCCTCGAGGCAATTTATCCCTTAGCTAAGGTGTTAAATCGAAAAAAATGATAAATAAAGCATCAAGACTTTATTTAAGGCACAAATGGTTTAGGAGATGAAATCTTAATAAAATAGGTGAAAGATTTTTTTAATTTTTATTTTCTACAGCTTCTAATAAGTTTAGTGAAAACTATACATTTGTTCTGAATTTTCTTGCATAGGTAAACAATTATTCTTTACTTTGCCCCATATAGACTAAGTGTTGGCTGAAAAATTCATAATAGGTGTAATGCTTTTGAGTTGCGTATTACTAAAACTATTATAAGAAAAATTGTCTTATTGTTAGCTGTAAGTTTTCACTATTAATAGTAAAACTTGAAGAAACTTTATATCTATTATTTCGCTAACTAATAGGGTCTTATTTGATATAGATTAAATGATTTTGGAGCAAGTACATTCGAGATATATAAACAAAACTAAATGATAGGCAGATATGGAAAAACTGAAACAACGTAGTATAACCTTAATGGTTTCCTTATTCTTGTTTTCTGCTTCTTTACCGAGCTTTGCCCAAGTACAGCAAGGTAAAACCTCTAGTAGGAAAAGTCAGCAAGATAAAAAATCTAATGAAAGAGTTGTTCGAGGACGTGTAACTGACGATACGGGAGAAGGTCTTCCTAGTGTGACAGTCTATGTCGCAGACCTGAAGATTTATGCTCTGACAGATATTAACGGTTATTATAAACTTAAAATCCCTAGAAATAGAGATGTCAGTGTGCATTATTCTTTTGTTGGTCTAGTACCACAGACAAAAGTCTTCCGTAAGGGTGGGGGAGATGTCAAGCAGAATATTCGATTAAAAGATAATAAGGAACTTGAGGCAGTTGTTGTTACGGGGATTTTTAACCGTAAACAAGGAAGTTTTACAGGATCTGCAACGACTATTACTTCACAGGATATTATGAAGAATGGCACACAGAACGTTTTCCAAAGCTTGAAGAACCTAGATCCAACCTTGCAGATTGCAGATGGTTTCCTCAATGGTTCTGACCCCAATAGTATGCCAGACTTGTCTATTCGAGGTACATCTAGTTTGCCTCTACAGCAGGGGGGCGACTTCCGTAGTCAATATAATAATCAACCTAATCAGCCTCTGTTTATTCTTGATGGTTTTGAAACGTCTATTGCGACTATTCTTGACCTAGATATGAACAGGATTGAATCGGTTACTATTCTTAAAGATGCCTCTTCTAAAGCTATTTATGGTTCTAAGGCAGCTAATGGAGTTATTGTTATTGAAACGAAGAAACTCAACGGTAATGAGCAGAGAGTTACTTATAATGGTAATATCTCTTTTGAAATGCCAGACCTCAGTAGTTATAATCTGACCAACAGCTTGGAGAAACTAGAGGTTGAGAAGGCAGACGGACGCTATGAGAGGTCTAAGGTTTTTGGAACGATTGCATTGGAGCGTCTGTATAATGAACGTCGTAAGCGTGCTGTCGAAGGTCTTAATACCTATTGGCTTGCTAAGCCTCTGAGAACGGGGCTTGGACAGAAGCATAACCTAAGCATTGAGCTAGGGGACTCTAAAAGTTTGCGTACTGTTGTTAGCTTTACTTACAATAAGCTTGAAGGAGCTATGAAAGGTTCGCAAAGAGAGAATATCTCAACAACGGCAAATGTTTCCTATCGTACTGAGCACTTTATCTTCCGTAATATCTTAACTTATTTGGTAAATAAGAGTGAAGATTCTCCTTATGGTGCTTTCTCTCAATATGCACGAATGAACCCTTACTGGGAGGCAGAAGATAAACAGGGAAATATTTTACGCTGGGCAGAGAAAGATATTCCTAATCCAATGTATGATGCGACGATTGGGACATCACTAACACGAAACTATACTCAGTTTACAGATAATCTATATGCCGAGTGGGTAGCTACAGAAAATCTTCGTGCGACACTTCGTTTAGGCTATATGCAGAATAAGTCTGGAGGAGATATGTTCTATCCGGCTTCTCACTCTAGATTTGCCCTTCGTAAGGGGAATAAGGAAAATAATGGTTCTTATACACTTGACCACGGACACAGGGTACGTATGTCTGGGGACTTGAACGTTCGCTACTCTAAAAAGTTTGACAAGCATTACTTCTTCGTTAATGCAGGTTCTTTCGTAGCTCAGACGAATTCAGACTCTTATCGTCATATTGCAGAGGGTTTCTCTAATACTACAAAGGCTGATATTACTTTTGCTCGTCGCTACCAAGAGGGGCGTAAGCCTGCAGGTTTCACTTCTCTTAATAGAGAGGCTAGCTTTCTTTTAGCTACAACTTACGACTACGACAACCGTTATATGCTTGATGCAACGGTGCGTGAGAGTGCATCTTCGCTCTATGGAAGTGAGAATAGGTGGGCAAATAGCTGGTCTGTCGGTGCCGGCTGGAACGTGCATAATGAAAAATGGTTGGAGAACTTTACGCCACTGAAGAAGCTAAAGATTAGGGGTTCACTTGGTTTGACGGGTAACCAAAACTTTAATACAAATTCTTCTATTGCAACCTACAACTATTATTCAGGTATTATTTACGGAGGAATGACAGGTGCTTACCTAAGTAATATGCCTAACCCTGAGCTTAAATGGGAGCAGAAGATGGACTATAATATTGGTCTAGATGCTACGATTTATGGACTGAACCTAAGCTTCGACCTTTATCGCTCTGACACGAAGAATATGCTTACGGACTTGACAATTCCAACTTCTACAGGTTTCCAAGTTGTTAAGGATAATCTTGGTCTAGTGCGTAACTCGGGTTTTGAGCTAAAAGCAAGCTACAATGTCCTTAGAAGTAAGAAAGGCTACTTGAATATTTTCGGTAGTATCGCAAGTAACGAGAACTATATCGTTAGCTTGTCAGAGAGCCTAAAAGCTTATAACGATAAAATCAAAGAAAACTCTGTCAAGACAAGTAAGGCTCTAAGCCGTCCTATCGCTCTCTATGAAGATGGAATGTCAATGTCTACGATTTGGGCTGTGCCATCTGCTGGTATTGACCCTGGTTTAGGGAAAGAGATTTTTATCAAGCAAGATGGAAGTTATACTTACACTTATGACCCAACAGATTTGAGAGCTTTGGGTGATAGCAAACCTCTCTACCGAGGAAACTTTGGTCTGAGTGCTGAATATAAGGGCATTGGTCTGAATGCTGTATTTAGTTTCTTAGGAGGAGGACAAATTTATAACTCAACGCTTGTATCTAAGGTTGAGAATGCAGATACGGAATATAACGTTGATAAACGCCTTGCCGAAGGTCGCTGGCGTAAACCTGGGGAAGTAACACGTTTTAAGAAGTTTAAGAATTCAATTAAGACGCGTCCTACATCTCGCTTTATCCAAGATAGAGATGAATTGCATTTCTCTAGCTTGTCACTCTATTACAAAGTGCCAGCTTCGTTCTACAAGAAGTTTAAGATGAATCAACTACGTGTTTCGCTTAATATGAATGACCTAGCAACCTTCTCTTCTGTCAGAGTAGAGCGAGGAACAAGTTATCCGTTTACACGTAAACTATCAATGTCTATTACAGCATCATTCTAAAAAAGTATACTATTATGAAGAAATATATTTATGTCCTTTTAGTAGGACTAATGTTAAGCTCTTGTAATAAATGGTTTGACGTTACCTCTAGTTCGGAGATACGCAAGAAGGAGCATTTCAAAACCGTCAAAGGTTTTCAGCAGAGTTTGGTTGGTGCTTATATTGGGATGGCCAAAGATAATCTCTATGGCAAAAACCTAAGTTGGAATACGATTGAGCTTCTTGCTCATCAGTATAAGGTGTCTTCTGAAGAAACGCTCAAAGCTATTTATCATCATAATTATAAGGATAAAAATGTTAGCTTAATCTCGGATAATATCTGGGCAAAAGCGTATAACATAATTGTTAATATCAATGATGCCTTGGCAAGCCTAGAGGAAAAAAAATCTACAATTGACCCAATAGACTATGCAGTGCTAAAGGGAGAGTTTTTAGCTCAGAGAGCTTATCTGAACTTTGACCTTATGCGTCTGTATGGTGCTGGTGGCTGGGCTACTAGAGGTGATGAGGTCGGGAAGAAGTTTGCTCCTCCTTATGTTACTAAGCTGAGCAAGAATACAGAACCTCAAATTACTATCCAGCAAGCGTATGACCTTATAGTAAAGGATTTGGAAGAGGCAAAATCATTACTTAAAGATAATGATCCAATTACTAAGGCTAAGGAACAGAAGGATTATGCTCTGCTTAATTCAGATGGCTTTTATAATCATCGAGATTTACATCTTAATTATTATGCTGTTTGTGGTTTACTTGCCCGTGTATATCAATGGAAAGGGACAAATGAGGCGATGGAGCAAGCTTATGAGTCGGCAAAGGAAGTCGTTGAGTTCGGAGATAAGGGTCTTTATTCATATTTTGATACGACAATTGCCTTTATTTCGACTTGGCGTTTGCGTCCTGATGCTTATGCTATGGTGATGGAGTCGCTTTTCTCATTAGAAGTGCCAAAACTTGACAACAAGACAGCTCAGTATATTTTCCCAGATTTTAATAATTATAATCCTCTTCCTTTTCAAATTCAGAAAGATAGAGTTGAAGAATTATATGGCACGAATACTAGAGATATAAGGCTCTCAAAGCTACTCTATAAAAATGTAAAAACAGATAGCTATATGAGTCTTAGACTTTATCAAGCAGACCTAAATGCCAGCAATAGAAATAAGGTTAACCTTATTACGCTTCCAGAAGTATACTATATTGCAGCAGATGCTGTTTTGCAAACAAAAGGAGATATTGCAGAAGCTAGCAAGATACTCAATAGAGTACGTAAAGCTAGAGGCTTAGGTAAGCTAAAGACCGACATTACAGCAGAAGAACTAGCTAAGGAAATTAAGACAGAGTATGAGAAGGAGTTTATTGCTCAAGGAGTAATGTTCTACTACTACAAACGTAATAATTTGGCTACAATCCCTGGGATGGAAGAGGGGCAGAAAATGACAGACAAGGAATATGTATTGCCCTATCCTGATTTTGAAATTCAGTCTGGTCGCAGGCAATAAACGTTTAAAGAGAAAAAACTATGAATACAATATATAAGAATGTTTTGCTCATTGCTTGTGGGCTTGTTAGTTTATTTACTTTTTCTTGCAAAGAACAAGAAATCCCTTTCTATGACAAGCAGTATGATGCTGTTCGTTTCCCTCAGAGAGGAGAAGATAATACAGAGCCTATTGGCTATGATAAGGACAATAAGGTTTTTGTCGCTACTCATACCTTTATCAAAGTTAGTGATGATGCCGTTTTTGACTATAAGCTACCAGTAGAGCTTATCGGCTTGGTGGCTGAACAAGATAGAAAGATTGCTGTTTCTATTGACAAAGCGAGAACTCTTGCACCAGATGATAGTTATGAAATTGGTGAGGCTTTTATTCCTAAAGGGGAAAGAGAAGGACACATAATGCTTAAGCTAAAGAATTCAGCTGCTTTACAAACTAAGGTTAATACTTTAGTACTAAAGCTAGAGGCTTCCTCAGATTTAGCTCAAGGACCAGAAGATTTGATTTATGCAGTTATCTCTTGGAGTCAAATGATACCAGTACCAGTTCATCCAGACCACATTAAGACTTATAACACGCTTATTAAGGGGGAGAGTTCATCGTCTAGTACATCATTAGATTACTTTAGTCCTCGAGCTTTGCGTCTAATTGTTGAAGTGCTAGGTTGGGATGATTGGGACGACCATAAGGTTCACGGGATGACAGATGTTAACGGAGTTCGTTACTTTAAGTACAAATATCTTCCTCGTCCTGATGTTATTAGTAAGGGACAGAAGTATAAAGCTTATGCACAGAAACTGCAGAAGTATCTTGACGACTACAATGCTCAGCATCCAGGAGAACCAATACTTCACGATGCAGGTAAGTTGAAAGGAAAACCAATTGAAATTCGTTTGTAAGAGGTCGAAGTAATATAAAAGAATAAGTGTTATGAAACATAAAATTATATATGTAGTCGCTACATTAATGGTCTTGTCCTTTAGTTCTTGTTATAAGGATACAAGCACCTTAGCTGAGAATGAAATTGAAGCAATTAAACTTGATACAGCAGGTATTGAGCCAAAGCTTTTTGTTGAGTTTAATGAGGAACTAATCCTATCGCCAAAGTTTACACCCAAAGATGGACAGAAGGTTTCATTCCTCTGGTCTATTTCTGAGAAGGATAGAAGGGCTTATGACACGAAGATGAAAGTCATAGGCAATAATCTAGAGTTAAAGTATACAGTAGAACGTCCAATCTCCAATAGTCCGTATATTCTTAAGTTGGTCGTAAGAGATGATAGTCATCAAGGTCTTGAGTATATTTATACTTGGGATGTGACTGTTAATAGTCCATATATTACAGGACTTCTTATTGCAGAGAGCAAAGATGGACAAAAGACTAATTTTACTTATATTAAGCATAAAGAGTTGTCGCCGAACTACAAAAAAGAAGAAGCTGTTATTCGTAATGTGCTGTCAGAGGTTTCTAATGCTGGAGCTATTGACGGTCAGGTGAAGAACTTATATTATACATCTCTTGGGCGTCAATGGAGTAGGCATACGGCTTTATTATGGGCTTTGATGGAGGATGGGAAGCTTTATCGCTATAAGACCCAAAGTTTTACTTTAGATGGAGATTCAGATAAGGATAACCTAATCTTATTTAAGCCAACTGCCGATTTTAAGTTTACTTCGCTATTCAAAGCTGGCCCTTCCTTGTTTGCCGAAACGACGTCAGGTTATTACTCTCTTCCAGCAGAGCAACTATCTATATTTACTACAGCAGATATTTATCTCAAGGATGCGAAAATGAAGAATAGTATTGTTGCCTTTACTTCTAAGTCAAATCTAAAGAGCAATTATCTTATTTGGTTTGATGAAAATAAGAATGCATTTATGTCCCTTTCATCTGCAGGAAAAATTTTGGCTGTAGATGGTTTTGAGAAAACAGATGCTTTTGACCCTAATAAGCTTGAGGGACTAACTCCTCTTGCAGGGGAAATCGGAGATGATCACCTTAAAGCATCATTCTTAATGAAAGGGGCTGATGATAGCTATACTATTTATACTCTTGAACTTGCCAAGAAAGGTAAAAAGGGTTTTGCTTCAGGAAAATATAAGGTGCCGTCGAGCTTTATTCCCCAAATGGCAAAAGCTAAATCGTTCTTTTTCTCTAAGCTCAATCAAACTCTTTATGTGGCAGTAGATAAAGCTATTTATATTATTACCTATGGGGCAGGAGAAGAAGCTGTGGTTAATGAGCAACCAATATATACAATTAAGGATGGGGAAACAATTGATTTTGCTAAACTATTTATCCAAGGACAGTATGCAGCAAACTCTTCTGAAATGAGATTCTTAAAGCTTTATGGAACTCCTCCATTAGCACTTAATCTTCGTGCTCTTATTGTTGCATCACATTCTTCGGCAGATAAAGGCTTTGTTAAAGTTTTACCTCTTGCAGAAGGAGGTAAGGGTGTTGTGCAAGATAAAGCTCTTAGTTATGATGGGTTTTCTAAAGTCCTAGATGTCATAAGTATTGGTATGTAATTAAATTTAATATACTTATAAATGAAAAAGATTGTATTACTACTAACAGCTTGTTTGTTGGTAAGCACAAGTGTGCGAGTATCTGCACAAGAGCAGGAGTATCGTAAATTCCTCTTCTTTAAGATTAAGAAGAACTCAACGAAAAAGGCTCGTAAGAAGAGTAAGTACGAAAAGCTTTTTGCTAAGAAACATACAAAAGTGGAGGGATTATTTACCCTTCACTTAATGAATAATCGAATTTACTTTGAGATGCCCATTGACTTAATGGGGCGTGAAATGTTGATTGGTTCTACTATTAGTAAAATCTCAGATAATGCACACGCAGTTATTGGTTCAAAGCCTTATTCTCCTCTGCACGTAGAGTTTACTAAGACGGATAGTCACGTTCAGCTACGTGAGGTTAATCTTGGTTTTATTGCTGATAAGGGGCTGAGGAAAGGTGATGTTCAGGCAAATAGTCGTATCCCTAGTATTATAGAGAATAGTGAGATTTTGGCATATTCTCCTGATTCTACAGCTGTAGTTTTTGATATGACAAAGTTTTTTGTCGGAAATAATAAGAAGATGTATCCTTTTGATGATGTTGCTCTCATTGGACGAGTTAAGCGTAGAGAGGTATTTAAGCCTCAGAATTCTTATCCAATTAGCGTAAAGGCATTTAAAGATAATGTTACGATTACTTCAATGCTTTCTTATACCTATACGCTTTCTCTAGGGAATGGAGCTGTAATTGCTAAGGATAGCCCTTTTAGTGCAGAAATGACTCGCTCTATTGTTTTGCTTGATAAAGAACCTTATCGTCCTCGATTGGCAGACTATCGTATCGGGATTTTTAATTCGGCTCGTGAGATGTTAGCTTCGGGAGCTAAGACTTCTCGTTATGTTCGTTATGCTCGTCGTTGGAATCTTCAACCTAAGGATACTGTTGCTTATCGTCAAGGAAGGTTGGTTGAGCCTATCAAGCCAATCGTTTTCTATATGGATAATACCTTCCCTAAGCAATGGGTGCCTTATATCAAGGAAGGCGTAATGCAGTGGAATGAATTATTTCAAGAGATTGGCTTTAAGAACGCTATTCAAGTAAAGCCTTTCCCAACGAAAGAAGAAGACCCAGAGTTTGACCCTGATAACATCAAGTACTCTTGTATTCGTTATGCTCCATCAAATTTCCAGAATGCGATGGGACCTTCTTGGGTTGATCCTCGTTCGGGAGAGATTATTACAGCATCAGTTTATGTCTATCACGACGTTGTTAAGTTGCTCCGTCGTTGGCTCTTCATTCAAACAGCTCAAGCAGATAAGAATGTTCGAACGGTCAATCCTCCAGAGAAAGACTTAGGCGATGCTCTTCGCTATGTTATTGCCCACGAAGTAGGGCATTGTCTTGGCTTTATGCACAATATGATTGCTTCAAACTCTATTGCAGTAGATTCGTTGCGTTCGCCTGAGTTTACGCAGAAATATGGTACGACGCATTCAATAATGGACTATGCTCGTTTTAATTACGTTGCTCAACCTGGGGATAAGGAGCGAGGTGTAAAGCTTACCCCTCCTCGTTTTGGTGTGTATGATAGATATCTTGTTCGCTGGAACTATACGCCTATATTTGAAGCTAAGACAATTGAAGATGAAGCTAAGATAACGTCTAAGTGGATTACTGATGCTTTGGCTCAATCAGACTATTATCGTTATGGCAAACAGCAATTCACGGGTATTCTAGACCCTCGTTCTCAGAGTGAAGATCTTGGGCATAATGCAGTCCAAGCTTCAAGTTATGGGATTAAAAACCTTAAGTATATTGCTGGAAACCTAGATACTTGGATTACTACTGATGACGATGATTTCTCATTCCGTCGTAATATCTATGCTGGGATTATTGACCAATTGTTTACTTATATTAGGCACGTTGCGAATAATGTAGGAGGTTATAAGTCTAATAATGTTAAGAGTCAAGATAAGACGCCTCGCTATGAACCTCTATCTAAGCACAGACAGCGTGAAGCCTTGAACTTTCTAATCGCATTATATGATGATTTGGAATGGCTTGATACAGCTCCTGTTTTGAAGAAGATTTCTGTTAGTGGTTCGCCTAAGCACTTTATTCAGTCCATTCTTTCTCGCATAATGTTCAATCTGCCAATGCGTGTTTCTCGCTACGAAAATATGTCTGCAGAGTCTTATCAATCGGCTGAAACTTTTAAGACAATTTATGATTTTGTTTGGAATAGCAAAGGTGGGCGAGCAAAGAATTTGTCTAAGGATTATGCTGACTTGCAAGTTAGCTTTTTGAAGAACTTAACAGGTATTGTGAAGGCAACGAAGCGTCATCCTTCGGGTGTTAGCCTAAGAGAGGATTTTGATAAGGAGCTAAGTACTTTGCTTGGAGCTAAGCTTGAGCATTCAGACTTTTGTGCTAGCACTCAGGCTCTCTCATCTGATGTCCTAGGTTTTGAGCAAGTCCCTAATGATCGTTACGTTCAGACTCGTATTACTAAAGCAGATATTTATGCTTATATAATGCAAGTTAAAGGCTTAGTTAAGCAACGTATCAAAAATACAAGTGGAGATACTAAGGCTCACTATCAAGTGTTACTAAATCTTATTGAAGCAGATTTCTAAAAGATATAGGTGTATATTATGAAACAATATCTATCAAAAGTTCTTTGCTTTCTCTTACTCTTAGCAAGTCCTTCTCTTGGTTTTGCCAAAAGTAAGAAGGGACAAGACCCAATTTATCGAAAGCTTTTCCCTAAGAGTAAAGAACTAACGACTAAAAGGAATGGTCAATTAGGGATACATTATTATCAGAAAAAAATCTATCTTGAGTTGCCTCTTAGCTATGTCAAAGAGCGAGAGTTTCTTTTGCGTACCCTAATTTCTAAAAGTAGCCAAGACAGACTTGTTGGTTTATTGGGTTCGTCAAATAGATATATCCGAATGGAGCGAGTAGGGGAGAACTTACTCTACAAAGAGATTGTCCACAATATTAAGGCAAATCCAGAAGATAAGGCTCAACTCAAGGCTCTTCAGATGTCTAAGGGAGAACCGATATTTTATAAGTTCCCGATTAAAGGTTATACTAAAGATTCTGTTAATTTGATTTGTGATGTGTCAGCTCTTTACAATCCAATGAATAGAGATTTAGTGCAATTAAAGGGAATGCCTTTTAGACCAGTAATCCTAATCTCAAGTAGTAGCCCAAAGCGTAATTTGTCATTCTTCAATCGTATTGAAGCATATCCTAATGCTCTTATGGTGAGTAATACGCTAAGTACTTCTGTTGGTCTTAGTTTTTTGGGCATTTTCAACTTAGGGCAACATCAAGATTTAACTCTAGAGTATTCTTCTTATTTGGTCTTATTACCTAAGGATAAGATGGAAATGCGTGTTGCTAATAATAACATTGGCACAGGTATTAGTTACTATTACGATTATCGTCCTGCAATTGATACGAAGTTCAAGAAGGTGGTAACGAAACGCCGTTGGGCGATAGGAGATGAAATTACTTTCTATATTGCCCCTACAATACCTATAGGATGGAGAAAAGCTATTGAAGAAGCTTCCGAGCGTTGGAATGATGTCTTTGAGAGCAAAGAGTTAGGTCGTCCAATGAAGATAGAAGAGTATCCTAAGGATGATAAGATGTTCAACCCAGAAAACCCTAATATTAATACGATTGCTCTTTCTGATGCTACTTATCGTAGTATGCAAGTTAGCAATCTGACCGATCCACGTACTGGAGAGATTATAAGTTCTAAGATACTTGTTTCTCGTAATGCAGCAGCTCCAATCCAGCGTATGGGAATGGTACAGCTAGGGGCTGTTGATGAACGCTTCCGTTCTTACATACTACCCGAGTCTGCTCTTTGTGAGGCAATAAGGGGAATTGCTCTTCGTAATTTCGGTTATACCCTTGGTTTGGTTGATAATATGGCGGGTTCTTTTGCCTATAGCCCAAAGCAAATTCGCTCGGCAGAATTTACTCGTAAGAATGGTTTTACGGCTTCTGTTATGGACGACGTCTTGTTTAATACCCTAGCTTTACAAGGTGATAAGGAGCGAGGTGTTAGTCTAATCGTGGATAGAGTAGGGACAGCTGACGCTTTGGCTATTGAATATCTTTATCGCAACTTTTGGGAGAAGAACAAGGAGGAGAAAGAACTTCAACAGTTAGTCCTTAAGCACGAAGGTGATCCTCGTTATCTATATATTGGTGATTATGCTATAGTTCCGTCAGATCCTCGTGGGCAATCAGGGGATCTCGGTAATGACCCTATCACAACGCTACGCAATCGTACAAAAAACATTAAATACATTGCTCACAATGTTGCTAAATGGTTGGCTAGTGATGAGGTTCCAAATTATTACAAGAGTGGAATTCCTGATTATTTAATCAATGAGTATTACAGTAAGGTTTTATCTCCTCTTTTTGCTTATGTTGGAGGCTTCTATGTCAATGATGTTAATCAACGCTCTAAGCTCAAGCCGTATTCAAGCGTTCCTGCAAGTTTGCAACGTCGAGTAGTTAAGGAATTGATTAAGGCAAGTGAGGAGATTTCGTGGCTAAATAAGGAAAAAGCTTTCTTGCAGTTGGCAGGAGCTAATAGTAATGTTACCGAATTTATTGCTTCACAAGGCTTGCCAATGCGTGCTTTAATGCAACGCCTTAAATATCTCCCTTTCTCTGAGTCTAAGACGAAAGAGCCTTATCGTACGAAGGAGTTTCAGAAGGCGATAGAGGATTATCTCTTTGCTGATATTAGTAGAGGTAAGAAACTTAGTCCCGAGAAGTTTCATCTCCTCAAATCATACTATCTAGCTTTGTTGAAGCTTTCTCCTACGCTCAAGGAAATAGATAGAGCTGTTAGTTCCAAAAGAAAGGCTCTTGCTCTCACAGAAGAAGAGGAGGCTAAGGAGTATTCTGCTCTTGAACCATATCAGAGCTTCGCTCGTATGAGCTTAGATGAAGAAACTTCTGTTCGTCGTTTAGAACCAATTTTGTTCTTTCATCTTGAGGATCAAACGCCTTTCGTCTATAAGAGCTTAAAGCGTCTTAATGCTAAACTTCAGCAGGCTAAGAGAGTTTCCTCAGATAAGCATTATCGTAAGAAGTTAGACTACTATATTGAGGCAATTGACCGAGTCCTCAAACCATCATAACCAAGAATAAACGAGTTGTCAAAGGTCAGTGCAACACTTTTATAAAAAAATCATCTTTTAAGGACTTAAATATTCAACAGATTAAGAATTATTTCTGTCCGATAAAAATTACCAGTCTATTAAAAGCTTAAGCTAAATGCTTATATCGGCAATATCATTCTTTGGTATTGCCGATATTTTTTGCTCCAATAATAGTCTCCTACTTAGGAGATTTTTGTTACCTACGATACTAATTCTATTTTTATCGGACAGTAATGTGTCGTGTACTGAAAAAAGTTGACAGTTGTTAGTGGGTATTAATTAAAAATTTAACAACTATCAATTATGACAGTCAAGAAACATTTGAGCAATGAAGCTCGT
>PDWI01003902.1_pt1 | contig 20553 bp, 20 predicted proteins | sample 1430891 | NCBI WGS metagenome assembly PDWI01 (sample SAMN01162508, study PRJNA174530) | Oral metagenome, whole genome shotgun sequencing project. | biome: Marine environment; feature: Marine mammal; material: Swab sample of the gingival sulcus; isolation source: swab sample of gingival sulcus... | reverse complement strand
TCGAAAAGATAAATCACTACGGTGTCAAGCTCTCTCGAAGTACTACTTGTACGACTTCGTTCGCTTTCCTTGTAGTGACTTTACTTTTCTTTGACTATAAGATAAACGGTAAACAGCGAATTAAAGGAAAAAAGCTGTTTACCGCTCAGTATTATGCAATTCAGAGTCATATAATGGCTGGGAGCATTTGTGACTATGCTGGCGATATATCTGGGAGCAGTTGGGAAACGTCGTTAAAAAAACGCTCAACCGCTTTATACTGTCCTGCTGTGGTCTCTTCGCCATACATGGCTTGACGAAAGGCGTTAGAGTTAGCAATCCCTGTGGTATACCATGCGATGTGCTTGCGAGCGATACGACAGCCAGAATACTCACCATAAAATTGATAGAGTTCTTGTAGATGTGTGAGCACCACTTTTTGCAACTCGCTCAGCGAGGGCGGTGCAAGCAGTTCACCGGTAGCAAGATAATGAGCAATATCTCTAAATATCCATGGCTTGCCTTGAGCAGAACGCCCGATCATAATAGCGTCGCACCCTGTTTGCTGATAGACTTCCACCGCCTTCTGTGGCGTGTCAATATCACCGTTGGCAATGATAGGCATAGAGACGCTTTGTTTGACTTCTTTAATCAACTCATAGCGAGCCTTCCCACCATATTTATCCTCACGAGTTCGCCCATGAATGGCAAGTGCTTGAATCCCTGCCTCTTCGGCAATTTTGGCAATTCTTAAGATATTTTCTTCACCATTGCGATAACCTAGACGAGTTTTTAGAGTAACAGGCACATCAACGGCTTGCACTGTGGCGTTTAGCAGACGTTTTACTAACTCTTCATCTTGCAACAAAGCTGAGCCTGTCAACTTACGACAGACCTTTTTTGCAGGACAACCCATATTGATATCAATGATTTGAGCCCCATTGGCAACTTGATATTGCCCCGCCTCTGCCAGCTTATCAGAGTCTGCTCCTGCAATTTGAGCGGAAATGGGTGCAATCTCACCGTCAAAGTTGGCACGAAACATGGTTTTTTTCTTAGCATACAGACTGCTATCAGCGGTCATCATCTCACTAACCGCATGCCCTGCTCCAAAGGATTTGCACAATCTGCGAAACGGATTATCCGTCACTCCAGCCATAGGAGCAACAATCAGCCGATTTTGAATAGACAATCCACCAATGGATAGAGGCGTCAGTAGGGAGTGAGTGACAGGTTCGCTTTGATTCATATAACTAGTCAATCGCCTTTGCCAACTGCTCTGCCAACTCTGCTAACTCTGCATGGTCAGCCATTGCTGATTCATGCTTGCCTAATTCATGCACATGAGTAGGGATAAGATGTACATGATAATGAAAGATACTTTGTCCTGCTTGCTCATGATTGAGTTGAAGTTGTACAATCCCCTCACGATTAAGTACCTTGCGTTGAGCTTGCATCACCTTTTGAGCAGTGGCAAAAACGGCTTGAATATAGTCGGCAGGCATTTGTGTTAGCTCCACCGCCTTGCATTTTGGAATAACCAGTACATGACCTGTTGCCATTGGCATAATATCCATAAAGGCAAGGGTTTTGTCGTCTTCATAAACGGTGTGATTAGGGATTTCACCTCGTAAAATCTTAGCAAGAATGTTGTTGTCGTCGTAAGCTTGGATTGTCATAAATACTTCCTTTTTTTAACTAAATTTTTAAACCGCTACATTGTAACAGACAATTTTATGTTATAGTAGTGGCTGTTTTCAATTTGTTCCTTATGATATACGAGATGACAAGTTTTAATCCTAATACAGATTTACCTATCACTAAGCTACCTATCACTGAATTGCCTATCACCGAAGTCAGCGAGTTGGTTCAGCTATTACTCGATGATAGCCAGCCGTGGCGGGTGCATAATTGCAAACTGCTCAAGTTGCAATGTAGTAATCAGGGTAAGCTACCGCTGATTTATCATTATGATAGGTTATCAGATGCACTAAAGTCTGAATATCCACTGACGGGTACTTTATTAATGAATTTTGATAAAGCGATGAGTGCAACTGAAGCGTGTGAGCTGATTGGTGTAGCAACTGACAGTATTAGCAGTCCTAAGTTTGTTAAGATCACTGGTACAATTGTTGTCTATCATGAGCCATTGCAATTAGCAATACGTCTGCATTGGAGTAATACCAGTAAGATTGAAGATCCTATCTATTGTCAAACTAATAAACAAGCCATTAGCCTAGCAATGGAAAAATGGCAATTCGTTGGGGCAGTTGATACTTTGTATAAACTCAATAGTCGCCATCAAGATTTAAATATTGTGGTATATGACGAACAGGCAAGTAGAATAGAAGAGGGTTGCTATCTGCTACCTAAAAGTAGTGCTTATCAGGTTATGCCTCCTGCGTTTACCATTGCTCTGCTTGAAGAATTAAACAATAATAAGTCACGTTTAACCTGGATAGAAAAGGCGTTTAAAGAACGGTTAGATTGAGAGTGGCGTAAGCTTAGTGATTGTCAGTACCTAATAATGGGGAGGTTTGTCAGCCATTAAATCAAAGGGAGCAATGCCATCATCAGCATTGGCATGCAGATAGTTATACATAAGCTGTACTTGTCGTTGTAAGTCTTGTAGTTGTTGTCCTTGCCTGGTAACAACACTATTTAGTTCATCAACTGTTATCTCTAGATGAGCGATGGTCTCTTCAAGGGTGATGATTTGTTGCTCTGTACTGGGCATAAGATGTTACCTTATAAAGTCTTACCTTGTAAAATATTACTCTAATGGTTGAATTAATCCATGTCGTATGGCGAGATGTGTAAGCTTGACATCACTATCGACGCCGACTTTGTCAAAAATACGATAACGATAAGTATTCACTGTCTTGACACTGACAAATAACTGATCGGCAATTTGCTGTGGGCTTTGGCAATTTACGACCATAATGGCAACCTGTTTTTCTCGCTCGCTTAGTAGATCAAAAGGAGAGCTGACTTGGTTTGATAACAGTGCATCAGCAAGTTGCTCGGCAACGTCATTGCTAAAATAACGACCACCTGTATGTACTTTTTTAATGGCTTTGAGCATTTCTTCCATGGCTGTACCTTTGGTGATATAGCCACTGACCCCTGCTTTTAGTAGCATGGAGGGGTAAGGTTGGGCAGTTAGGCTACTTACGGCAATGATTTTGATATTTGGATCAATTTGTATTAATCGTTTGGTTGCTTCTAATCCCCCGATATTAGGCATATTGACATCAAGTAGGATAATATCTGGGTTAAGCTGTTTCGCCAGTTTAATCGCCATATCGCCACTATCTGCTTCACCAATCACTTCAATGTCATCATCGTCAGATAGCATTCTACTGATACCCATACGTACCAAATCATGATCATCAACAACAAGTACTTTAATCATATACACCTATCCGCTTAACTTTAACTTGTTTAACTTTTAATAATTAGAGTAAGCAACGCCTTAAAAACCACTCTTTTTAAAACTGCCCTCTTTAAAACCACTCTAATGCTTTATCAAACCACGTCGCTGATTCTTTTTGTGGTTTAGTATTTTCTTCATTTTTAATGCCTTCATGAATGCGTTGATCCAGAATGGATTGTTGCTCATCTAGCCATTTTTGTTCTTCTGCACGCTTTTCTGCTTCGTACAAGTTAACAGAGCATTCACTGGCTTCTCGAGGAAGATGTTCTGACAAGATAGGCAAATATCTACCTTCTAAACACTCTTCTTGTGATAAGCGTCCATCATTGTTTTCAAGCCAGACCCATTCTACATCTTCTGGTTGTGTTAACGCAACTGGGGTAAGCTCTAAGCGTTTCATATAGTCAATCCAGATTGGTAATGCACCATTACTTCCACTTAACCCAACTGGTTTGTTATCATCACGACCAACCCAGACAATGCTGACATAATTGCCACTATAGCCTGCAAACCATGAATCTCGATAGTCATTGGTTGTCCCTGTCTTGCCCGCTAGGTTAAGGTGCTTTCCTAATGATAATGCTCGTTTCGCTGTCCCTTTTTTAACGACTTGTTGCAGTGCATAGTTTATTAAGTAGTTTGCACTTGGATCTATGCTTTGTTCGGTAGATAGTCCATCACGCTGAAGAACACGTCCCTGACTATCTACGACACTACGAATACTATGTATGGGGGTATGAAAACCACCGGTGGCAAACACTTGATAAACATTCAACATATCCATCGGACTTAGGGCGGTCGAACCAAGAAATGCCGACGGATAAGGGTCTATATTTTCTTTTATACCCATTTTGTGTAATTTATCAATGAAGCTATCCAATCCAAATTGCATACCGATACGTACCGCTGCTTGATTGTATGACTGAGAGAGTGCCTCTGTTAAAGATACCTGACCATGACTACGCCCGCCATAGTTTTTCGGTATCCATTTTTTGCCATTTTTTATATTTATTTGAATGGGGCTGTCATCAACGGGACTGGCTAAGTTATAGGCGCCATGCTCCAATGCATTAAGGTAGATTACCGGCTTTAATAAAGATCCTACCTGTCTTTTGGCATCAATCGCACGGTTAAAGCCAGTAAACTGCCCATTGCCACCACCGACTACGGCGAGTAACTCTCCTGTGGCTGGATTGGCACTGACTAAAGCTGATTGCAAGTTTTTAGTGTATTTACTACTCTTGCGTAGCTGTTTTACTTTTTTACGTACAGCTTTATCCGCGGAAGATTGTGCTAATGGATCTAGGGTGGTAATGATTTGCAGACCTTCATTTTTAAGATCATTAGCATCATAAACTTCGTTAAGCTCTCTTTTAACGATGTCTAAAAATGCTGGGAATAAATTTGTTCCCGCTCTTGGTGTTTTTATAACGCCCAGTGGTTGTTTGATTGCTTTATCATAGTCCGCCTGTGACAGTTTGCCCATGACCAACATGTTGTGCAATACTACGTTACGACGTACAGTGGCATTGTTAGGGTTGCGTCGGGGATTATAAAGGCTAGGACCTTTCGCCAGTCCTACTAACAGTGCTTGTTGGTCGACCGTTAATTCGTTTAAGGGACGATTAAAATAAAATTGGGCAGCCAGGCCAAAGCCATTGATAGAGTGGTTACCGTTTTGTCCTAAGTTAATCTCATTAAGGTAGGTTTGTAAAATTTCACCTTTTGTATAATGGACTTCTAATAATAGTGCCATCAGTGCTTCATTAACTTTTCGTTTTAATGAGCGCTCTGAATTAAGATAAAAGTTTTTAATCAGTTGTTGTGTCAGTGTGGAGCCACCTTGCATTGATTTACCCGATAGGTTATTAATAATTGCTCGAGCAATCCCGCGAAATGACACGCCGTGATGCTGATAAAAGCTTCTATCCTCTGTGGCAATCAAGGCATCAATCAGAGGTCTTGGCACTTCATCTAATTTTAAAAGTACACGGTCTTCGTTATTATCAGGATAGATCCCACCAATATTGACAGGTTCAAGACGAAAAATCCCTGTATTTTTTTGGTTATTGATATTATTTTCGATACTAAGGATTTTATTGCGATGAATCTTAACTTTCAAAATTTGATTGGGATCAACATCTTGATTGCTGTAACGAAAACCACGAGTATGTATATAATAAGTATTATTGTGTTTGTAGTAACTGCCTGTTTGTTTGTATTTAGTTGATTGACGATAGCTAAGGAGATTTAACCATTTATCCAAAGTTTTATCATTGACATTCGCTCCTTTATAAAGCTCTAATGGGCTAGAATAGACTTTCGCTGGGATATTCCAACGCTTACCTTCAAACTTAGTGACGATGGTGTGATCTAATTCCATCATATAAAAGGTAAAAAATACCCCACCAACAATAATAGCTATGATGATTACGGTCGAAAAAAACTTACCGTGTTGATGCGTTGGTAAGCTGTTCTGTAGATGATGTCTGTTTGTTGGTGTTGTTGTTATCGCTTTATTAGAGAGTTTCATGGTCATTACTTAATAATTCTAATGGTATTATCCCTAAGATAATACCATCTAAAAAAGAATGAATACAATCGCTTTTGTATTGATGTTGTTGCTGTTTTATAACTGTTTTTGCAACAGTCATTAATCACATAATAGCTGTTGATTATCAAAAAGCTATTGTGATGATAAATAGAAGATATGCCTTAGGGCGTAGCATAATTTAAGAGATAAATTTTTTGCCTTGATAACTGTCTTCAATCTTACTGACAACATCGGGTAACTTATCCAGTGCTGTATTGAGCATGGATTCGCTTGCTTGAGTCAACCCCAACTTTTCTAGTAGTGTTGGTTTTTTACGGGTGTGCAAGGCATATACTTGATGCTCATTCATGAGTTCTAGTAGATAGCTATCAGAAGTGGTGAGTCTATCAACTAGTCCTAAATTAATGGCATCTTCACCATACCAATGCTCACCCGTTGCGACTTTTTCTAAGTCAAGTTGACTACGATAAGTGCTAACGAACTCTTTAAATAAAGTGTGAGTCTGCTCTAGCTCTTGTTGAAATTTTGCTCTATTGGCATCATTATTCTCGCCAAACATAGTCACTGTGCGTTTATAATCACCCGCAGTGAACATCTCATAATCAACATCATGGCTTTTGAGCCATTTATTAAAGTTAGGTAATTGTGCGACAACGCCGATCGAGCCAATCACTGCGAAAGGTGCAGACAAGACTTTATCTGCGACACATGCCATCATATAACCGCCACTGGCAGCGATTTTGTCAACACAGACAGTGACGGTTAGCCCTGCTTCTTTTAAACGAATAATCTGAGCTGCTGCTAAGCCATAGGCATGCACCATACCACCACCTGACTCTAAGCGAATAACGACTTCATCTCCTTTTTTTGCGACACTAATTAGACTGCTAATCTCTTCGCGGAATTGAAGTACAGCATGAGCCTTGACATCACCATAAAAGTCGATTACAAACACTTTTTTCTTGTCTTTGTCTTTCCCTTTTAGATTATCTTTTAGTGTTTGTTTGGCTTTTTTTGCAAGGCGTTTGCGTAATTGTTTCAATCCGTGTTTATCATTCATTACTTCCAACAGCTGTTCACGGCGTTTGTGCTGTTTTTTATTGAGATGGGTTACTTTAAGTTCTGTTGGTATTTTGTCAGGTTGATTTAACATAAGAGACTCCTAATATCATTGTTGCCGAAAAGAATAAGTACTTTTCCATTTCGGTCATTATATTTCATAAAAAAGTGAATAAAAAGCAAGTACAGAACTGAGGTGAAATTAAAGCCCACAGCATTAAAATCTATATTGCTGTCTTTATGGGTTTTACGTCAGTCCTAAAATATTCATAACAGATAAGGAGATATATGAGTACAAAATCATGAATTTCAAGAATATCTTGAAATTCATCAATCATTGAACTATAGTGCTTTTCTATACATAGAAAGATAGATAACATAGAAAGACAAATAGCTCAACGGATGATAAGCCATGAATCTTGATCAACTTAAGCAACAAATTAACCAACAGATTTTAACTCTATTACCAAGCGAATGGCATGGTTGGGTTGTACCGATTTTACCCCAGCATTGGCAAGAATGGCTATTGCCGTTGATGGGTTTGCCATTTTTTATTATTTTTTTGTTTGAATGGGCGTATCAAAAAACAAAGGGATGTGATCAAGATTTTAGCTGGAAGCGAGCCTTGACCAACTTTAGTCTGGGTGGCACTTATTTGGGATTTGAGCTGGTAGTGCAGGCGTTGGTGGTATTGCCGATCTGTATGTGGTTGTATCAATATCGCTTGTTTACCATTGAAGTAACTTGGTGGACGGCGTTGCCGATTTTTGTGGCAGTAGAGTTTTGTTATTATTGGTTTCATCGTGCTTCGCATCGTATTACTTGGTTTTGGTCGGCTCATGTGGTGCATCATAGCGATGATAAGATGAATCTATCTACGGCGATGCGACAGAGTTTGCTATATTCAGTAGTGGGTTGGTGGTTGTTTTTTACGCCATTGATGATGCTCGGTGTTCATCCTGTTTGGGTATTTTTCTTTTATGCGTTGGATTTGATTTATCAATTTTTTATTCATACTGAGGTGGTGACGAAGCTTCCTCGTTGGGTGGAGTTTATCTTTGATACGCCATCCAATCATAGGGCTCACCACGGTACCAATCCAGAGTATGTTGATAAAAATTATGGTGGGGTATTGATTATTTTTGATCGACTATTTGGCACCTATGTAGAGGAAGATCCCGTCAATAACCCTGTGCAATATGGAGCGATTGGCGAAAAAGCCACGGATAATCTGTTCCATATCATTTTTGCTGTGTTTTTTAGAATGTGGCAACAAGTATTAACAGCAAAGGGACTTGCTAATAAATTAAAAATGTTGTTCAGACCACCTGAAAGCGAGTAGCTCGTATTTTTGGCAAAGCCTCACCTAACACTTCATTTAACGAGGCTTCATTTATCGGCTTGTAAGGTCCCTGCGATGGTTTTAATTTTTTTATATTGCCTCGCCTGATCTTGATGAACCTTGTATAGTGCTCTGATTTCTGGATCTTCAATTTCATCCAAATCAACGTCTTCTGCTAGTACGCAAGCAGAAGTATCGCTACACAAGCTTTTGTTGACTTTTGTTAGCTTAGCTGGTTCAGGTTTTTTGGCGTTATCAGCTTCCGCGATTAAATCTTGTGGGGATGTTTTGTTACATTGTACCTGTAAGCCTTCTACTGTGCCTTCTGGACAAAGCGTTTCAAAAGTAAATTGAGAAACATTTAATAAGATTGCTATTGAAAGCATGCTAGATACTGACCAGATTATCATGGTCTTTGGTTTGTCAACCACTTTTTTATTACCACATATAACGCAAGTCTTTTCGACACGTTTTAGTGGGTTTTGACATTTAGGGCAGCTACTGTAGTTAAAACTTAGTTTTTTCATGATATGTTTTGTTTATCAATCCATGTGTCTGCCTATTATTACAAGTTAATGTCAATAAATCAACCAACTTTTATTTTCAGGACTTACGCACAATTCATAAAATTCTAGCCTCTGTCAGCATATCATGAGTGGTGTGTAAGTCCTAGCTATTTTTATAACATAGAAGTTTGATTGGTCAATGAGTTTGAATTTGCAACATGTCCTACTTATTTATTGATATTAAGTAGTTCCATTTTTATCTTAGTACTTTTATCCTTGGTAACGATCTTAATTGGTAGATAGTCTAGGCTTGGAGCAAGCCAAAAGCTGGTTTGACGCTTACTGTTGCTATGTACTCTGTCCACTCGCACCGTGTTGTAAGTACCTGCTTTTGTTTTTAATTTAACATTATTTGATTTTTTAAATTTTGTTTTGACGATTTCATTTTTACTGACTCGATAATAATTACCAGTAAATTTATTGTTAAGCAAGTCTTGACGAATTTGTACTTCTAGTGACAAGTCATCGTATGCAGGACTTGGCATAGGCAGTGTTTTCGCTTTATTTTTATAAGTACTCACAACCGATTTATTATTAAATTTAACCTTATGTACGTTGCTTTTACCAAGGATTTTATAGGTCGTTTTTGCTGAGGTTGGTTTCACTTTATGGTTGGATAACTGAAAGTTAGTCACTTGACTGGCTTTAGCAATACCGCCAAAAACATAGGCTTTTGTTTGGTAGCTCCAGTTATTGCCCGATTTTTTTAATGTGCGAGTTGCTTTGCCTTTACCGCTAATTTTGTCTTTAACTTCAAAGCTATATTGCGCTGAAAATGGCTGAATATCTTGTGCTTGCGCTTGTGCTGTGAATAAAACACCTGCCAAAGCCACACACGCGCCAGCTATTTTTGTTTTATTCTGACTGATGATTGATTTGCTAACTGTCATTAAGATTCTCCAAAGAATATATGGTTGTATAAAAAAGTATTGCGTAAGACCACAATTAACGCTTTCTTATATAATGACATATTTTGTTACAAACTCAATATGAGATTTATTATTTAATGTTGCGGTAGCTGTTACTTTGTAATGTGAGGTCTGTGGTGTCGAGTTTGTTGCGTTAAACTTTGTTGTGTTAAACGTTAAACCATATTAAACCTTGAAGCTATCACCTAAATAAACCTTGCGTACCAATTCGTTTGCTAAAATCTCATCGGCATTGCCCTCAGCAATAATCGTTCCCTCAGATACAATAAAGGCTTTTTCACAAATTGCTAAGGTTTCACGTACATTATGGTCGGTAATTAATACACCGATGCCTCGTTCTTTTAGCGTATGAATCACAGTCATAATATCACCGACAGAGATTGGATCAACTCCGGCAAAGGGCTCATCTAACAAAATAAATTTGGGGTTAGAAGCAAGACAGCGAGCAATTTCACAGCGACGGCGTTCTCCACCAGATAGACTCATCCCTAAGGAGTCTACTACGTGTTCAAGACGAAATTCAGCGATTAATTTTTGCAGTTCTTGTTGTTGCTGTTGTGTGCTTAAATCTTTACGAGTTTGTAAAATGGCTAAGATATTATCCGCAACAGTCAACTTACGAAAGATTGAAGCCTCTTGGGGTAAATAACCAATACCGAATTGGGCGCGTTTGTGCATTGCATATCTAGATAGGTCTTGCTTACTGTCGTCAGTGATCAGGCTGACCTCGCCTTTATCCATGGCGACAAGACCGACTACCATATAAAAGCTGGTGGTTTTGCCAGCACCGTTGGGCCCTAATAGACCAACGATTTCACCTTGTTTCACCGAAAAAGAGACATCATTGACCACCCAGCGCTTACCATAACGCTTACCCAGATGAGCGATGTTAAGAATTTGTTGTTGCTTGTGAGTTGTTGACACTGTGAGTTCCTATCGTCTAACGATTGCTAAGTTATGATCAACGAATTGAACTTTGTTTGGTTAGGTTGTTGGCAGGAAAAATAAGCTCAACACGTTGTTTTTTACCACCAATCGCTTCGACATCTCCTGCTTTTAGGCTATAACGGATTTTATTACCAGAAAAGCTTGCACCATTTTGGCTGAGTTTTGCATTACCAACGAGGGTGATGATCCCTGTTATGTTGTTATATTCAATGCTATTTGCTTGTCCTTTTACCTTACCTTTAGCTTTGCTGATTACTTGTTCCATTTTTGCTGGATGACCTTTAGCGGAGGCACTGTTGATACTGCGGTTTTTTCCCAATTTTAGAGTTAAGCTGTCTGCATTGATCTTGAATGTGCCTTGAGTAATGATCACATTGCCAGAATATCTGGTGATGCCTGTGCTTTGTTTAAAGGTTGCTTTGTCTGCTAATAGTCTGATAGGTTGCTGGGCATCAGAGGGTAGTGCCATCGCTGAAAAGGATGAGCTTAGCAGTATAGTTGTTAAGCCCAGTTGTAATCCTTGTTTTATCTGTGTTGATAGGGGGTGTTTTTTTGTTAGTGGGTTCATAAAAAATATACTCTCTTTTGATAGCTCAGTCTTTTGATAATCTAGTGCTTTGATTATTTAGGGCGTGTTGAGAATTGACACAAAATATTTTAAAACTACGCAAAACTAAATTACGTTACGCTAAAAATGGTTAAATTTCATCTAAACTGCGTTAAAAGTCTTGTTAATATACCTATATTACCTTCGACCTTTGCCTTGTTTAGCTAAAATTTTCCTCATTTTTATCTGTAATCTCAATTCTCAACACGCCCTAGTGTTTTACTCAATTGGTAATTAGAAACACTTCCTAATAAAATGGGGTAACAAGCAAACTAAAGTTTATTTAGTCAAGGTTTACCTGATCAATATTAAAATAATGGTTTATCCATCCGTTTTGATGGTTCAAATTCAAGCTCAACCTGTTGAAACTCGTATTCACCTGTTGCAAGATTTGCGGTCATTGCTTGAGCAGTGAACTGGTTGTCACCCTGTTTAAATTCAATACGCTCTGTTGATGCTAGCTGTTTTGTGTGTGTATTTGCTGTTAGACTTTTGCCATGGATGTTGATGGAGTCACCTTTTGCTGTTGGTTCACTAAGTAGCTGAAATCCTTCATGCATTAAAAGTTGTCCTGTCTCTTGATTAAAATCAGTGAGACCAGCGGTTAACCGATAGTGATGAATTTCACTGGGGTTCCAGTCCATAGTCATATCGACCAGTTCATCCTTATTGGTAGTGTTATTATGACTGAGCGACTTTGCGTTGAGTTGATATTCTGTTTCACCTTGTGCATTGGTTTGTACTGCTTGTATCTCGGTTGCTTGGTAATCAATCTCTGGGGTGGCGACATCAAGCGGTGGCTCAATGTCCACATTGCGACCAAAAAACCAGCTCACACCTACAACAATGATTAAGGCAAGGATAAATAACAGCTTATTTTTATTACTCACTATTGCTCCATTCGTTTATTCTATCTACGTACGCCATTTAGATCTTTGACCCTACATAACCTCATATTGTCACCGAAAAGATAAAAAATTACAGTAATCGGCAAAATCTCCTTGCTGACTGTACAGTAGTTCAGATGCTACGGACTAAGCTCTTAAAATCAGTCTCCCCACTTTGCTTGTGGTACTTTTTTATTTCGGTCACTATACTTTTATCTTTAACTTGTACATCTTTAAGTAGGCAATAAGGTCTCGAAAAATTTTAACAAATATACTGTCCAATAAAGTTTTTATATTGCTTTTGAGCCTTTAAGATAATATCACAAATTTCACGTACTGCACCATAACCGCCCAAACGGGTTGTTACTATATCGGCATAGGTGAATACTTCAGTATGAGCATTGGGTACACTAGCAGATAGTCCTGCCATTTGCAATGCTTTGATGTCAGGGAGATCATCACCCATATAGGCACATTGTTCAAGAGATAGCCCCAACATATCCGCCAGTTCAGTCAAAGCAACGCCTTTATCATCTCTACCTTGAATAATGTGTACTATACCTAGTTCTTTTGCACGTCTTGCGACCATTGGACTATTACGACCAGTAATGATGGCAACCTGTATGCCACACTGTTGCAATGCCTTAATACCAACGCCATCTTGCACATAAAAGGCTTTTGTCTCTACATCATTGGCATCATAAATAATTTGCCCATCAGAAAGGATACCGTCAACATCCAATGCTAACAATTTTATTTTTGTTGCTTTATTTAACACTTTTGTACATTGGCTATTTTCCACTGCGAATAGCTGTGTTGTGAGTTGTTGCTGTGCCAGTTGCTTATTTATTATGCTCATTGCTTTTTCCCTTATTGCACACCTGCTTGTATCAGATCATGCAAGCTGATAATACCTTCTAGTTGTCCATCATGAGTTAGTATTAGTAGTTGGTTGACTTTTTGTTGATTCATTAAGGTTAATGCATCAGAGGCGCGCATGTGCTTATCAACAGTTTTTGGTGATTTCGTCATAATATCGCTGATTTTGGCTTGTAAGTCGATATTTTTTGCCAAACCACGACGTAAATCACCATCAGTAAAGATGCCTATTACTTGCGCATTATCATTAGTAATGACTGTCATCCCTAAGCGACCACTGGTCATTTCATAGAGTGCCTGCTCTAGCGTTGATTGTTCGTTGATAGTTGGTAGCTTTGACTTATCATCATACATTAAATCTTGGACTTTGGTTAATAACTTTTTACCTAAAGTACCCGCAGGGTGTGATAAGGCAAAGTCCTCTGAGGTAAATCCTCTGGCATGTAATAAGGTTACGGCAAGTGCATCACCTAATACCAAAGTCGCTGTCGTGCTAGAAGTTGGTGCAAGGCCTAAGGGACAAGCCTCTTCAGAGAGTCCTAAGGTTAAGGCAATATCAGCTGATTTTGGTAAAAAGCCACGAGTATCACGACTAATACTAATTAATGGAATTTGTAATTGTTTTACCACAGGAATTAAAGTTTTAATCTCATCAGAGTTGCCTGAATTAGAGATGGCAATCAACACATCACCAGATACTAACATGCCTAAGTCACCATGTCCTGCTTCGCCTGGATGCATAAAAAAGGAGGGCGTACCCGTTGAAGCAAAGGTTGCTGAAACCTTACGTCCAATCAAGCCCGATTTACCCATACCTGTGATAACCACTCGACCTTGGCAATTTAAGATGATGTCACAAGCCTTACTAAAACGCTCGTCAAGCTCCTGTGATAATAATGCCAGTGCTTTTTGTTCAGTCTCAATAGTGTCTTTTGCGTATTGAATATAGTCATGTTTCATAACAGGCTATCTCTCCTCAATGACAACGGTACAAAAAAGCCTGCGATATTGCAGACTTTTTATATTAATAAACAATATCGCTGATAATATATCAAGGTGTGCCAATAATAGCAATCACAGATTACCAGCGCACTACTGACTGTTTATCTTATTTATCACTTATCTTATTTATCACCATCTGTTTTTTCAGCAGGAGCTTCAAAGCCTCTGTCTTCAAAACCACGGTCTTCAAATCCACTTCTTTCAAAACCGCCAGTAGCTTGACTTGCAAAGCCTGCACCTGCTGGTTCAAAGCCGGCCGAACCACGCTCTTGAGTAAAGCCACCACGATCAAAGCCAGCGGTTGAACTACGCTCTTGGGTAAAACCACTACGAGTAAAGCCACCACGCTCACGCTCAGCAAAGCCACCTCGACTAAAGCCACCGCCTTGATTGTAGCCTTGACTTGAACGATCAAAACTACCGCTCATGGCTGGATTCATACCAGAAGCTAAGCCATCGCCCTGAAAACCACTTTGCATAGAGCTACTCGTTGTTGTTGTACCTGTACTTCTTGGGTTGCGTGCGGGTACAACAGTAGATATGGCATGCTTATAAACCATTTGGCTGACAGTGTTTTTGAGTAACACAACATATTGGTCAAATGATTCAATCTGACCTTGTAATTTAATTCCATTTACCAAAAAGATAGATACTGGAATTCTATCTTTGCGTAAGGTATTTAAAAATGGGTCTTGTAACGTTTGACCTTTAGACATACTGTCTCTCCTAGTTGATTTAAATTATAAAACATAAAGTTATTTATATAGGGTAATAACACTTTTTTACTTTCTACAGGCATAAACCATAGATATAAAGCTAAAGATGATCATAGATAAAAACCACAAACACAGCGATACATCACCGTATAAACGACAATAAAGAATATAAATTGGGTCGATATAAAATGATGTGGGTATGTTACTTTATGATTTAAAGTATAGGCAACTCTTATTCTGTATCTGTAATCTATTATTATCTTGCAATCTCTTGTTGTATTCGCAAGGGTCCTCTTTGACCTTTTCCTGTTGTTAATATCTGCTTTGGCTATTTATTTAGCTACTGTCCAACCACAACTCAACTTCTTTGATATGATTAAATACGTTTATTTCAATTGAGCGATTATTATTTTTGCTATCGCTTCCACCATTATTATCTAGTTGATTGCTATTTAATTTGTTTAATTTTCTTAACCAAGTGTATTGTCTCTTGGCTAGCTGTCTGGTAGCATATAATGCCTTATTTTTCATCGCTTGGCAAGTCTCTTTGTGGTAATTGCTCAAATAGCCCGTCATATCTTCTGTATTAGTTATGTTGCTATTGATATTGAGTTTCAATACATTATTATTTAGATAGGCTAAATTATCTTGTAATAAAAAATCAATAACCTGTCGGTAACCAACACAACGCATTGAAGATAAATTTGTTGATAGTGGATACTGCTTTATTAAGCCAATTACTTCTTCGATAAAACCATTTGCCCACATAATATCCAAACGTTGAGCGATGCGTTGGTGTAACCAGTCTCTATCAGGCATGATTGATAAGACTTGCCAATGGTTATTATCTTGTTTTGCGAGTGCTTTCTTTGGAAGCTGTTGCCACTTGCTGATAGGCACAGCAGTTTGTTTGTGTACTTCAACGGCTCGAGTAATACGCTGTGTGTCACTGAGATGCAAGCGTTCAGCAGTCTTTGGGTCATGCTCGGTTAAGTAAGCATATAAATCCGCAATTCCCTCTGAGCGTCGCCATGCTTCAACCTGTTGGCGAATGTCAGCTTGTGTATTGGGTACTGGTGAGATGCCATCAAACAATGCCATATAATACATCATTGTCCCACCAACTAGCACAGGGATATGCCCTCGTTGTTGAATCTCTTTGATTAATTCTTGTACATCTGTAACAAAATTTGCAACGCTGTAACTTTCGGTAGGGCTGATAATATCAACCAAATGATGAGGGTAGCTTAGTAATTCCTGCTGGGTGGGCTTTGCAGTACCAATATTCATATCTTGATAAATTAACGCAGAATCAACAGAAATAAGCTCAAAGCTACCTTTATCATACAAGTCATACGCCAATGCAGTTTTACCACTAGCTGTTGGTGCAATAATGGACAAAACGGTGTTTGGGTGCATGTCGATGGCTTTATTGGGCATGTTGTTATAATTTTTGTTTAATTAGGGTAAGAGTAAAAGGCTAATTAGATTACATTCATTAATCTAGTCTAGATATAATAGTTAGCTTGCTCGGATATTATACATTAATATATATTGAAAATTCAAATTTAAAACTAAGATTATGATACTTTGTTGGCGTAGGTTTTTACCTTAAGTTAAAATTGTGTTAGTATGAGTGTTCAAAGATTAACTAGAAGTATTGTAGAAAATAGGCAATGTTGACAGTTGAGATTATAGCGAAAAACTAGCTAGATGTTCACGAAAATAGCTATGATAAGTGTTATTGATGAATATTGTGTCAATTGTTAATATACTCTAAATATGACTGGTTAAAACTAAAGCTGAATAAATTAGGTAAATAAATTACTAGGTAAACACACAATGACTGAAACTCATCCACTTTGGCAACATATACGTACGGTTCCTGATTTTCCTAAAGCGGGCATTGAATTTTTTGATATTACTCCCTTACTACTAACTCATATTAATGAGGTGATAGATGCTTTGATTGAGGCATTACCAGAGGGTTTGCTCGATGAAGTTGATTATCTTGCAGGAATTGAGGCTCGTGGTTTTATTTTTTGTAGTCTTTTGGCGGGTAGGTTAGGTAAAGGTTTGGTATTATTGCGTAAACCTGGTAAATTGCCACCGCCGGTTGCGAATAAGTCTTATGCCCTTGAATATGGCGAAGATACCCTAGAGATGCAAGATGGTATTGCGCCTTCAAAAGTTTTATTGATTGATGATATTCTGGCAACTGGTGGTACGCTAAACACAGCTTATGGACTGTGTAATGAAGTTGGGCATGAAGTTGTTGCTTGTCTTGTCTTGCTTGATTTGGTTGATTTACATAAGCCATTCTCTGTACCTGTGTTTAGTGTTTTAACTGCTTAATGCCTGAATAAATAGAGTGCTATAAATTAGAAACGCTATAGTCAATTAAAAAGAAAAACACCACAAATCGGTAACGGCAACTGGTAAAAATTTCTTTGCTGGCCGTACGGTAGTGCAGATGCTACAGAAATTTCTCCCAGTTGCCTAGTCGTAGTAATTTTGATTTTAATTCACTATAGTTTCGATTTCCTGCTGTGCCAGTAGTTAAGATAAGAGCAATCAAGATAAGAAAAGTTACAAAAATAGGCGTGTAATTTGCTTATATTTTTGCTTTAATGTTAGACTAAGTATCGCTTGTGTGTGATTTAAAGCAATAATTTTATTGCAATTAGTGAAAGCTAAGGCTAAAATAGCTCTATCTTTTGTATTTTTGAATTTATGACATTTAATTAATTTGAGGACGTAACGATGAACAAGTCAGAACTTATCAACAGTATTGCTAAAAAGAGCGGTCTTAACAAGACTCAATCAGCAGAAGCGTTAAATGCTGTGATGGACAGTGTTGGTGAAGCTTTAGAAAAAGGTGACAGTGTTTCTTTAGTTGGCTTTGGTACTTTTAGTGTCAAAGAACGTAAAGCGCGTACAGGTCTAAACCCAAAAACTCGTGAGCCACTCGAAATTCCAGCCAGTAAAGTACCACATTTCAAAGCAGGTAAAGGTCTAAAAGATCGTGTCAATTAATGTTTAGCGAATAATTTTACTAGCTATCGTGTTTATATCGATGATTAGTGGAGGGCGCACTTGGCTTTTTGATAGTCTAGTGCGTTTTTTATTGCTATAATAGGCCGATTGTTGTTATTCTTATTTTTAACCACCCTCTAGTTAGTCCCCTGTAAGTTGAGATAAAACATGGGGAATCGCTTCTTTTTAATAAAAAGAAGAACAAAGAGGGGTCTTTAGACAAAAAAAGTAGTCTTAATTATGGAATTTCTTAGAAAGTTTGCAAAAAGTCGTTTGGGTCAGTTTTCAATGTTAATAATTTTAGCACCCATGGCGTTTTTAGGGTTAAATGGCTTGGGGGGTGGTAGTCAAGCCAGAGATGAAGTGATTCGGATTGGTGATACCAGTATTGGTCTTAACCAACTACAATCAAGCATTAACGATCAGCGCAAACTATTGGTTGCTAATGGGATTGAAGCAAGTCTCATCAATGAAGATGTATTGCAAGCGCAGGTTATCAAAAACTTGATTAATCGAGTATTATTAGAGCAACAAACGCAAAAGCTTGGCTATACGGTCTCTGATGCCTTTATTACCAGAGAGCTAAAGTCTTACCCTGTCTTTCAAGATGCAGAGGGTAAGTTTTCTAATGAACAATTTGCCAACGTCTTACAACGTCAAGGTTTGACTAAAGATCAACTTTTTGCTCAGAGGCGTTCTGAATTGGCAATGCAACAGTTAACAAATGGCATTTTAAATACCGCCATTTATCCATTAACGACTATTGATGCTATCATTAATCAACAGCTAGAAAGTAAAGAAGTGTGGCTTTATCGTCTGCCGTGGCAAACATTTCAGGATAAGATAACGGTTAATGAGCACCAGATTAAAGAGTATTATGATCAACACCGTGATGAGCTAAAGAGCATTCCAATGGTTGACTTGTCTTATATTCGCTTAACGCCTGATGATATTACTGTTGATGATATAAGTGACGAAGAGCTACAACAGCAGTATGAAATCTATAAGCAGGATAATAACCTGATGGATATGCGACAATTAAGCCAAATATTATTGACAGGCGATGATGCAGAGGCTAAAGCTGAAGAAATTCAAGCACAATTAAAAGAAGGTGTTGATTTCACTCAGTTGGTTAAACAATATTCAGAAGACTTGACGGCTGAAGATGGCGGAGCGATTGGTCGCTTTAATCCTGCTATGTTTAATGATGATGCAAAAGCAGTAGAAGATGCTCTTATGGGGTTGTCTGTTGGCGACGTCTCTGCACCAGTTAAGACAAGCTTTGGTGTACAGATTTTTAAAGTTATGGCTGATGAGGCTGATAGTATTCCAACATTAGATAGTTTAAAAGATGAATTAAGTAAAAAGGCTCAAGATTATAAAAAGCAGACTCTGTTTAATGATAAGGTCGCAAAAATCAATACCCTTGCAATTGATGGTTATGGTCTGCAAGATATCGCTGAGCAAGAAGGTTTAACTGTACAAACGATTAAAAACTATCAAAAAGAAAACAATCTTAGTGATTTGGCACAGCCTGCCGTGATTGAAAAAGCTTTTGATGAGTTTATGATTCAAGATCAGTCTGTTAGCTCAGATATAGATTTAGATACTGCGAGGGTCTGGTTGCAATCTGCTAACTATCGTCCAACCGATGTCATGTCTTTAGAAGTGGCGACGCCTATTATCAAAAATTTGTTAATTCAGCAAAAAGCCACTGATCTTGCTTACGAACAGGCAACTAAGCTTGCCAAAGTTGTTAAAAGTAAAGAAGATCTGGTCGTTAATGAGCAGAAAAAAACAGATAAAACGGCACAAAAAACCACGCAAAAAGCGCAAAAAGATGCAGAGCAACCACAGGTAGTCACAGAAGCTGAAGGTCAAACAAAGGTGAATTATGTTCCTCTGGGTGTGATTAATCGACAATATCCGTTGCTTGATAGCAGTGAGATACAAGTGGCATTTTCTGAAGACACTAAGGGTTTGGTCGCTAAAGCAACTAAGACAGCAACGGGAGCTAGCATTGTGGTCTCAGAGATGGTAGCGGATGATAATTCTCAAAAAATTAGTGACTCTGAAAGAAAACAAATTGCTAAAACAATTCGAGAGAGTTTTGGACAAAACCAATTGGCCGATTATCTTGATTATCTAAATAGCAGTGCAAAAATCAAAATTAACCAAGATAAAATTAATAATGCTGAGGGCCTATAATGTATTATCCAAAAAGCTATGACGTGATCGTTATCGGTGGTGGGCATGCAGGGACAGAGGCGTGTCTTGCGGCCGCTCGCATGGGAGCAAAAACCTTGCTATTGACCCATAATATCGAAACGCTTGGACAGATGAGTTGTAACCCTGCGATTGGTGGTATTGGCAAATCGCACCTCGTGCGTGAAGTCGATGCGTTAGGTGGTGCGATGGCATTGGCAACGGATAAAGCAGGCATTCAATTTCGAGTGCTCAACAGTCGTAAAGGGGCGGCCGTGCGAGCAACCAGAGCCCAAGCTGACCGTTTGCTGTATAAAGCCTCTATTCGTCATACTTTGGAAAATCAAGAGAATTTAGACCTGTTTCAACAATCTGCCGATGATATTTTGGTAGAAAATGGCAAAGTAA
>PDWI01003901.1_pt1 | contig 20557 bp, 18 predicted proteins | sample 1430891 | NCBI WGS metagenome assembly PDWI01 (sample SAMN01162508, study PRJNA174530) | Oral metagenome, whole genome shotgun sequencing project. | biome: Marine environment; feature: Marine mammal; material: Swab sample of the gingival sulcus; isolation source: swab sample of gingival sulcus... | reverse complement strand
ATCAGTTTCAACAAAGGCATTTTGTTTTAGACCCTCCTTTGCAAGAACAGGATTTAAAAAAATACAGTCCCAAAGGTACGCCTTATATTCACGATATTAATGGCGTTTTTATAGAAAATGGTCATTATGTCTATTCAAATATAGCCACAAGAGAATGTAAAGAAGAATGGACTAAACGAAGTACGATGCCTTTTGATGCTCAGGTGCCCAATGGTACGGGGGTGGTTTATATTTTGTATCGTTATTTAACCTCTTTGAATTTACCCAAAGATGCAGAGGGTATTGCGGCATTAACAGATGATGATATAAAGAGGATAGAATCGGGCGAGGTTAATGCCTTATTGGTGGGGCGTTCTTTTATTTATAAGTATTTGTATGAATTGGTTAATCAATTGGTTGTTTACTATCGTACAGGTGATGCTAATAATGGTACTTTGACAGAGCGTTTAGAGTATCTTAGAATGGGGCGTTTTATATTGAAAGACCACCTCTGGATAGGAGTTGGTACCGGAGATATTGATGATGCCTATAGAATGTCTTATAGTGAACATCATACAAGTTTAAAAAAAGAATTTCAACATAGAGCTCATAATCAGTTTTTTACTTTTGTATTGACGTTTGGTTTGATAGGCTTTTTGTTGATTGTCATTTTGTTGGCTATACCGTATTTTTATGTTAAAATAGATACTTATGCAATCTTGGTTTCTATTGTATTATTTGTTTCTATGTTGAATGAAGATACTTTGGAAACAGCTACAGGTGTCATTTTATTTACTTTTTTCTATAGCCTGTTTCTTATTCACAGAGAAAAAAAGAAAAAAATAGTTTAAATTCCTAAATTTTTATTTTCTTTGTATTCTAGTAGAGAATTAATATTAACACGTTTGGTCTAATGGGCTGAACATAACATAATAAATTAAAATGAAGAAGATTACAGTATTATTATTAACCTTAGTTTTAGGTTTGAATTTATCAGTTTTTGCCGGTGGTGATAAAGACGGTTTTGTAGGTACTATTAAGTACAAAGTTTCAGCAGAGGGTAGAGAATTAACCGCTCAAGAGTTAATGGGAATGCCTACGGAGATTATAGAGTCTTTTTATGGTGATTTGTCTAGAAAAGAAATTGTTACTCCAATGTCTTCTACGATTATTATCACTGATAAAGCCAAAAAAGAAATGATTCTTTTATTGGATATTCAAGGTCAGAAAATGTATGTGAAAAAGACTATGAAGGATGAAAAAGAAGAAGCAGATACAACTGATGCAAAATCACAACCTAAATTATTATCAGGAACTAAAACGGTTGCCGGTTATACTTGTAAAAAAGCTAAGTATTCACAAGAAGGATTGTCTGTAACAGTTTATTATTCAGAAGATATAAAAGTTGAAAGTGATGATTTTGAGGGTTTAAGCGGTTATCCTTTGTATTATGAAATGGATGTGCCTAATGATGATGAGTTATCTTTAGTATATAAAGCTACAGAAGTTATCAAAAAGAAACCTAAGAAGAAATTATTCAAAATTCCGTCTGACTACGAAGAAATGCCGGAAGAAATGCAAAAGCAATTTGGTCTTAACAAGTAAGACAATATTGTTTTAAGAATATTAAGAAAAGCTGTCTAAGAGATTAGATGGCTTTTTTGTTGTTTATTTATGATAAGAGCTAAGCTAAGTTTTATTTGTAAAAATGCTTTAAAAGGTATTTCTTTGCTCTTTTAAGTGAATAAATATATTTTTTTGTAATAGATTGAAGAATAGTATTTTATTCTTTTAGATATGTAATATTTCAAATAATGGAGATTAAAAAATTAGTGTTTAACAACTTTGCGGTGAATACTTTTGTACTTTATGATGATACAAAAGAATGTGTTATTGTTGACCCGGGTTGCCTTAATACACGAGAGAACAATATATTATATGATTTTATTCAAAGTGCCTCTTTAAAGCCGGTCTTGGTGATAAATACTCACTGTCATTTAGACCATGTGGCTGGAAATAAATTTATAAAAGAGACCTTTAATATTCCTATTTATGCTCATAAAGATGAGTTAAGTAATTTGGAGCAAGCTGATGCTATAGGTTCTTCCTATGGAATGCCTATTTGTACGCCTCCTAATGTCGATAAATTTATAGATGAATCGGAAGATATTAAATTCGGGCACTCTACTTTAAAAATATTACATGTACCCGGACATTCATTAGGAAGTATTGCCTTATTTTCTGAAGAAGATAAATTTGTAATAGCCGGCGATGTACTTTTTAATGGCTCAATAGGACGTACAGACTTAAATGGTGGTTCTTTAGATGAGTTGTTGGATAGTATTAAAAATAAATTGTTTACTTTAAAAGATGAGGTAACGGTTTATCCTGGCCATGGTCCTAGCACTACCATAGGTAAAGAGTTAAGAAGTAATCCTTTTTTATTAGATCATATAATGTAATTTAGTGGTAAGTAATTCGTTTACAATAAGAAACTTGTATATCAGAAAAATAATAGTATCTTTGTAGTAAAAAAGACAATGATGGATTTTAGAGAAAAATATATTAATCCTTTTACAGATTATGGTTTTAAGCGTTTATTTGGTGAGGAGCCTAATAAGAATTTATTGTTGGATTTTTTAAATGAATTACTCAAAGAGGAGCAAGGAAGAATTACAGAGTTAACTTATTTGAAAAATGAAAATTTAGGGACAACAGAATTGAATCGAAAAGCTATTTTTGATTTGTATTGTACCAATGAAAAAGGAGAGAAGTTTATCGTTGAACTACAAAAAACAAAACAAAAATTCTTTAAAGATAGAACCTTATATTATTCTACATTTCCGATTCAGGAGCAAGCCAAGAAAGGTAGTCTTTGGGACTTTAAATTAGAGAAAGTTTATACCATTGCTATTTTAGATTTTGAATTTGAAGAAGACAAAGCCTTTCCTGATAAATATCGCTATAATGTTAAGTTGAAAGATATTGAAACTAATAAGGTTTTTTCGGATAAATTAAATTTTATTTATTTGGAAATGCCTAAATTTAATAAGAGCATAGACGAGTTGGAAACTCGATTTGATAAGTGGCTGTATGTTATTAAAAATTTACCTAAATTAGATCGTGTTCCGGAGGCTTTAAAGGAAAGTATTTTCTTGCAATTATTTGAAACGGCAGAGGTGGCAAAATTTAATAGGGAAGAATATCAAGCATACGAAGATAGTTTAAAATATTATAGAGATTTAAGAAATTCTTTTGCAACAGTAAGAGAAGAAGCTCGAGAACAAGGTTTGGAAGAAGGAAGAGAGCAAGGTTTGGAGGAAGGAAGAGAACAAGGATTAGAAGAGGGAAGAGAGCAAGGGAGAGAACAAGGTTTGGAAGAAGGTCGTGAAAAAGAGCGAATTGAAATAGCCAGAAAGATGATTTCAAATGGAATAGATGTTTCTTTGATTATACAAATGACAGGTTTAACAGCCTTAGAAATTAAACAATTAGAAGATTAAAGATATAGTAAATATATACAAATAATGGAGCAAATAAAAAATTTAGAAAACATTGCAACGCAAGTAAGACGTGATATTGTAAGAATGGTTCACGAAAAAAATTCAGGACACCCCGGAGGTTCTTTGGGCTGTGCTGATTTTATGACTGCCCTCTATTTTGAAATATTGGAGCATAATCCTAAGAATTTTGATATTGATGGTAAAGATGAGGATGTGTTTTTCTTGTCAAATGGACATATATCACCGGTTTGGTACAGTGTTTTAGCCCGTTCGGGTTATTTTCCTGTAGAGGAGTTAAAAACATTTAGAGCTTTAAATACCCGTTTACAAGGGCACCCAACTACTGCTGAAGGTTTACCCGGTGTAAGAATTGCATCCGGTTCTTTAGGACAAGGTCTTTCAGTAGGTTTGGGAGCAGCTTTAACCAAAAAACTGAATAATGATTCTCATTTGGTTTATACACTTCACGGAGATGGAGAGTTGCAAGAAGGGCAGGTTTGGGAAGCTGCTTTATTTGGTGCTCAGCATAAAATAGATAACATTATAGCTACTGTTGATTATAATGGTGTTCAGATAGATGGTCCAACTTCCGAAGTAATGAACTTAGGTAAGTTAGAAGAGAAGTTTGAGGCTTTTGGTTGGAAAGTTTTAAAAACCAATGGAAATAATATGGCTGAGTTGGTGGCTTGTTTAAAAGAAGCTAAGCAACACACAGGAAAAGGGCAGCCTATTGTGATTCTAATGAGTACAGAAATGGGACAGGGGGTTGATTTTATGATGGGAACCCATAAGTGGCATGGTGTAGCTCCTAATGATGAGCAGTTGGAACAAGCTTTAAGTCAATTACCGGAAACTTTAAAAGATTATTAGTCATTAAACGAATAAGCCTTTTTATATTACTCTTTTGGGGATTATTTTCTTCCTATTCAGTTTCAGCTCAAGAGCGGTCTGACTTGACGCGTATTCTCTTTGTTTACGATGCTTCTCAAAGTATGTCGGGCAAGTGGGAGAGCGATACTAAAATGAATGTGGCAAGGAATATGCTCAAACAAATGCTTGATTCTCTCAAAAATGTAGAAAATGTAGAATTAGCATTGAGGGTATATGGGCATCAATCTTATGTGCCGCCACAAGACTGTAATGATACCCGCTTAGAGGTTCCTTTTGAAAAAAATAATATTGATAAAATAAAACATAAATTAAATCAATTACAATCAAGAGGTACAACACCTATAGCGCATTCTTTATTTTTGTGTGGCGAAGATTTTCCTGATGAGAAGTCTAATAACATCATTATATTAATAACTGATGGTATAGAAGCTTGCGATGGAGATCCTTGTGCCGTTTCGAGAGAGTTGCAAAAAAAAGGCATTATACTTAAACCTTTCATAATAGGAATAGGTTTAGATGAGGATTTAAAAAAGACATTTGAATGTGTAGGGCATTTTTATGATGCTTCCAATGAAAAACAATTGAATGATGTTTTGAAAATTGTTATTTCACAAGCATTAAATAATACTACAGCACAGGTTAATCTTTTAGATTATAGAAAGCATCCAACAGAAACCAATGTTGCAATGACTTTTTACAATCAAAAAAATGGAGCAGTGGTACATAATTATATTCATACCTTAAATGCTTTTGGTTTTCCTGATACTTTGGTGTTAGACCCTTTTACCACATTTAAAATGGTAGTGCATACGATTCCTCCCGTAGAGGTAGATAGTATTAAAGTAAAAGTAGGTAAACACAATATTATTCCGGCTTATGTGCCTCAAGGAGGTTTGATAATAGAATCAAAAGATGAGCATATCAGACCTAATATTGTTTTGAGGGAGCATAATAAAAAGTCTATTTTACACGTGATGGATATTAATCGTGAAGAACGACTTTTGGTTGGAAATTATGATTTGAATATTTTGACTTTACCACGCATTAATTTAGATAGTGTATCTATTGACCCTGATAAAACTACAACCATAAGTATTCCTTCAACAGCTTTGGTGACTTTATCTCATCGCTCTCAGGGATATGGTAGTTTGTTTTATATGAGGGGAGATAAGCAGGAATGGATATATAATTTGAATCCGAATAGAAAAAATGAAAGGCTTTATTTGTTACCCGGAAATTATACTTTGGTATATAGAAGTAAAGGGGCTTACGAAAGTGTTTATACTATAACTAAAACATTTAAAGTGATTTCGAATAGGTCGCAGACCATACAAATAGATTATAATTATTAAACAAAATAAAACATAAATAAGCGTTTATACAATGTTAGAATTGAACAATACAGGCAGTAAAGATACCCGTTCGGGCTTTGGCGATGCTTTAACAGAATTAGGAAATAAAAAAGAAGAAGTCGTAGCATTATGTGCTGACTTGATAGGCTCTATAAAAATGGGTGATTTTGCAAAACAACACCCTGACCGCTTTTTTCAAGCTGGAATTGCAGAAGCCAATATGGTTGGTGTAGCAGCTGGTTTGACAGTTGGAGGAAAAGTGCCTTTTATAGGAACTTTTGCTGCTTTTGCGACAGGTAGAGTTTACGACCAAATTCGTCAGTCGGTGGCTTACTCTAATAAAAATGTTAAGATAGCCGCATCGCACGCAGGTTTAACGCTTGGGGAAGATGGTGCAACGCATCAGATTTTAGAAGATATAGGGTTAATGAAAATGTTGCCTAATATGTGTGTGATTAATCCTTGTGATTATAATCAGACTAAGGCAGCAACCATAGCCGCAGCAGATTATCAAGGTCCTGTGTATTTACGATTTGGACGTCCGAAAGTAGCTAACTTTACTCCGGAAGACCAAGAATTTGTTATAGGAAAAGCTAATTTGATGCACGAGGGTAATCAAGTTACGATATTTGCTACCGGGCATTTAGTTTGGGAAGCTGCTGAAGCGGTTAATATATTAGAAGAACAAGGTGTTTCTGCTGAATTGATTAATATTCATACTATTAAGCCTATTGATAAAGAGGCTATTTTAAAATCAGTAGAAAAAACAGGAGCAGTGGTAACTGCTGAGGAGCATATGTTGAATGGCGGTTTGGGCGATAATGTAGCTCAAATATTGGCTTTAAATAATCCTTGTCCTATGGAAATGATTGGTGTTAATGATACTTTTGGAGAAAGTGGAACACCTGAGCAACTAATGGAAAAATACGGATTGAAAGCTCAAAATATAGTTGATGCTGCTTTAAAAGTTATCAAAAGAAAATAACATTTTTTAGATACAAATTCTAAATAAATAGGGTATTATGTATTAGCCCTCAAATTGGTATAGTAACAATAATTAATCAAATAAATAAGGCGCATAACATTGTTATGATGGCGTTTTGTTAAGTTAGATGAGTTGTGTTTTAAATTGATTTGAGGGCATCATATTTATTTAAAAATTAATAATCAGGGTTGTTATTTATGGTGTCAAAAAATCAAGAGTCTGTTTTCTAAGTGGAATTGGTGTATGTCAGAAAAGCAAGGAAATAAAAAAGTAGCCGTAGTTGTTTTGAATTGGAACGGACAAGAATTGTTAGCTCAATTACTGCCTGCTTTAATTCAGAATACCAATTTAGAGATGGCTGATTTAATAGTTGCTGACAATGGCTCTACAGACGATTCCTTACAATTATTAAAGACTCAATTTCCACAAATAGGCATTATTGATTTAAAAAAGAATTATGGTTTTGCAGAGGGATACAACCGTGCTTTAGACCAAATTTCTCACCCTTATACTGTATTGTTAAATTCTGATGTAGAGGTGGCTCCTTATTGGTTAGAGCCTTTGGTTGAGCAACTGGAACAATCCGAAAAGGCTGTTGCTTGTCAGCCTAAAATTTTAGATTATTATAAAAAAACGCATTTTGAATATGCAGGAGCTTCAGGAGGTTATATTGATTTCTTGGCTTATCCTTTTTGCAGAGGGCGTTTGTTTGATGAATTAGAAGAAGACCAAGGGCAATACGATGATGTTCGTTCTGTTTTTTGGGCTTCGGGGGCGTGCTTTTGTATAAAAACAGAGGTTTATAAGGAAGTAGGCGGTTTAGACAATCTGTTTTTTGCACATATGGAAGAGATAGATTTATGTTGGCGTTTAAAGAGTAGAGCTTACGATATTTTATGCGTTCCTCAATCTACAGTATATCATATGGGCGGTGGTACTTTGTCAAAAATGAATCCTAAAAAAACTTTTCTGAATTTTAGAAACAATTTGTTTCTGATATATAAAAACGTACATTCATTTCGCTTTTTAAAAATCTTTATAGCTCGCCTTGTTTTAGACGGAGTAGCCGGTTTTTATCATTTAATAAGTGGTCAGCCTCAACATTGTTGGGCAATATTAAAAGCCCATTGGGCGTTTTACACGCATTTTACGCAATTTAGACAACAAGCTAAAATTAACAAAGCTAAAACATCAGTAAAAAACATTCAAGACATTTATCCACAAAGTATTGTGCTGAACTATTTTCTGAAAAAGATTACAAAGTTTAGTCAGCTAAAGTGGTTTTAAACAACCAACTATCCAACTTAAATAATGATAAAAAAAATCGTGTTATGGAGCTTATTAATGATCTGTTCTTTTTATGCTCATTCTCAATTACAATTTAAACAAGACACCAGCTTACATAACCTCGGTGAAGTGCTTGTTAAGGCTTTAAAAACCAATACGAAAATAACGGAATTACCCCTTTCTGTAACAGTATTGCCTTCTACTGAAGTTGAAAATAACGAAATTAATCACTTGAATGATATGACTGCCATTAGTCCTAATTTTGTAATGCCGGACTATGGTTCAAAATTAACTTCTCCGGTTTATATTAGAGGTATTGGTTCTCGAATTAATTCTCCCTCAGTTGGTTTGTACGTAGATAATGTGCCTTATTTTGAAAAAGCATCATTCGATTTTAATTTTATGGATATTGAGCGTATAGAAATTCTCAGAGGACCTCAGGGAACTTTATACGGCAGAAATAGTATGGGGGGATTGATTAATATCACTACCAAATCGCCTTTAGATTATCAAGGGAATTTTCTTAAAATGTCGGTGGGGAATTATGGACGTTATCAGTTGGGCTTTTCTCGTTATGATAAAATAAAGGATAATCTGGCATATTCTTTCGGCTTACATTATAATTGTTTTGGAGGTTGGTCAAAGAATCATTTTAATAATGAATGGGTGGGGCGTGTTAATTCTTTTGGTCTGAATAACAAGTGGGTATATCAAATACATCCTTATCTTTCTTTGGAAAATAGTTTGAGTTTTGAGTATAGCTATCAAAATGGGTATCCTTATGCTTTATACAATGACAGTCTTCAAGAAGTCCAAGATGTGGATTATAATAAAGAGAGTTCTTATGAAAGGAAGCTGTTTAACGATGCTTTAAAATTGAAGTATGATGCTAAAAAATGGGAATTAATAGAAGTTCTGTCCTTTCAATATTTTGATGGAAAACAAATTGTTGATCAGGATTTTACCCCAATGAAAATTTTTGATGCAGAGCAATCTCAACATCAAAAAATGGTGGCTAATGAATTGATTTTTAAATCTAAAAATAATGCTAAATATGAATGGTTATTAGGAACGTTTGCTTTTTATCAAAACCTTAATCAAGAGTTAGATGTGGATATATTTCCTCAAAAAAAGAATTATCTAAAAGAAAATGACAAGCAAGTGGGAGGTGTAGCCCTGTTTCATCAGTCTATTTTTCATATTACTAAAGGTTTATCTGTTATAGGAGGTTTGCGTTATGATTTTGAAACTTCAAAATTAAAATATCATTATCAAGATAATAAACATTTTACACAAGATACTGTTTATCCAAGTCTGAAAGATAATGTGATTTTACCTAAAATAGCTTTGAATTATGAATGGGAAAATGCATCAACTTATATTTCTTACACTACGGGATATAAAGCCGGAGGATTTAATGCTTCTTTTGAAAAGCCGGAGCATTTGACTTTTAAAAGTGAAAAAAGTTATAATTATGAAGTTGGTTTGAAATCTTATTTGTTTTCTCGTTTTTTGTACTTTGATTTAGCGGTTTTTTATACTCAACTCAAGCATCAGCAAATTTATAGAACTGTGCCGAGTGGTAGGGGAGCTTACCTTGATAATGCCGGTGTTTCTGAAAATAAAGGAATAGAAATGAGTTTAAATACAATGACTTATAAAGGTTTTAAAGCTTTATTGTCTTATGGTTATACTCATTCTAAAATATTGAAATATGTCAAAAATGATAAGCTTAATTATAATCATCATTTTACGCCTTATATTCCAAGGCAAACATTTGCTATTCAGTTGAATAAAAAGTTTTCGTTTTTCGATTCAAAATATATAGATTATATTCAAACGAGTGTTATGTATCAAGTAAAAGGGCTTCAATATTGGGATTTGGAAAACCGATATAAAGAAAAAGCATACGGTTTGTTAAATGCCAAAATAAGTGCAGTAAGAAAAAATGTAAGCGTAGAATTCTGGGCTAAAAATATTTTAAATCAAGAATATAAAGCATTTTTGTTTTCAATTCCAAATTTGAGAAATACCTATGCACAAGCTGGAGGAGGCATACAATTAGGGTTTAATTTATCAGTCCATTTTTAATGAAATCAGAGGGAAGAAGAAAGTTTTCGGTATTATTTACCCTATATATTGCTCAATCTATTCCGATGAGCTTTTTTTCAACAGTGGTGCCTGTCATTATGCGACAAGAACACTATTCTTTGGAGTCTATAGGCTTATTACAGTTGGTAAAACTACCTTGGATTTTAAAGTTCTTATTTGCCCCTTTTGTTGATAATAGAACTCCTGATTTAAAGTCGCTTAAGCGTTGGATTATCGTGTCGGAGTTATTCTATGCAGCTATTATCTTTGCTGTTGGTTTTTTGAATTTACAAGTTGATTTTAAATGGATAGTGATAGGTATTGTTTTGGCTTTTATAGCATCTGCATTTCAGGATATTGGTACTGATATTTTTGCCATTCGTATTCTTCAAACAAAAGAGCGAAGTTATGGCAATAGTATGCAATCTGCGGGTAGTTTTGCCGGTAGTTTGATAGGTACGGGCGTATTATTATTGGCATATTATTATTTGGGTTGGTCTATATTACTGGCTCTATTGGCTCTATTTGTAACCTTAGCCGTTGTACCTTTAATGTTCTATCAAAATAGAACAGTTTTAGAAGAGCGTCCAAAGGCATCTGAGAAAGCCCGTTTAAAAGATATTCCTTCTTTTTTTAAGGGTAAAAGCCAGTTGAAACATTTGCTATTGCTGATATTCCATTACTCTGGTATTATTGGTATGATGACTATGCTTAAACCCTATATGGTGGATTTAGGATACAATATAAAAGAAATTGGCTTTATGTCAGGTATCGTAGGGACTTCTGTGGCTACGTCTATGGCTTTTTTAGCCGGTTACATTATTAACAAAATAGGTAGAGCCGGAGCTTTTCGATTATTTGCTTTCGTTCATATTCTTGTGGGACTATTTTTCTTTTATTTATCTCAACATTCTCCTTCTATAACTGAAATTTATATTGCAACAGCTTCTTTATGGGGGGCTTATGGACTTTCTACTGTTATCATTTACACCACGGCTATGGATAAAGTACGAGTTCATAAGGAGGGAACCGATTTTACTATTCAAATTGTTATTACGCATTTAAGCAGTTTGGTTTTGGCATTGCTAAGTGGTAAAATAGCTCATCATTTCGGTTACTCAGGTTTGTTTTTGGTAGAAATAGCTTTGTCTGTTTTTGCTTTATTTATTTTAATATTGAATTACCCTATTAAAATACAAAAAGATGAAGATAGATAAGGCTTTAATAGATAAGTATAATGTTCCTGTACCTCGTTATACGAGCTATCCACCTGCTAATCATTTTTTTGAAGAAACTAATTCTTCTTTGGTTGTAGATAAAATACGAGCCTCAAATCTTCATCAGCCTAAAAATATTGCATTTTACGTTCATATTCCTTTTTGTTCGCAAATTTGCTATTATTGTGGGTGTAATGCTTATAGAGCTAAGGATAAAACGCAAGTGGAATTATATGTGGAGGCTCTTAAGAAAGAAATAGCTGATGTAACGGTCTTATTAGATAAGGATAGACCCATTTCGAAAATTCATTTTGGAGGAGGAACGCCTAATGCTATTTCTACGCATTTTTTGAAAGACATTGTAGAGACATTGAAGCAGAAGCATCGTTTGTCTGAGGTTTGTGAAATAGCCATAGAGTGTAATCCCGAATTCCTAAATCATTCCTATATAGATGATTTATTAGCGATAGGTTTTAATAGAATTAGTTTAGGGATACAAGATTTTGACGATGCTATTCTTAATAATGTTAATAGAAATCCTTCTAAATTACCGATTGCGGATTTACTGAATTATATTCGTTTGAAGAATCCTTTGGTTTCGGTTAATTTGGATTTTATTTATGGTTTGCCCGGTCAAACTTCTGAGCATTTTTATCATAATATAGAACAAGCTATTGCCTTAAAACCGGAGCGTTTGGTTACCTTTTCTTATGCTCACGTACCTTGGTTGAAGAAACATCAACAAATATTAGAAAAGCAAGTTATTCCTTCCGGTGATGAAAAGATGAAAATGTTTTTGCTGTCAAAAGAACTTTTGGAGTCCAAAGGTTATATTTCTATTGGTTTAGACCATTATGTATTGCCTCAAGATGAATTGGCTCAGGCATTGGAAACACAGCAGTTGCATCGTAATTTTCAAGGGTATTCCACTCGAAAAACCACAGGGCAGGTCTATGCTTTTGGGGTTTCTTCTATCAGTCAGTTGGAGTATAGTTATTTTCAGAATGTAAAGAATATACAGGATTATATTCGTTTGATTCAAAATGGCGAATCTGTTGTTGAAAAGGCGTATTATTTATCAGAAAAAGAAGTGTTGATTCGAGAAGTGATAACTGAAATAATGTGTAACGGCTACCTTGATTTTAATCAAATGGCATCAAAATACCATTGTTCTATACAAGCTTGTTTTGATATTTGTGGATTTAAGACATCTCATTTAAACCCATTTTTGAAAGATGACTTAGTGGAATTTAAAAATAATGCTTTGAGAGTAACACAAAAAGGCTTTTTGTTTGTCCGAAATATAGCTGTTTTATTTGATCCGGCTTATACAATGAAAAGTCAGCTTTATTCTAAATCGGTGTAAGATTGGTCTTCTTCAGTTAGTTGTTTGAGGATATTTTTTCTGCATTTATAGTAATAACTTTTAGAAGCTTCAGGTTTAATATTTAATAATTTAGCTATTTCTTTGTGGCTTAAATCTTCCATTACAAATAAGTTAAAAATACTTCTTTGCAGAGGGGACACGTTTTGTAAAGCTTCAATAATTTTTTCGGCTGACATTTGGGGATTCCTTACTTCTTCATTGTCTTTAGGAACGTTGATATTTTCAAAAGATTCAATGTGTATGGTATTAATGGCGTCACTTTTTCTTAAGGAATCTAAAATATTGTTAATAAATAATCTACGAACCCAAGCCGTGAAAGAACCTTTGAATGTATATTTGTCAATACGCTCGTAAAGTTTTAAGAAACCGTCGTATAAAAACGACTCAGCTTCTTGTTCGTCTTTGGCATATTGTAGGCAAATTTTAAACATACCGCTATATAAGGCTTGGTGTAATATTTCTTGATATTTACGCTCGCCTCTCTGACATCCTTTTACTATTTTCTTTATATCATCAAGATTATTCAGATTCATAGCAGATGATTATTTAGCTTCGTTGTATTGAGTATATTTCGTATCACTGATATATCTAAAAGACGTTGATTATTTGAAAAAGTAACTTCTTTGATTCAATAAATTTAATATTATTTTTATAATATTTTATAAATCAGGATGATGTAAGTAGTCTTTAAAATCTTTGACTTCCTGAGGTGTTCCTAATACAAAAATTTGATACGATGTTTTTAAAATAACATTGGCAGAGGGATTGAAAATATAGTTGTTGTTTTCATCTTTTAATCCAATAATATTGGTGCCGGATTTATTTCTAATACCTAATTCTCTTATGGTTTTCCCAGCTATTTCAGGACTAATGTCATTACAAGATATTTCAGCAATATTCACATCTTCGGAACTTTGTATTAATATATTTTCAACAAATTCAACAATGTCGGGTTGAGCAACAAGTTTAGCCATACGTCTTCCGCCTATTTTATCGGGCATAATGACGTTGGTGGCTCCGGCTTGTTTTAGCTTAATGTCAGAGTGTTCCTCTGAAGCACGGGCTATTATTGTTAAGTTGGGATTTAGACCTTTAGCCGATAATACAACAAAAAGATTATCCGCATCTTTGGGTAAAGTCGTGATGAGAGCTTTGGCTTCTTTGATTTGAGCAAGCATCATAATTTCGTCTAAAGTAGCATCGCCATTGATGTATAAATAGCCTTCTTTACTTTGGATGTTTAATATTTCTTCATCATCATTATCTATAATAACAATGGTTTCGTTATGCTCTGTTAAATCTAAAGCGACCTGTTTTCCGACACGCCCATAACCACAGATAATAACGTGGTTGCTTAATTTACTAATTTTACGTTTCATTTTGTTACTGATAAAATAGTTTTTAAATACACCGTCTAAAATGTCTTTGGTAATACTTGAAATAGCAAATCCGAATAATCCTAAACTGATAATAATAAGGATGATAGTGAAAATCATTCCGGAGGGAGATAGCTTTTGAATTTCGCCAAAACCAACAGTTGATATGGTAATTACCGTCATATAGAGAGCTTGTAGAAACTCAAAACCTTCTATGACCATAAAGCCGATTACTCCAATTACAATTAATGATGTAAGTAAACCAACTAAGAAGAAAGTGTTTCTTATTTTGTAATACATTGGCGTTTTCATAGGCCTATTTCTGTTAATATTTTATGTCCTAATCGGCAATCTATACATTGATGTTTTTCGCACATTTCTTTTTTAAGTTCAATAAGCCCTTGTGACTGTAAAGCATTTTGGTTTGAAAATCCTAAATCCTCCATTTTAAGGCAAATATGGTTGGTTTCTTTTGTTATATGTTCTAACCAATTCAGACTTTTATATTGCCATTCTTCATTATGATTATTTCGCCCTAATGTATATAAGAAAGGAATAACTGTGTTGATAATAATGTGTTGAATAGATGATTGCCCCATCCTTTTAACTTGTATTTTCGATGAAGGAGCAAAGGTATAACGATTATCCCAAAAAGTATGCGCTTTTACCTTAAAAATATTGAATAAAGTTTCTAAATCGTTTATCTCTATTATTTGCGATAGAAGTGCATTTTGTTCGTAAATGAGCTGAGAAAAGAGCACGATTTTTAGGGTAGGGAAGTTGTAGGGTCTTATTTTGCTGAATTTCCATAAATCTGCTCTTATTGCTTTTAGTTGGTATTTGCGAGCCAAGAAATGATATTCTTGTTCTAATTTCTGAAAATACTCAGTATCTTCCTCAGAGAGTTTAGAGTACTCTATTTTCTTGAGTAAGCCCGATTGCCCCAATAATAAGGCTTCTATTTGTAGCCTTTGGTCTTTATGTTTGAGTAATATTTTTAAAGGTGTATTTTTACATAATAATTCAAAAGGTAAACTGTTGACAGAACCTCCAAATCCTCTCCCTAATGCTTGGTAAAAGGCATTTTCTCGGTCGTTTTCGTTGTATTTTAGAAGCTCAGAAAATTGTTCTCCTTTTCTGATTAAGCGTTCTATAGATAAATTTTCTATCCAACTATTTTTAAATATATTAGCTATAAAAGGAAGTTGTTCTTGACAATGTATCCATTGTTTTGAAGACAATAAATGAGTGTAATTCTGATAAATTTCAGGATTAAATTGCATTTCATAAGTTGGAATAAGTCTTTTTTGGCTGTTGTAAATCTCCGTATCGTGTTCTTTTACAAGATGTAAAATGGTATTGTCGTAGGCAGGGTCATTTTGATGTTGGTGCCTGTTCCAATCGGAGGACTTAATATGAATTTCTACATTTCCAGCCCATATTGTGTCCTCTATTTTTATTTTAGCATTGAAAAAATCAGGTCCGGCATCATTGTTTTTTATACCGGTACTTAATATAATGAACTCCTTGTTTTCCAGTAGATTATTTTCAAAAATATAGTGAAGAAACAGTTCGTTCATTGCTTGGTTTTTATTTTGCTTTTGAGTAAAGTGTTAACAACCTGCAATATACAAAAAATATGGTTAATATCTGATAAAATGTTGGAATAAGGTGGGGTTTAGTTAGGGTTGTTTTGTAATGTATTGGTAAACAGTGTTTAAAGTGGTTTTGTGAAAAGGTTAGAAGACGGAAGACAGAAGTAGCGCAATGGTAGAATGTTACATTTAAAATAACGGTTTAGTGTATGAGAAGTAGTGGATAAAAACGAAAACTTTAAGTTAAGCACTTGACCCATTATTGCTTATACACATTATTGCTACCAGTTATTTTATTCTGATAACTTTTTCAATTGGTTCGTTAATATAATCAAATTCAAGTTTTTTTATTCGGTGTATTGGGCTGTCAAATCCAATAATATTATTTCTTCTAAAAGACCTTAAATCCAAAACTCGAAATTTCTTTTTATATTTAGTCAAAGTTAATATTTCTAAATCTACAATTCCGATTCTTTGGAAAGTTCCATTAAAAAATGATTTATCCCAAATCGGTATTGCAACTTTTTGTCTGTTTGAGTTTTCATTCGGAAAATCCTAAGCATTTGGATATTTTAAAGAGTCCATTGAGAATCCAATTATTCTGCCAATTGAAAGTTCGTTGAATTTCAATGCTTGAAGTATTGTTCTAGCTTTGTATTTGTCCGATTTTTTAGCTTTTTCAAATTCGTCCATTAATCCACTTACATAAAGGCGTTCGTTTCCTGTCATTCCTTCAATTTCGACAACGCTATTAGCTTTCTCGTTGGAATTTAATTTTTTAGAATCAGCGTCTAAAATACCTTTTTCGATTGATTGTTTCTCATTATCATTAAGTTTAAACCACCAATCATCATTTGATTTTAAAGCCATCATTTTATTTATAAGGGCTATTTCTATAAGACAAAGATAATAAATTTTCTAAACATTAAAAATCTGTTTTATAAGGCGATTTTTAGACTAGATTTTCAATTTTAATTGGGTGGCTTTTAGATGAAATGTTTTTCTGTGTAAAGGGGTATAACCTTTTTTTATAATGGCATCTATATGTTTAGGGGTAGGGTAGCCCTTGTTGTTTTTCCAGTCATAATCGGGGTACTTTAGAGCGTATTGAGTCATTAAATCGTCACGGTAGGTTTTGGCTAAAATAGAAGCTGCTGCAATGGATTGGTATAAGCCGTCCCCTTTTACAATACACTGATAAGGCACTTCTTGGTAGGGTTTAAATTTATTACCATCAACCAAAAGAAAGTCGAAAGGCTTTTTGATTTGTTCTATTGCTCTGTGCATAGCCAAAATGCTAGCATTGAGTATGTTAATTTGGTCTATTTCTTCGTTATCGACTACTCCAATGGCAAAGGCAAGGGCTTCTTTTTCAATTAATTCTCGTAATTCTAATCGTTTTTTGAGGCTTAATTTTTTAGAATCATTTAATTCATCATTGGAAAACCCTAAAGGCAAAAGCACTGCGGCAGCTACTACAGGGCCTGCTACACATCCTCTTCCGGCTTCGTCTAAACCTATTTCAAATTGATTTTTTTTAAGATATGGTTTTAATGCCATCGTTAGTAAACTCTAAGTAAAATAATGGAAAATATAAAAGTGTAGAATATTATATTCTGTATCTTCTTATGTTGGTTGTTTAGCAAATAGTTAGAAACCAAATAGGTAATTGGTATAGATGCAATAATTAGAATGTCAATCGCTTTGAAATTGGAAAGAATAAAAATAAAAAGAGTAAACGCAAATAAAATAATAAATAGACCAAAATATGTTCTGGTGCTGATTTTTTTATTACTGTATTTTGCGGATATATTCCAAATCGATATGAGTATCATTACTCCCAAAATAAAAGCAAAAATACAATAACTTAGGGATAAGTTAATGATGGATGCTTTTGCGAAGAAAGGCGGAAATAGGCTTTCCCACATTGCTAATTTATCGAAATACAATAGACCTAAAAAGGCTATCCAATAGGGTAATACAATTCCTAATGTTAAAGCAAGAAAACCTCTTATCTGTTTGTGGTTTAGGATAATAAAACTTAAGTAAACAAAAGGAATCAGTAGTACTGTTTTAAAATAAAATAAACTTGCCAAAGAAATAAGCATACCTGTATTGAAAGCTCCTCGTGATATTTTTTGCTGTTTATAAGTAGAAAAAATCTGCACTAACATTGGCAAAATAAAACTATTGGCAATAATGGCAGGTTGAAGATTGTTAAAAGGAGGTAATGCGCAAGTAATCAGTATATAAAATATACTTGTTAAATGTGTTCTATGACTAATGAAATTATAAATCCTATTGATATATAGGAGGTAAAAAGCTTGAGAAATAATCAGTAAAAGAGCCAATAAATCAACTAAAAAAGGGTATTTAATAAAGCTAATTAACGATTTATAAAGAGGTAAATCTATACGATTAAAATCAATGTCTGCTTGGAAATTGGTATACCATAAGATGATAGCCAAAACAGGTATGAATAATAAACCTAATAAATGATTGCCTTTTAAAAATCGTATTAACATAAGAGAAAGATTCAGTTGTTTTATTCTAAAAATACCTAATATATTTCTTCTTTTTGCCTATAATAAACTGCTTATTATTCAGTATATTATTTTAATTTTAGCCCCTTTTGTTTCTTTATTTTAATATCTAAAAGAAAGTTTGAAAGGGGCTTTTTCTATATTATTAATATGGTTTTACTGCAATAAAATAGCTTCTAATTAATGGTAAAATAAATCTATTTTAAATCGAAACCAATGTCTTTGCGGTAATATTTTTTGTCGAAAGTGATAGCTTCTGCATTTTTAAAAGAACAAGCAAGAGCTTGGTCAATGTCTTGTCCTAAAGCGCAAACCGCCATTACACGACCTCCATTTGTTAGCACCTCTCCATTGGCTTCTTTAGTACCTGCATGAAATAAGATAGAATCTTGATTGTCTTGAGGTAAGCTTATTTTTTTGTTCTTTTCATAAGCCTCAGGATAACCGCCGGAAACCAACATAACACAAGTTGCATATTCCTTTTTAAATTGAATATCTTGATGTTTTAAATCACCTTGAGCAGTGGCTTTTAACAGTGTTAATAAATCAGAATCAATTCTTGGCATTACCACCTCTGTTTCAGGATCTCCCATTCTAACATTATATTCTATCACATAAGGATTTCCTTCAACATTCATTAAACCAATGAAAACAAAACCTTTATAATTCATATTTTCGTTTTGGAAACCTTGTATGGTAGGTTTAATAATCCGCTCTTCTACTTTTTTCATAAAAGCCTCGTCAGCAAAAGGAACAGGAGAAATAGACCCCATACCTCCGGTATTTAATCCGGTATCGCCCTCTCCAATACGCTTATAATCTTTGGCTTCCGGTAGAATAACATAATCTTTTCCGTCTGTAAGCACAAATACAGATAATTCGATGCCTTTTAAAAATTCCTCTATAACCACTTTGTTACCTGCATCTCCAAATTTACCATTTAACATAGCAGATAATTCCGTTTGAGCTTCTTCTAAGGAATCTAATATTAAAACACCTTTTCCGGCGGCTAAACCATCAGCTTTCAAAACATAAGGTGCATTCAATTCATTTAAAAACTCAACTCCTTCCTTAATATTTTCTTGGGTTACACTAAAATAACGAGCCGTAGGAATGTTATTTTTTTTCATAAAATCCTTGGCAAAATCTTTAGAGCCTTCCAGTTGCGAAGCGTAGGCGTCAGGACCTATAATATCAATGTTTTTAAGTTGAGCGTCCTTGCTGAAATAATCAACGATTCCATCTACCAAAGGCGCTTCAGGACCTACCACTACCATATCAATATTTTGTTCTAAAACCAATTGTTTAACATTTTCAAAATCAGATATGTTAATGTCGATATTTTGACCAATTTCAGCCGTTCCTGCATTACCCGGAGCAAAGTATAAAGTGTCTAAATCTTTGCTTTGCTTTATTTTCCAACCTATAGCGTGCTCACGTCCTCCGGAGCCTAATATTAATACTTTTGTTGTCATATTTTTGTTCTTTCTTAAGCGATTCTTAAATGTAATATCTTGTTTTAGAATGTATTTTGTTTATAATTCTTTGACTATTTCTTTATAGTTATAACGTTCTCTAGGGTACCAAATTCCCTCTTTATCAGCATTTCCTACCGAAATGACCATATTGATTTGGGCTTTTCGAGGTAAATTTAATAATTTTTTGATACGTTTAGAGTCAAAGCCTTCCAAAGGGCAGGTGTCGTAGCCTTCTGATTTAACACTTAACATAAATGTTTGAGCTGCAAGGGCTATACTTTTATGTATGGTTACTTTTTTATCAATAGCAGTCACTTCTCGTACCATAGGTTGTTTTAGCCCAACTAAATTTACTATTATTTTCTTCACTATTGATTTTAAATACAAAAAATCGGGGGCGTAAAACAATGGCATTATTTTCTTATAGTATTTTTGATGATAAGCTTTTTGCTTTTCACTTTTAAAATAGCTTCTTTTTGAAATTAAATCTAAATTGAATTGAATAGATTGTTTGTATTTATCGGGTCGAGCTACAAAAACAACCAATTCTTGAGCGGTTTTGGCTGCTGATTGGTTGAGGCAATATTCTGCTAATTGGGTTCTTTTTTCTTCAGAAATAACACGATAAAATTCCCATAGTTGCATATTGCTACTGTTAGGAGATAAAATGGCGCGCTCCAAACTGCGTTTTACAATATCTTTATCGTAAGCTTTGGAATGGTCATAGACTCTAACTGAGCGCCTTGCTTGTACTATATCCTCAAAAATAGAGGCTTGTTGTTGTGTTTCCATAGTGTACAAAAATATAATTAATACTATAAAGAAACAAAAATACTTTTGAGCGGTTAGGGCAAACGCACGCTTTTAGTAATA
>PDWI01003900.1_pt1 | contig 20558 bp, 17 predicted proteins | sample 1430891 | NCBI WGS metagenome assembly PDWI01 (sample SAMN01162508, study PRJNA174530) | Oral metagenome, whole genome shotgun sequencing project. | biome: Marine environment; feature: Marine mammal; material: Swab sample of the gingival sulcus; isolation source: swab sample of gingival sulcus... | reverse complement strand
CCTGGAATGTGGCGCCCACTAAAGCCGTCGAGCTGGTCGACGTGCCACTGCGGAAGCCGCTGTGGCAGCGCAACCGCGAAGGTCGTCCCGTCGTGCGCGCTGAGCTGATCGGCCATCCGGACACAGGCTCGCAATACACCTCGATCACGGTCACCGACCATCCCACCGACGAGGGCATCCGGCCCTCGATCGGGTCGGTCGCGGATGCGTACGACAACGCACTGACCCAGTGCGTGATCGGCCCCTACAAGACCGAGTGCATCGGGACCACGGTCTTCCACGCCAGCCCCTACCGGACCATCAGTGATCTCGAGTACGCCACCGCCGGTTGGGTCGACTGGTACAACACAGGGCGCCTGCACAGCACCCTTGAGATGATGACCCCCGTGGAGTTCGAGCAAGCCCACTACGCGACCCTCAACCGAGAGCCGCAACCCGTATAGGAGCGGCGGAGAACCTGGGGCGCTTCACGGTAGCGGGGTCGTTCCGATCGCGGACGCGGCAAAGGCGACGGCCACGGCGATCCCAGAGATGATCCTGGTGCGCATGTGTTTCTCCCTCATACTTCGGTAGGTACTGCTCGGTCCTGGTGTTGTTATAACCATGTCCCCGAGGAATCGCCGGGTCACGAGTTCGCCGGGGGGGATAACGTGCCTGGACACAAGTGACCACCCGCCTGTTGGCCCGCCGTGACAGAGGTCGGGGCGCCCCGTCGAGCTGTAGCATCGTGGTACTCGGGTGGTGGAGGTACTGATGGCCCAGTCGACGGATGCCATGGGCGCTGGAGCCTCTACTGATCTCAATGGCCGTACTCCGCTCACCGAGGACCAAGTTGCGTCGTTCGCAGCGCTCGGTCTCGACGCGTTGGCGTTACGGGTGTATGAGCTGGCGCTGCTGCTCGACGACTGGACGCCGGTCCAGATGTGTGAGTGGCTCGGTGTTGACGCCGACGGTCTTGGGAGCGCAATCGAGTCGTTGACCGCCAAGGGGCTCCTCACGCCCTCGCAAGAGATCGCCGACGTCCTACGTGCGGTCAACCCGCGGGTCGGACTCAGCCGGCTCATCGAAGAGCGCGATCGGACCCTGCGGATGGCGCTGGAGCGGCTCAGCCAGACCCGGGCAGCCACGCAGAAACTGATCGAGGTTGTCGACGAACACGACACCCGGCAGCGAAGCAGTCTCGAGCAAGTGACCGGGCGCGACCGTGTTACCGACCGGGTCTCCGAGATCCTCAGGCAGGCTACCTCCGAGGTCCTCACCATGCTGACGATGCTGCCCAGTCCCGACGCGATGGCCAGGGCGCGGCGTGGTGACGCCGCCCTCCTTGAGCGCGGCGTCCACACTCGGATGCTCGTACTGATTGGGCACGTGCGCCGCTGCCGCGAGTACGTCGGCTACCTTGAAGAGCTGGTCGAGCTCGGCGCCGAGGTGCGGGTTGTGGCCACCCTGCCGACGCGGATGGTCTTGGTTGACGAGTTGGCGGCGATCGTGCCGAGCGACCCCGATGAGCCCGGTGCGGGCGCCACCATCATCCGCCACCACAGCCTGATCCGGCTGATGCGCGACACTTTCGAATCGTTGTGGAACGACGGTCGGCTGCTCGGCGACAATGACGACTGTCCCGACGGACACGAGCCGAACGAGCTGCAGCTCGAAGTGATCCGGCTTCTCGGTCGCGGCAACAAGGACGAGGCCATCGCCCGGCGCGTCGGGATGTCGTTGCGTTCAGTACGCCGTCTCATCTCGCAGATCAGCCAGGATCTCGGGTCGAACAGCCGCTTCGAGCTCGGTGTGGTGTGTAGCGCGCGGGGCTGGGTGAAGCCCACCGAGCGGCGCTGACGCTGCCCCTGCACAAGGTGCCACGGCTCCTTGTGCCCCTTCCGGAATCGTTGTCGGCGGTCGCGCCCGCCGGGCAGTGTCGAGGATATGACCACCGAACAACCGCCGGGGCGTGCTCGCTCTGGAAGGAACCAACGATGAGCTCCATCAGCATCGACCGACGCGCCGTCGACCCCCGGCCACCGGTCCAGGACCGGCCCCACGACGCCGCCATCGAGATCCATGGCGTCCGCAAGAGCTACGGAGGCCGCGAGGTCCTGCGGGGCATCGACGTCGCTGTCCGACCGGGTGAGTTCTTCGGTGTCCTCGGACCGAACGGAGCCGGAAAGACGACACTCATCGAGATCATCGAGGGGCTGCGCAAACCCGACTCCGGCGAGGTCGAAGTGCTCGGGGCCTCGCCCCACCAGCGTCGCTCGGCTCTGTTGAGGCGGGTCGGCGTCCAAACCCAGAAGGGCGCCTTCTTCACCCGGCTCACCGCCCGGGAACACCTGCTCACCATGGCCTCGCTCTACCACGTCTCGCCGTCGCAGGCCGACCAGACACTCGCGCTCGTCGGGCTGACCGGCCAGGCTTGCGTCCGCGTCGAGAAGCTCTCCGGAGGGCAGAAGCAGCGTCTGGCCATCGCCGGTGCGCTCGTGCATGAGCCCGACGTGATCTTCCTCGATGAGCCGACCGCCTCCCTAGACCCGCAGGCGCGCCGCGACCTATGGACCGTTCTCGGCGATCTGCGGGCCCAGGGCCGCACGATCATCTACACCACCCACCACCTCGATGAGGCCGAGGCTCTATGCGACCGCGTCGCAATCTTGGTCGCCGGTGAAGTCCGGGCCCTCGATACCCCGCACTTGCTCAAGGCTGCCAGCCGCGGCACGGCCCAGGTGCGGGTGCCAGTCGGCCATTTGGAGCCGACTCGCGGGGCCGCCCTCATCGGCGTTCTCAATACGCGCACGGAGGGCGGTGCGCTGGTGCTCGAGACCGACCGGCCTAGCGACGTTCTGCTTCAGGTGAGCGAACTCTGCGGTCACGACGGTGTCGAGACCCGCACTCCAAATCTTGAGGACGTCTACCTGGAACTCGCCGCCGACCAGACAGATCACGAGGAAACAACCCGATGAGCACCGCGACCCGGACTGCTGGCACGTCGGACACCACTCCCGCACGGGTGTTTCCGACCTTGGTATTAGCGCACCGCCGAGCGGCGACCCGCGACGCCACGACTATCTTCTTTACCTTCGCGTTCCCGCTGATCTTTCTGTTACTTTTTGGCTCGATCTTCCACGGCCAGGACGTCGAGCAGTCTGGTAAGAGCTACATTCATTACATCGCGCCTGGAGTTCTCACGTGGGGGGTGGCGAACGCCGCCGTCTTCTCGATCGCCTTCGCCCTTATGCAATGGCGCGAGAGCGACCTGCTGCGGATCATCCGCATGACCCCCACGCGGGTTGGCACCCTGCTATCGTCCAAGCTGGCAATCGCGCTGGCTGTCGCCGTGTCCCAGACCGTATTATTTGTCGGCGTAGCAATGATCCCGTTCTACGGTCTGCGCCTTGCCGCTTCGTCCTGGCAGGCTGTGCCTTTGCTCGCGCTTGGCGTGGCGACGTTCTTCGCCCTCGGTGCCGTCATTGGCTCGGTCATGAACACGGCCGAATCGGTGGCCGCCGTGAGCAATGTTGTGATGCTTCCGATGGCGTTTCTCTCTGGCTCGTTTTTCCCGCTCGACATGATGCCCGGCTGGCTGCAGCAGGTCGCGCAAGTATTTCCACTTTACTACCTGAACGACGGCGTCGGCCATGCGCTTGACGGCACCGGCTCGATCTCCGATCTCCTGGTCTCGCTCGGCGGGCTCGGCGGCTTCGGTGTTGTCTTTGCGGCAGTCGCTGTTAAGGTCTTTAGGTGGAGTGATGACGAGGCGTGGCTCCGGGACGCATTGAAGTGAACCTCGGGCTAGGCGGAAAGGGTGTTCTGGTCACGGGTCGCCCCGGTGGTATCGGCAGCATTCGCCGCCGCCGAACGCGACGGCCCAATGCTCTCGAACCCGCAGGGCATCGCCAACCTCGTTGTCTTCCTCTGCTCTGCGGCCAACGTGAACATCACTGGTGAGACTAACCGCGTCACTGGCGGCAGATAGGAACCCGGCGTGGTCAGGACCCGGGCGTCCCCGGCGCCTGTGCTGGCGTCGCCCAACCCCAGCCGTGCACTCCACGCTTCGTCCTGACCCGACAGCAGCCAATGACGACAGAGACCGCGAGGTCGTGTCACATTCGCGCTCTGTCGGACGTCGTATGGGTATGAACTCGCTGATTGTTGTCGGCGCCGGCTACGCCGGTGCACTTGCCGCTCACCGTGCGGCCTCACGCGGCTTGGAGGTCACGCTCGTCAACGAGGGGGACGCCCTCGTGGACCGCATCCGCCTCCATGAGGTCATCGCGGGCACCCGAGCTCCTGAGCGGGCCAGACGCTCGCTGGCCTCCATGCCGGTGCGCCTGATCGTGGGCCGGGCCGACCATGTCGGGGATGGCGTCGTGCGTCTCTCGTCGGGGGAGACGGTGGCAGCCGACCATCTCCTGTTGGCGACCGGCAGCACTGGTGGTGTGGGCTCCTGGTCTTGGGCGCAGACCCACCGGAGGGCCGTCGAGGCGCTGGGGGCTGGAGCCTCGGTCCGGGTTCTGGGCGCGGGCCTGACCGGCATCGAGACGGTCACCGAGCTGGCGGGTTCGCGGTCAGACCTGCGTCTCGGTCTCGTGGACCCCCGCGGCGTGGGAGCGGATCTCAGCGACCCTGCACGGGACTATCTGGATGCGGTGCTCGACCGTCTGCGTGTGGAGTTCTGCACGGCTCTTGCCGATCGACCCGCAGACCACATCATCGACTGCACTGGGTTCACCACCGACACGCTCGCTCGGGACAGCGGCCTGTCCGTCGATGACCGCGGCCGGATCCTCGTCGGTGATGACCTGCGCGTCCCTGGTCATGATCGGCTCTGGGCCTGCGGCGACGCAGCTGCTGTCGAGGGTCAGCCGTTCCTTCGCTGGGCGTGTGCGTCGGCCGGCCCCATGGGCGCCCATGCCGCAGACAACATCGTGCGCGCTAGCCACGGTCGCCCAACAGAGCCGGTGAACATCGGCTTCGTCGCGAAAGCGCTCAGTCTCGGACGCCGAGACGGCCTTCTGGACTGGGCCGGGCGTGACGACACCCCCAAGGGCCATGTGTGGAGCGGGCGGAAGGCTGCCTATGCGAAAGAACTCGTCTGCCGCTTCGCCGTAGCCGCCCCACTAAGGTGGCCGCGGAGCTATCGGTGGATGAAGGGTCCGCATGACTGAGCAGCCTCGGATGTCGGTCGACGAGGAGTACGCGCGGCACCGTGGACTCGTCATCCGGGTCGCGTATGACGTCACCGGATCGTGGGTCGACGCCGAAGACATCGCCCAACAGACGTACGTGCGGTGGCGCAACGCCCACCAGCCGGTGCACAACGCGCGTGCCTACCTCGCGCGCATTGCCATCAACCTCGCACTCGACACGGTGGCGCGTCGTGAGAAGGTCGGCTATCCGGGCCCATTTCTGCCCGAGCCGGTGGCCACCGGGCAGGGAACAACGGACGCCTTGGATGACGCCGCTGAGGTCGAGGCCGCCCTCATGGTCGTGCTGGGCACCCTCAGCCCGTTGGAGCGGGCCGCCTTCCTCCTGCACGACGTGTTCTCGTTCACTCATGCCGAGATCGGCGTCATGCTCGACCGAGAACCTGCCGCCATTCGACAGCTCACCAGCCGGGCCCGCAGCCATGTCGCCGCGCGGCGCCCGGATCCGTCACGTATCGACCGGACCGAGCTCGTCGCGCTCACCGAGCGGTTTCTCGCGGCTGCCCGCACCGGAGACCTCGCGGGTCTGACCGCGCATCTCACCGACGACGTCGTGTTCATCGCGGACGGAGGCGGCCGGCGCGCGGCCGCGATGCGGCCTGTCCGCGGTGGGGACAAAGTGGGCCGTCTGCTCCTCGGTCTTGCCAAGAAGGTCACGGACACGTGGCGGCTGGTGCCGATCGAGGTGAACCACCGGTTGGCGATCGCGATCTTCGACGGCGACACGCTCGACCAGGTCCTGTGGTTCGTGTTCCGCGACGGACGCATTGCCCAAGCGCTCTCGGTCCGGAACCCGGACAAGCTCGTCGGGGTCACCGACACACTTCGTGCCATGGGCCACGTCGATTAACAGGTGCGACCGGGAGGTCGCTGTATCGGGTCCGAGCACGCACTGGGAGTGATGCGGCTACGGCGGGGTGCAGCACGTGGTGGCCGCCATGCTGTTCGGTGATGTCAGGATGGGAGTCTGGCCACCGTGCATCAGCTCGTCACTGGTGCCCAGGTGCGCCCGCATGGGACCGACCGAAGCGGAGAACGAGTCTGTGTGGGGCAGACTCGATCATACGAACCTGCAACACAACCACGTCTGCTCGCTGATCAGGGCTTGGACGTCTCCCAGGAGCCATCGATGGACAATGCTGAAATCACCTCCCTGATCGTGGCAATCGCGAAAGCGCACCGGTCGGCCCTGAGCGAGACATTGCGTGGGTTGGGTCTGTTCATCGGTCAGGACATCTTGCTGGTCCGCGTGGTCGATGCCGGCGCCGCATCGCAGAAGGCGGTGGCGACCGCCCTCGCCTTGGACGAGGCGACCGTCAGCGAGAGCATCACCAAGCTCGCGCGTGCGGGGCTTGTGGAACGGCTGCGGGATGAGGCCGACCGCCGCGCCTACCGGATCGTCGCGACAGACGCAGGCATCACCGTCGCCGAGCGCGTCCGTGAGGCCTGGGCCGAATGCGAGGCCACCGCCGTGGCATCGCTGAGCGACGAGCAGGTCGCCACCCTGAGGGCGGCCTTGACGAGTGTTCTTGTGAACCTGCCGCCAGGCTGGCGGCACCCTCGACTGCCGCGTTGATCGTGCGCCTCGGCTGCTGCTGAGGGTCTCGGCGCGGTATGCCGCGGGGCTGGCCCTTGGCAGCATCTCTAGTGGCAGAAACTTGGGCCCCCAAGTATAGTTAGCGTCCTGACCGGATCGGCATGATGCAGAGAGGACGGGATGAATGAGGTCACAAGCTCGGGTATTCGTCGCCGGAGCCACCGGCACCGCGGGTAGCGCGATCGCTGCCCGCCTGAGGCGTGATGGGCACACTGTCATCGCCTCCACGTCGACCGCCGAGGCCGCACCGACGCTGCAGCGGATGGGGTATACCCCGGTGGTGCTGGATCTCGCCGACCGTCGCGACGTGCGGCAGGCCGTCGAGGATCACGCCCCTGACATCGTCGTCAATGCCGCTCGAGGGCGGACGAACGCCACAACGCAGGAGCCTCGCTTCGCTGACGCCCTCGCCGAGGCCGCCGACGCGGTCGGGATCGACGGCATGGTCTACGTATCGGTCTTTCGGGCAGACGCTCGCACCGGCGTGCCGCACTTCGACGTCAAGGCACAGATCGAGGGATCGCTCTCGGGAAGGACGTTTCCCGTCGCAGTGCTCCGTCCCACCACCTTTATGAACCTGCTCCTGTCACCCATGGTTACGGGGAGCGTGCGCGACCATGGGGTGTTTGCATCGCCGCAGGGCCCAGACTCGGCAATCGCTTACATCCACGCCGACGAAGTGGCCGCCGTTGCCGGCCACTTGATCGCTGCGGACAGGCTCGAAGCTGGCGTCTTCGCCTTCGGCGGGCCCGAACCGCTCACAACCCGTGAAATCGCCGACCGCTACGGACAGGTGCTCGGCCAGCCGATCGACGTGCAACAGATCCCGCTGGAGGCCATCAGGCAGAGCGCGGGAGAGGACCTTGCAGCGATGGCCGCATACCTGAACACGCATGATTTCATCGTCTCGGAGCCCACCTTCCCTGCCGGCTATGTACCCGAACCGATCACGTTCGACGAGGCGCGGATCCAGGCGGCATTGAAATGAACCTCGGGCTACGCGGAAAGGGCGTTCTGGTCACGGGTGGCTCCGGCGGTATCGGTCGCGCGATCGTGGCGGCGTTCGCTGCCGAGGGCGCACGGGTGCGGTTCACCTACAGCACCAACACTGACGGGGCGCAGCAACTTGCCGATGAGGAGGGCCTGGCAACGCCGATCGAGATGCAACTCGGCTCTGCCGAATCGGTGTCGGCGGCATACGCGGTCGCCGAACGCGACGGCCCGATCGACGTCCTCGTCAACAACGCGGTCCAGTGGCGTCCGGATCCGAACGACCACGCCACGCCCACCTACTTCGCGACGAATATCGATGGGCCGCTGCGCCTCACATCATTGGCGGCGCGCCGCATGGCCGAGCGCAAATGGGGGCGGATCACGACGATCTCGTCCAACATCGCCGAGGACGGCATGGCGGGCTCAGTGCTCTACTCCACCGCGAAAGCGGCGCTGCATGGAATGGCCGCCAGTCTGCAATGGGACGTTGGGTCCAGCGGGGTGCTGATCAACACAGTTCTGCCCGGACTGACACTCACCGACCGCGCACGGTCCGTGCTACCGGACGAGATCCGCGAGCAGGAACGCCGCGCGACGCCCACGGGGGTGCTCTCCACTCCGCAGGGCATCGCCAACCTGGTTGTCTTTCTCTGCTCTGCGGCCAACGTGAACATCACCGGTGAGACTATTCGCGTCACTGGCGGCAGATAGGATTCGGCACGCATCGACTGGACCGAGTTTCGTCGCGCCCACGGAGCGGGTTCTCGTGGCTGCCCGCGCCCGAGACCTCGCGTGTTTGACCGCGCATCTCACCGACGACGTCGTGTTCATCGCGGACGGAGGTGGCCGGTGCCCGGCTGCGATGCGGCCCGTTCATGGTGGGACAAGGTGGGCGGCCTGCTCTTCGGTCTTGCCCAGAGGGTCACGGACACGTGGCGACTGGGGCAACGTCGATTGACAGGTGCGATCCGGAAGCCCCTGCATCAGGTCTCCGCCAGGCGATGAAGCAACCCTCGATACTGTCCGGTATGCACGCGGGCGGTGGACGAGAATGGTCCGGTGAGCACGCTGCCGCTAGGTCCGACCACCGGTGGTGCGCGACTGCGTATTGGTCGGCATGGTGTTGGCACACCCGTGGTGTTGGCCCCGATGGCCGGCATCACGAACCGTGCCTTCCGTCGGTTGTGCCGCGAGTATGCCGCCGACGCGCTCTACGTTTCGGAGATGATCACCTCGCGTGCCCTGGTGGCGCGCAATCCCGAGACGCTGCGCCTCATCGAGCACGACCCCGACGAGCAGACCCGGTCGGTGCAGCTGTATTCGGTCGACCCAGTCACCGCGCGGGTTGCCGCCAGGATCCTCGTCGACGAGGACCGCGCCGACCACATCGACCTCAACTTCGGCTGCCCGGTGCCCAAGGTCACCCGTAAAGGAGGAGGTTCGGCGCTGCCCTGGAAACGTGACCTGTTCCGCGCCATCGTTGCCGCAGTCGTCGAGGAAGGCGCGCGCCGGGACATCCCGGTGACCGTCAAGATGCGCATGGGGATCGACGACGAGCACCTGACCTATCTCGACGCCGGCCGGATCGCCGAGGCCGAAGGAGTGGCAGCGGTCGCCCTGCATGCTCGCACGGCCGCCCAGCACTATTCCGGGCAGGCGCACTGGTCGGCCATCACTCGGCTCAAGGAAGCCGTCACCACGGTGCCGGTGCTAGGCAACGGCGACATCTGGAGCGCCGACGACGCGCTGGCGATGGTTGCCGAGACTGGCTGCGACGGAGTTGTCGTCGGGCGCGGCTGTCTCGGCCGGCCGTGGCTCTTCGCCGACCTGCACGCGGCTTTCGCCGGATCAGCACACCGGATGCGTCCGAACCTCGGTGACGTGGCGGCCACCTTGGCCCGGCACGCGGCATACCTTGTCGAGTTTTACGGGGACGAGAGTCGCGGGTGTCGCGACATCCGCAAACACGTGGCGTGGTACCTCAAGGGTTTCCCGGCCGGTTCCGAGTTGCGCCGCGACCTGGCCCTGGTCGACTCGCTCGCTGCCCTCGACGCACTGCTCGACCGGCTCGACCCGACCGTGCCCTGGCCAGGGCCCGATGCCGACGGGCCACGCGGGAGAGCCGGGACGCCCAAGCGGGTGTCGTTGCCCGAAGGCTGGCTCGAGTCGCCCGATCTCACTGAGGCTCAACGGGAGATGATCGCCGCAGCCGAGCTGGGGGTCTCCGGCGGGTGAGTCACCCAGGGAGATCACTCACGTCGCGTCTTCGCCGGCGAAGGTCGCGAGCAGCCCTAAGGCAACCAAGCCGAGTGCTGGTGCGGCAGTGATCCACGGTGCGCGCTCGAGATGCACCGCGGATTCGGCCAGTACCTTCCCCCACTCCGGTGAGTCGTGCGGAGCGCCGATGCCCAGGAAGCTCAGACTGGTCAAAGCCAGCGCCATGTGCGGCAACCGGATCAGTGCATGCTGGGTGAGTGGCGGCAGTGCCATCGGCACCAAGTGCCGCGACAGCATCCACCACCGACCACCACCGCTGAGGCGCCCGGCCTGGTAGAAGCCGGTGGCCCGGATCTCGCTGCCGAGGGTACGGGCGTGAACCGCGATGGGAATCCAGCCGACCGCGCATACGGCCACGGTCGCCGTGGTGAGTCCGGCACCCAGCACGGCGGCCATGATGATCCCCATGAAGATCGGGGGGACCGCGTTCAGGACATCGGCGATGCCCGGCCGGTTGCGGGAGTTCGCCAGGCCGATGATCGCGCCCAGTCCCAGGCAGATCGCCGTGCACAGCACCGCCAAACCGATCGTGACCAACGATCCCTGCGACAGCCGGGCCCACACGTCCCGGCCCAGCGCGTCGGTGCCCATCGGGGCGGTCCACGACGGAGGCCGGAACTGACCGCCGTCGAGGTTGATGCCCGCCGAGCGGAACGCGCCGCCCACGATCACGAGAGTGAGTATGCCGGCGAGGACCGCGACGAGTCTTCGGTTGCGGTTCCGCCGTCGCTGACCGACAGCGAGTGCGGAGCCGTGCCCAGCACGCAGCGTGGGCCCGAGCAGAGCGCGGTGGCTGACGATACCCAGTACCCCCAGCACCAGTCCCGTGGCGACCAGCAACGCGAGCGCACCCTGCACCACGGGCACGTCCTGCGCCAACCCGGCCTGCAGCGCCAGCCGACCGAGGCCTGGAATCGCGAAGATCTCCTCGATCAACACGGCGGCGCCGATGGTGCCGGCGATGATCAAGAACGCCTGGGGGATCGCCACCGCCAGGGCCCGATGGGCCACGGCTGTGATGAGTCGTTGTGGGCGGAAGCCGTTTGCCCGCCAGGTGAACAGCCACTCTTCGCTAGCGGTCGTCCGGATTGCGGAGGTGAGCACTCGGGCCAGGATTCCCGACATCGGCAGGGCCAGTGCCACCGTGGGCAGGATCGCGTCGACCGGATCCTGCCAACCCAACGCGGGTAGCAACCGCCACCGGACCGCAACGAGGGCGATCAGAGCGATCGCCAAGACCATCGTCGGGATGCTCGCCAGCACCGCGAAGACCGCCGTCGTTCGCGGAGAACCGGCGTCGAGGCCGCGAGCGACCCGCAGCAGACCCGGCCCGACGAGCAGGATGGCTAGCCCCAGGGAGACCAGCGTGGCCACCCCCGCCAGGCTCAGCGACACCAGCCACGCGTCCTTGATCGTCGACCCGAAAGCTCTCCCGCTCACCCAACTGGTGCCCAGGTCTCCGTGCGTCAACCCGACCAGCCACCCCACCGCCCCCTCGATGGGGTTGGCGGCCAGGTTGAGATCTTCACGGATGGCGTCCAGAGCTTGCGGGGTTGCCGGTCGTTCGCCGAAACGGGCGCGGAAGATGCGCAGCGCCGGGTCGTCACCGGATAACCACGGCATCGCTGATGCCACCACGACCACGCCGCCGACGGCGAGGGCCCAGGCGACAGCTGTCCGGCCGTGGCGGCGGGCCGCGCTGGTCATCGTGCTATCGGGGTGTGCATCGCCTCACCCAGTGGTGTGCGTGAGCATCCGGAAACGTGCCGGATCAGTGGAGATGCCAGTCACGCCTTCCCGGACCGACACGAAGATCCGCTGATGGGCGAGCGGCACGAAGCTGGCCTTGGACAGGCCGAGCGCCTCTGCTTCGGCGGTCAGCCGGTCCCGCTCCTCGCCCACCGGCGCCATCATGGCTTCGGCGATCGCCGCATCGACGGCCTCGTCACACAACCGGCCGATGTTCCACGACCCTTCGCAGCCGAACGCTTTGTTCACACCGGAGGCCCACTCGCTCGTCTCGCCCGTGGTGCGATGGCTGGTCACCACGACGTCGTAGGTCCCACCGAGGATGTCCGTCTCCATCAGGGTGTAGCTCTTCACTACGGGGTCGGCGACGGTGAATCCGGCCTCTCGGAGCTGATCAGCCACGATCGTGACGGCGGCAGGCAATTCGGGCCGGTCGTCGTACGTCGCGACGGTGAGCTCTTCACCATTAACTGCAGCAGGCTCGGGAAGCACCACATCAGGACGCAACTGCGCCCAGCGCTCTCCTTCCAGGGTGGCGGTGGCCACGCCGGCATGGTTCTGGAAAGCGCCCTGCACGACCGCTTCCGAGGACAGTGCCTGGGCGGCAGCCGAGCGCAGGCCCGGATCGGACAAGATCCCCTCGGTGTTCAGGAAGGCGCCGGTAAGACGCGGCTCGGCAATCGTCACGATCTGGCCTTCGGCGAGTTGCCCGAGCTGGGTGATCGGGATGTCGGAGGCGATGTCGAGATTCCCGGCACGGAGGCCGGCGATCCGGGCAGACGGATCGGAGATGAACCGCACGTCCATCCCGGAGGACGCAGGCTTACCGTCCCAATACTGGTCGAAAGCCGTCAGGGTCATGCCACTGGTCGTGGGCTGCTCGGTCAGCTCGAACGGCCCGGTTCCGGTGCCGACCACATCCGGCTGTTCGGCAGCCTGGTAGGCCTTCGGGGCCAGGATCATCGTGCCGGGCGTGGTGAATCGGTTGGCCAGCACAGGATCGGCCCCGGCAGCGGTCACCGTGACCGTCTTGTCGTCGTCGGCAGTGATCGTGAGTTCCAAGCCCGCCAGTGCCGCTGGCTGCGGTTTCGCCTTTTGCGCCGCGGTCAGTGCGGTCACCACGGCCTCGGCGGTGAGTGCGGTGCCGTCATGGAACGTCACTCCGTCCCTCAGGGTGAACCGGACTGTGGTGTCGTCGACCACGTCGAACGCTGCGGCCAGAGCGGGCTCGACGTCTCCGTCGTCGCTGATCCGCAGCAGCGTTTCGGTCACTCCGGCGCGGGTGAGGCTGTAGCCGTCGTCGGTGTACGGCGACATCCCGGTCCTGGGCTGCCAGGTCATCGCGACCGTGAGCTGTTCCCGGTCGGCGCTGGAGTCAGAAGACGCGGGGGTGCCGGTCGACGTGCAGCCGCCGGCAAACAGAATTGCGGCCGCGAGAGCGGCGATGGATCGGGTTCTCATGTGGGCTCCTTCGATGTGGAACGTGTCGGGGTATTCGTGGGGTGGTTGGTCGGTGCGGTCTGCTCGGTGGCCAGCAGCGTCGACGCCGGGGTGTGCGCGTGCGGCAGCCTCGGGACGGCAGCCACGAGTCTGCTGGTGATCGCCGACTGCGGCGCGCGCAGGACCGAACGGGTCTCGCCGGCGTCGACAACCCGGCCTTTGTCGAGGACCACGATCGAGTCGCAGGTGTAATACGCGACGCCGAGGTCGTGGGTGACCAGCAACAGTGCCAGATTCATCTCCGCGCAGCCTTTGAGCAACCCGTCGAGGACGGTCTGGCGGACGCTGGCGTCGAGATCGCTGACCGCCTCGTCGGCGACGATGACGTCCGGGTCGACACTGAGCGCGCGGGCGATGGCGACACGTTGCCGTTGCCCGCCGGATAGCTGCGCGGGCCTGCGCTTGGCGTGCGCGGCGCTGAGACCGACCACGTCGAGGCATTCGTAGGCGCGCTGCCGATGGTCTACGTCGATCCGCAGGCAACGTAGTGGTTCGCAAACCGCTTGGAGCACGGTCATCCGGGGGTTCAAGGTCGTCGACGGGTCCTGCGGGACGAACTGCATTCGGCGCCGCAGCCACTTCAGATCGCTGCCGGCATGGATTGCCCGGCCGTCGAAGCTGACCGTGCCGGTGTCCGGGGCTTCGACCCCGAGGATCAGCCGCAACAGCGTCGACTTGCCGGATCCGGATTCGCCGATGACCGCGAGCCGGTCCCCGTGGCGCAGTTCTAGGGACACTCCGTCCACAGCCCGGATCGGCGCGGAACCAGCCGAATATGTTCGGCTGAGGTCGGCAGCACGTACTAGCGGCGTGGTCATCGGGTCACCGACAGGTCCCACGGCAGTTCCAGAGCGCGGGTGGCCGCCACCAGGGCGGCCGCCGAATCATGCTGCGGCCGGCCCAGCACTTGGCTGGTCGGGCCAGCGGCCACGATTTCGCCCCCGTCCAGCACGATGGTCCGCTCGCACAGCTGGGAACCGAGTGCCAAGTCGTGGGTGATGAAGACCAACGCACCGTCGCCCACGATCTCGGACAGGAGCGTCACCACCTCGCTCTGCACACTGACATCGAGGGCAGAGGTCGGTTCGTCAGCGATCAGCGCGGCCGGGCGCGACACGGCGGCCACAGCGATCGCGACCCGCTGGCGCTGGCCACCGGAGAGGGTGAGCGGGAACCGGCTCAGCGTCTGCTCGGGGTCGTCGAAACGCATCGACGCCAGCACCTCGATCGCCCGTTGACGAGCCCGGGAGCGCGACCAGCCCTGGCGCCGTAACGGCTCGGTGATCTGGGCTCCCACACGCACCAACGGGTTCAGGCTGGAACGGGGATCCTGGAAGACCGCTCCCAGAACCGGGCCGCGCAGTCTCCGCAACTCGTCGCGGTTGGCCCGAAAAGGATCGATTCCACGCACTCGGACCTGGCCGGTGACGCTCAACCCGGGAGGCAGCAGGCCGAGGATGGCCTTGGCAGTGAGGCTCTTGCCCGAACCGGACTCACCGACGATCGCCAGTCGTTCCCCCGCCGCGACGTCGAACGAGATGCGGTGGATGAGCTCCGTCTCGCCCGCGCTCACACGGAGGCCGTCGACACTGATGGTCGGACCGGTCATGGCGTCAGTTCCTCCTCGGGTCTGACGATCCTCTGGACGCCAGGGCGACCGGGCTCGCTCCGAGGAGCTCTACCGTTGCGGGACAGCGCCGGGATCACACCGGACTTCGCCTGACGCACAGCACCTGTGCGGTGTTAGCGGCCCGAGCCTAGCAGCGGCACCGAACACGGCCCGGCCGACGTGAGACGTGTCGGGCTCGGCAATCGTAGGCTGAACCCATGGCTCGCCACCCATGGACCTCCGGCACCGTGAGGCTGGCCCAGCGATGAGCTACGGCCCCGCTGACCGGGAGCGTTGGGTCACCGAAGACCCGACGCAGCGCAGGGCTGACCGGCGAGATTTCGCGCGCGACCGGGCCCGAGTGCTGCACTCGGCCGCCTGGCGCCGGCTGTCGGCCAAGACCCAAGTCGTCCAACCCGGCTTGGACGATTTCGTCCGCACCCGCCTGACCCACTCGCTCGAGGTCGCCCAGATCGGCCGCGAGTTCGGGGCTGCGTTGGGCTGCGACGCCGACGTCGTCGACACCGCATGTCTGGCGCACGACCTCGGTCACCCGCCTTTCGGTCACCACGGCGAGTCCGTGCTCGACCGGCTCGCTGCCGCAGCCGGGGGATTCGAAGGAAACGCTCAGACGCTGCGCGTGGTCACCCGGCTGGAGCCCAAACGCGCCCACCCTGACGGCCGGCCGGCCGGGCTCAACCTCACCAGGGCCAGCCTCGACGCGGCAACGAAATACCCCTGGTCACGTGGCGACGCACCGTACGCCACACACAAATTCGGGGTGTATGCCGCGGACCGGCCGGTGTTCGACTGGTTCCGGTCCGATGCGCCGACGGGCAGCAAGTGCCTGGAAGCCCAGGTGATGGATTGGTCCGACGACGTCGCCTATTCCGTGCATGATGTCGAGGACGCCATCGCCTCCGGATGGGTCGATCCGCGTGTGCTCTACGACCCGGCCGAAGTCGCGGTCGTGGCCGAGGTGGCCTGCAAGACCTATGTGCCCGACCTCGAACCTGCGGCGCTGGAAGCGGCAGCCGAACGGGTCGTGCTGGCGGGCGGCATACCACGACGGTTCGACGGCAGTCGCAGCGACCTAGCCGCTCTCAAAGACGTCACCAGTCGGCTGATCGGACGATTCGTGCTTATCGTCGAATCGGCCACCCGGGAGGTGCACGGCTCCGGACAGCTCACCCGCTACGCCGCCGACCTCGTCGTCACCGACGACGTGCGAGCCGAAGCGTCGTGGCTCAAGGCGGTGGCGGCCCACTACGTCATGCACACCGACGAGCGACGCCAGCTCATGACTCGGCAGGCCGAAGTCATCGAGGGACTGGTGTCGAGCTACCTGGCCGACCCGAGGCGCCTCGATGCCGACCTGGCCGCCGACTTCGCCGTAGCGGCCGACGACGCAGCCCGACTGCGGGTCGTCATCGACCAAGTGGCCGCCCTGACCGATCCCCGGGCACTCGACCTCTACGCTCGCTGGAGTCGGTGAAGCCACGCCAAAGCACGTCACGCCCGTGGGTGTCGTGGACGGTGCGTGCTGAGCCCGCCATGCTCCCAGCCGACCTGTTGGGGACGACGACAAGCACGAGCCCGAGCACCCGGCATACACTCGCCAAGACACGGGCGAGGGAGGTGCGCGGATGGCCGGGCGGATCCGGGCCGAGGACATCCTGGCCGTCAAGGAACGCGCCGCGATCGAGGACATCGTCCGCGACCACGTCACGCTGAGACGCACCGGCAGCTCATTCAAAGGCCTGTGCCCGTTCCACGACGAGAAGACCCCGTCGTTCAACGTCAACCCCGCCAACGGCTACTACCACTGCTACGGGTGCGGTGAAGGTGGCGACGTCATCAGCTTCGTCAGCAAGGTCGAGCAGCTGAGTTTCACCGAGGCGGTCGAGCGTCTCGCCGCCAAGGTCGGCGTCGAGTTGCGGTACGAAGACGGCGGGCGCCGCGACGACCACCACGTCCCGGGTCAACGAGCCCGGCTCGTCGAAGCCCACCGGGTGGCGCAGGAGTTCTACGCGGCATACCTGCTCGCCGCCCCGGAGGCCCGAGGCGGTCGTGACTTCATGCGCGCCCGCGGTTTCGACAGCGCCGTCGCGACGCACTTCGGCATCGGGTTCGCGCCACGCGGTGGGCAGGAGCTGGTCCGGCACCTCCGGGCCAAGGGCTTCACCGACGACGAGCTGCTCACCGGGGGGCTCGCGGGGCAGAGCCCGCGCGGGCTCTACGACTGGTTCCGGGGGCGGCTGCTCTGGCCGATCCGTGACCGGGCCGGGGACGTCGTCGGCTTCGGCGCTCGGCGGATCTTCGACGACGACCGGATCGCCGCGAAGTACCTCAACACGGCCAAGACACCGATCTTCGAGAAGTCCAAGCTGCTCTACGGGCTCGATCTGGCCCGCCGGGCCATCGCCCAACAGCGGGTGGCCGTGGTCGTCGAGGGCTACACCGATGTCATGGCCTGTCATCTGGCCGGTGTCGGGACCGCGGTCGCCTCCTGCGGCACAGCGTTCGGTGGGGAACACATCAGCGTGCTGCGCCGGATCATGCGGGACGAGCCCGACCTCGCGCCGGCACGGGTCGTGTTCACGTTCGACGGCGACGCCGCGGGCCAGGCCGCTGCGATGAAGGCGTTCAAGCAGGATCAGCGGTGGGCCTCGCAGTCGTTCGTGGCGATCGCGCCGGGCGGGCAGGATCCGTGTGAACTGCGCCAGAACGCAGGTGACGCGGCGGTGCGGGATCTTGTCGAGGATGCCGTGCCGATGTTCGAATTCGCGGTCCGCACGACGATCGGGCGTTTCGACCTCGACACCGCGGAAGGGCGGGTGCAAGCGATCCGGGCGGCCGCCCCGATCGTCGCCGGGATCCGCGATCGCGCGTTGCGCCCGGAATACACGCGGATGGTCGCCGGCTGGGTCGGGGTCGAGGTCGAGCAGGTGCGGGCCGAGGTCCGGCGCGCCGGGCGCGGGGCGGGTGACCACAGTGGCGCCGGCGGCCCGAGTGCTGATGTCGGGAGGCCTGCCGCCGGGCATGCCGCGCGTGCCGACCGCTCCGGTGATGGGGGGACGCAAGGCTGGTCGGATGCCGATCCCGACCCGGCGAGCATCGAGCCGACCGCTTCCGAGCTGGCGGCGGCGTTGCCACCGCCCGATCTGCGTCACCCGATCGTGCAGGCCGAGCGTCAACTGTTGCAGTGCTTGCTGCAGTTCCCCGATGCGATCGACCCGCCCGCGCTCGCTGAGGTCGCCGCAGCTGACTTCACGGCGCCGGCCCACCAGGCGGTGTATGCCGCCGTCGCCGCGGCCGGGGTGCCGGACGGGCGCAGCGCCGCAGCCTGGTTCACTGCGGTGGCCGAGCAGGTGCTGCCAGCGGCGCAACCGTTGCTCAGCGAGCTTGCGGTCGCGCCGCTGCCAGTGGTGCCGGATCCGCTGACCGGCCAGCCGAGCGTGCGGTATGTCGAATCGCTCTTCGTCAGGTTGCGTGAAGCCGGGCTCAGCCGCCGGATCGCCGACGCCATGGGGCAACTACGACGCAACGAGTCAAGCCCCGAGCCCGATCCGGTGATCAGCCGAGACCTGGGAGCACAACTGCAACAGTTGCAGATTGAGCTTGCAGCGTTGCGCTCTCGGGAGGAGGGGTGATGGGGTGGGTGATGGAGCACAGTCGTTGGGTTGGCAGGCGGAGGAGGAACGATGAGGTGGTTGCGGATCCGAAGGACTGCGCCCGGGCTGCCGCCCGAGGTGCGGGCGGCGCTTCCGTTGACCAAGGGCGAGCGCCTGCTGGCGGCATCGTGCTCGGGTCGGGAAGCCACCGGGTTCGTCTGGCTACTGGCGACCAACCATCGGCTGGCGGCGGTCGCCGAGGACGGGCAGCTCGGCTGGGTGCATCCCTGGCTTGAGGTCGACTCCGGTGTGTGGGGCCGTGAGGCGTCCGAGTTGACCTTGACCTTCGTCGACCGGCCTCGTCCGCTGGTCTTCCCGATGGCCCAGGATGCTGTCTTCCTCCAAGTGGTGCGCGAACGGGTGCAGGCCAGCGTCGTGAGTGCGCAGGACCTCGACTTGCCTGGTCCGGGGAAGGCCCGGGCGGCTCTCCGTCAGGACCTCGCGACCGGAGAGCTGATCGAGCAGGTCGTGCTCGGCCGGGGCACCCGGCCCTCGGAACAGATCGACCAAGCAGCTGCAGATGCCTTCGCCCAGATGCGTGAGGAGGCGGGGCTCCAACCGGTTCGTGGGTAGCATCCTGGGGGCCCTGCGGTGTGGACCTCGTCGTGGTTGAGCCGGTTCTTCTCCTCGCTAATAGGCCTGTCGGAGAGCACTCTCGCTGGCGCGCGGGCGGGAGGTCCGTCCCTGTCTGCTTTCGCCATCGCCGCCGATTGTCCACAGCCCTTCGGGTTGGTCGAGTGTTGTCCACAGGCGGGCGGTTTGGGGTTTGGGGTGTCGGTGCCTGCTCGTAGTGTGTGTACATGTGTTCGACGACTGGTGTGGTGTCTCGGGTGGGTCTGATGGCCGGGCTTGAGGCTGCCCACGCGGCTGTCGATGACCTGGTGGGGGCTCCGGAGCTGACGGGTCAGGTGTTGACTGTCGCCGAGTGTGCGGCCGCGGTGCGGTCGGTGGAACGACTCGCACGTCGGATAGAAGCGATCCGGCTTCGAGTGGTGTCGGCGGCGGCCCGGTCGGACGTCGCGGCGCAGGCCGGGCACGCGAATACCGGAGCGTGGTTGGCGTCGACGACGAAGACTGCGGGTCGGGATGCGGCCGGGCAGGTCCGGCTCGCCGAAGCCCTCGACACCGGCCTCACCCGAACCGGGGAAGCCCTGGCTGCCGGGGATGTGCCGGTGGAGCACGCCCACGTCATCGCGACTACGGCGAGTCGGCTGCCCGAGAGCCTGACTCCTGCCGAACGAGACAAGGTCGAAGCCGGCTTGGTTTCTACCGCTGCTCGGGTCGACCCGCACCGGTTACGGCGGGAGTCCCGGACCGCGCTGGTGTTCGCTGAACGAGACGCGGCGCAGGTCGCTGAGCATGAAGCCCAGCTCGTGCAGGATGAACAGCAGTGGGCTCGGACGGTGGCTCGGTTGACGATCCGGGACAACCAGGATGGGACCAGTCGTGGCTGGTTCATGGTCCCGACCCTGGCTGCGAGCATCCTGGCCAAAGCTGTCCAGCAACTCGCCTCACCCCGACGCACCAACCCGGGCACGTCCGCTGAGGCGGTCGCGGCTCCCCGTGGGCAGCAGACCCTCGGCGGGCCAGACTCTGCCGACAAACAGGCCGGTGGGCAGGACTCTGCCGACCAGCGGGGAGCTGGCGGTGATGGTGCAGCGGTGACGTCGGATTGGGCTCATGTGTACGGGCTGGCGTTCACCGACCTGCTCGAACACCTGCCCACGGATCGGCTCACCCGTAAAGCCGCGGCGACGATCGTCGTCACCACCGATCTGGCCACCCTCCGCCACGACCTGGGTGTCGCCCACGTTGATACCGGGCAGACGATCACCGCCGGAGACGTGCGGCGCCTGGCCTGTGCTGCGGGGATCGTCCCCGCCGTCCTGGACGGGGAATCGCTGCCATTGGATCTGGGCCGGACCCGACGGTTCTTCACCGAAGCTCAACACACCGCG
>PDWI01003898.1_pt1 | contig 20566 bp, 29 predicted proteins | sample 1430891 | NCBI WGS metagenome assembly PDWI01 (sample SAMN01162508, study PRJNA174530) | Oral metagenome, whole genome shotgun sequencing project. | biome: Marine environment; feature: Marine mammal; material: Swab sample of the gingival sulcus; isolation source: swab sample of gingival sulcus... | reverse complement strand
AATATTTTCTCACTTCTGTAAATACCTGCTAATCAATTAGTTAAAATCGTAAGAGGAGATGGCAAAATAAATGTATTTGTATTTTCTGAATGCGCCTATATAAACCTTTTAAAATAATAACAATGAAAAAAGAAAAAGCAGTTTATAAGATGACGCTTAATTTTGGGTCAAGTGAAGTTGAAAGCACATTTGTTGCAGAAAAACAAAAAGTGGAAAAACTAATAGAAAGTGGTATTGCAGTGTATTTGGGTCGCATTCATGGAAATCATTCGGAAGTGTGGTGTAGTATTTCAGAAGATGATATTGAAATAATCTCAGAAGATCCAGCACTTATAAAACATTATGAAGAGCACTCAGTGGGGGTGAATCCATTATATTGCACGACAGCGGAATTGTGGAAAAGTGTAAGCAAAGATACTTATGAAAAAATAGACAGGTATGCAGAATTACATGAAGAGGATATGTCTGATATGCTGGTTGATGACATTTTGGAGTTTCTTGTAGTAAATGATTTAGAGTAAGTGAACAACTGAGTGCGAAAAACAAGTTAATAATAAAAAAAAACGACAAATAATTTTGTCGTTTTTTTTTGTTTTTTGTATCTTTGCGTAAAACGGCAACTGAATGAACAACAAATTGATGCAAAATAAAAGGCGCCTTGCAACTTTACGTCGATACCAATTGGTAATGCAAGAGTTCAATAAGTATGATTGTACAATTATTCCTGTCTCTAAGATTTATGAAAATTATATTTACCCTAAGTTCTATATCAGCAGAACTACTTTGTATCGTATTTTCAACACTCCGATAGAAAAGGAACTTAAAACCTTAGAACAGGAACTTACACATTAAATACTTCCATTAGGTAAGTTATTTTGTATTCTTGCACTCCGTCATCACGCTGTACACGCCCAAAACTTGCTCGTAACAGTTTACTGCCGTTTTCTACAACTGTGCTTCCGTGCAGGGTTTTATGTATCTTTTCTGCTAAATCAAATAACTTCCACGCATTTTCTTTTTGCAATGCCGGGGCTTTGTAGCTTGTGTTTGTCAGTCGTACGTTGGCAAGGGTAAGTTCTATGCTAACCGTAGCATTCTGACGGTCTCTCGGTCGCTTGTGAATGTCTTTGCTGATGTTTGAGAACTGTGCATTTTGCAGGTCTATCAAGCAACAAGGCCACTGCACCGGCATATTCGGACTGTAATAGTCTAATTGTCCCCAATCTTCGTCGATGTATTTCAGTTCGGCGATTTCCGAGAGCTTTTGTTGTAAGTTTTCTAATAATGTTTTCATTTTACTTTTTTTTTAGCTTTTAGATTTTAGCTATTAGCTATTAGCTTTTAGCTATTTTTCAAAAGGTTTTATTTTTAATTCTTTTACGTTATGGTGGATTATTGCTTTCACAAATCTATCTACGTCGGGGTGATGCCCGATGAATTGTCGTTTTGGAATTTTGATTTTTGAGCCTGTTTTTTTTAGTGCCATAGCTCGCCATTGTTTGGCTTCTTCTGTTAGTCGTTGAGTTCTTTGGCTGTTTGCTGCTTTGCCTGTTTTTGTTGGTTTTACGGCGTTTGTGCATTTGTAGTGCATCGCCCAAAAGTAGCGTTTCATCTTTTCGGTAACAACGATTTCTCCACCTTCGTTGTGTATTTGTGCATACGGCATAGAACTGCTAAAAGTGATGCCGTTCGGTGTTATTTCTGAGCGAATAGAACGCCGGAGTTTTCCGCTCCTGAGCATCAGCGAACCTCTGTGATTTGAATATTTTGTTGTATCCCATTTGTTATCAAAAAATGCTTTACGCTCAAAATTCTTATCAAATTCGTCGGTTAATTTTACTTTAATATCCGTTAAAGTTTTCTTTGTAAAGTCTTCGGGTTTCATTGGTTTTGGTTGGGGCGAATCGCAATTCGCCCTTACGATTATTTTTATTTTATTTGGTGCTCTGATTTATTTTTTGTTATTTTGTACGTTCTATATGTGAATATATTCTATATATTCTATATATTCTATATATTCGGAGAACTAAGTTTACATAGTTTTTTTTTATAGTTAATAATTTCTTTTTATATGAAGAATAAATATACATACAAAGGTTGTAATCTAAAAAAGATAACACAAGCAGAATTAGCAAAACACTTATCGCTTTATCCCATATTGGTTTCTACGGAACCGACGCTTTCTTATGAGGATGTTCGCATTGCTGAACTTTTTGCTTTCGCTGAAAATTATGATTTGTTTGACTTATTAGAGCAGCTAAAAACTATTTATCCTTAGGAAATTTTGTTTTTAAGTATTCTTCAAAATCTTCGTTACTCATTTTTTTTGCGTTTGTTATAGCTGATTTTATTTTTTGTTTATTTTTGTAATTACTGTTTTCTGTTATCCCTTTAATCAATCCGTTCATTTGGTCTCTGTAATTCTGTTCTATAAGGTGTTCTTTTACTGTTTTTATAACCCTTTGAGTGTCTGTTCCTGTCCATTCTATCAGTTTGTCATAGTTTACAACCATAGTGTTGTACCCTGTGTTTCTTCGAGTGTTAATTAGTTCTTTGTTTTGGAGTTCGCCTCCGAGTCGTTCCATAAATTCAGGTAATGTTTTTCTGGCAATAAACTCGTTTGCAAGTTCCATTGTTTTAGTTTCTGATGTGCTTAGTCTTACGTTTCCAACCTTATTGTAATTGTGCATAATTTCGTGGTTTAGTGTCGATAAGGCTATTTCCTGCTTTAATGTCGTTATGTTTTTTAATTGGATATTATTTATCCCTGCGATACATTCTTTTAAAATTTCCTCTGTTAAAGCAATTCGTCCGTTTAAGTCAGTGAACCCATTTACTCCACGTATTCGAGTGGTTTGTATTTCTTTAAATCCTCTTGCAAATGTTTCGGGATATTTCTCAGCAAAACCTTGCATAAAGGTAGATAAGTCCTCTGTTGTTTTTAGCAATTTAATACTTTCCGCCTTTTCCAACACCTTATCCGCTCCGACAACTTTTGTGTAAGAGTTTTTCGGCGGAAATACTTTTTTACTTAATCCCGGATTGAACCTAAACATTTCTAATTTGTTCTTTCCGTTGCGTCCGATTTGTGTTGTGGCAGCACGAGCCTTTTTTATGGCTTCTTGACTGTCTGATTTTTCGTATTCACGTGCCAATACTTCTATTGCTACGCATCTGCATCGCCAGCCGTTGGGCGGATAAAACTCAGACCAAAACGGGTCATCTTTGGGCAGAACCGTGCCACGTAATTTGTCGTGTGTATCACGTACTCTATCGTCTCCGGCAGTTCTGTATTCTAACCAATAACGGTCTGTATCATTGCTTAAATCAGCCCAGTTAGCTGCACTTTGCGAACTTGCAACCGCAAATTCGTATTCAGCTTCGAGATAATTTGTGTTGTAAGTTTTGTTTAACTTTAAAACCTTTTGCTCAAAATCATAATACGGACGTATGTTGCCGTTTTCATCTTTGAGCAATTGCCTTGCTTCGGTAAGTTCTGTATGCGCTTTAAGAGCCGAGAAAATAAAAACATCTTGGTCGAGATAAGTCCGCATCCGGCTCGGAACCGTGTGAGGTATGGCAGATGAAAACAAATCAGTATTTGCATCTATCAATTCTTTGTATTCCAAGTTTTTAAATAAATCTTCGGGCTTGTATCCTTTGTTTTTGTATAGTTTTTTAAATGCTCTTTCGGCAGTCTCAAAAACAGTTTTAAACTTTAATTTCGGTTTTGTTTTATTTTCCAAATTCAATCGGACATTTTGACAATGCTCACACTCACAAGGCTTGTATTGTTCATTCAAAGATTTGTGCAATGCCCCAAAATAGGCTTTGGGGCTTAGTCGAAAAAATCCAACGAAAAATTATTTTTTTGTGGCGTATTGTCGCCCTCGACTTCTATTCCGAATTTGTTTTTTATCCATTCGTCGTTTATTTTTTTATACGGCAATATTTCTTTGGTTCTTGTCCATAGTTCGTCTATATCTTCAACTTGGTCGTAAACAAAAGTCAGGTTGTCTTGCGGTAAAACTCCGATGCTAAACAAAGCCGGCAAAACTTTTTGATTCATATATTGCTCTACCATTTCTCGGTCAGCATTAACAAGATTTTGCAAAACATCTTGCGAGTTTTGTTCTTTTGCTCTGCTTCCGTGTTTGGTATCTTGCCCGATAATTGCGCCCGAAAATAACAATGAAATATTATCACGACACAGTTTTATTAAACCTTCGTAAACTTGTCCGGTAACTTGTGAACCGGATTGAGCAAATTCCAAATTTTCTGTCTCATCGATAATAAACCAAGCCGCAGCACCTAAGTCGGACATCATTCTTTCAGCTCTTTGTAGTGCAGAGGGGTTTTGTGTGTTGGTTCGCATAACTCTGGGCGGTATGCCGTATATCTCGCATAATTCAGGCCAACAAGACTGAGCAAACCGCGAAAATAAAATATGCGGGATTGCCTTGTTTACAAGTCCTAAATCGTGTCCAAAATCCAAAAGCCAAGTTCCGTATTCTTTTGCATTGATGTAGTCAATTCCTTTGTCTTCGGTATAGTCTTTAACAACGATTCCCTTTTGTGGAATAACATTTTGGCGTGGAATGAGTGAAACGGAAACATTGTTATCAGCATCAGTATTTAATTCAATTAGAGTGTAGCCGAAAAACACACTGTCTATCATATATTGTATTATTTTATTGAACCAAACCGATTTTTGCAGTTGTTGTGTGGCGTCTTCGTGTAGCGAGCCGTCGCTTGTTTTGATGCTGAACTTAGATGAAAGCGTTTTTAACCTTCTGTTTTGGACTTGCGATGTTGCGTGAGCATCAAGCATCACGTCCGAGACTAAATTATAGTACGGAAACATTTTGGGCGAGTCTATGTTTCGGGCAAGTGAAAGAGCATTTTTCCAAGTCATAACATCGTAGCGAGTTTTGGCTAATGCTTTTGGTTTTATGTCTCGAAAAATTTGTATTTGCTTTTTTTTCTTGTTTTGCTTGTTTTTCTTTGTTTTTTTCATTGTGTCGTAATGTTTGTCTGCGGTTTGATTTTATTTGCCGTAATACTATTTAAATTTCTTTAAATCGGTATTTATTCTTTGTATTTTCCCTTTATGAACATTCCTTTGTCTGTTATTTTCATGTTGTCGAGGTCGAAGCCGTCCGCTTCGAGTTGTACTCTTATGTGGCGGTCGAGCATTCTTGTTATTTGTCCGTTGTGTGCTTTTTGCAGGTTACAACCCGTAAGCGACGAAAATTTCCAATCGCCCTGATTGCTTTGTAATAACAGTTCTGCACTTTGGTAATCGGAGTTATCTACAACAAAGTCTCCGTTTTTTATTTCAAGGTCGTAATCTGTTGTTAGTTTTATGTCTTTCATTTTTTTTGGTTTTAGTTGGGGCGAATTGCAATTCGCCCCTACGATTATTCGTGATTAAATTTTTTCCGAGAGCCGTAAACAAAAGCCTGTGTTTGAGAATCTTCGTTGTCGGCGTTGTCATCGATAGTCGGTAAATCCGATAAATTAACAATTCCTTTTGCGAGCTTCGAGAGCCAACTTATGGCTCGGTCGTATCGGTCTTTTGCCTGCTCATATAAAATATCGGCATTGCATAATTCTACGATATTCCACTTGGCTAATGTAATGGCACAACCGAGAATCATTGCATTGCGTTCGTTTCCCGTTGCCGAAAAAACAGCATCAATATCATACCGTAAGCGACCGTCGAGATATTCTTTTTTGTCATTCGGTTGCAGATAACTTTTAATTTCTTGTTCGGCTGCATTCATTGCTTGCAGAACAATATTGTCATCACCTTCTGTTATTTGGTCTATTTGATAACCGTAAATCTTATTTCTTAAATCTTCTTTTTGTAAAAACATAGTTTTTAGTTTTTTGCGTTTAGCCGTTAGCCTTTGGCGTTTATTTTTAACTTTTACCTTTTAACTTAATACCGTGTGTTTGTTCTTCGTCCGTATCTGTACGTTGTGTTTTGTGCTCTGTTTCTGCGACTAAGCCATTTAAAAGCCCCGTGCACGGCATCAGGTCCGTCATCGTGAGCTTGACTGCCTTTTTCAAACGCAAGGAACTGGTCGATTAGAGTTTGCATATCCTCGTCGTCTTGTTGGGAATTGAAAAAAACGTTTTTACGCTCAAAATATCCGGCAAGGCTTTCTATTCTGTCGTATTTCTCGGATTTCGGACGTTTGTCGGCTACCATTGGTATATAATACCCTCGTTTATCGCCCTCTATGTCAAAGTCCGAAACAAACTCGTCCATAGCAAAAAGCCCCTCTATCATATAGCGAATATAGTATTTGTCTAACTTGTGAGCTTCGTATAAATCATACAACCATTTAGCACAATGAGCACGGCTTTTTTGTTGCATATATGCGTATATAATATGATATTCTTTGCCTTTTGTGCCGACCAATATTAGTGCTTTGTAGTCGGCATTTTCTTTGTATGAAAGGTCGCCGTAAAAACATAATCCGTCATATTGCTTTAATGGCAGAGCTTTTTTGTACTGAATATCTTGATACTTAAAAATTGCCCCGTCTTGAATATGCGTGTGCATATACTCGCGCATGAATGACCTGTACGGCATTGTCTCAAACTTGTTTCTCCAATATTCGGCACTTGTTTTTTCTTTCCATTCCGGCTCAAATGTTACTAAGTTTTTGACGGCTTTTACCGTTAGGACTTCAAATTTGCAGTCTAATTTTTCTTTGTTTTTTTTCTCTTTTTCAATTACTTGACTGAAATATTTTTTTAACCTGTTTGTAATCGAGTTTTTATGAAAATTGTTGTTTGCAAAAACAAATCTTTCCGTTCCGTTGTTGTCGGCATCGAAAGTCCCCCAAACGTCTTCTGTTATGTAATCGACCGCTTCTCGCATTATTCGATCGTTATTAACTGACTTTTTACTGTCCACGTCATCAACTACGATATAATCGGGGCGGTCGGCTTGTTGTCTGGCACCGCGCGGGTTCTGCCCAAAGCCGATAGACATAAATCTCACGCCGTCAGACGTTGCAAAATCTCCGTCCGCCCAGTCTCCGTGCGAAAATTTCTCACCGTAATCGTTTTTAATTCTGTTGTTAAAAGTTAGTTGAGCCTGAATACCGCTTAATAATTTTTTTGCTTTCGGTTCTGTTTCACCGACCAATAACATAAAACTTAGTTCGTGTTTTACAAGATACAAGTAGAGTGGAATCCCCATATCTATATGCACGGATTTGCCGGCAGACCGGTAAAGCTCGGCAAGGTAACGCAAACGTTTATTGTGGATTATGGTTTGTGCCATTTTTTTATGGAACCACGCGGATTTCTTTTTAGCGTAGTTCGGAAAATAATACTCGAACCAATCAACATAATTGCGTTCGGTGCGCTTAATCCGTTCAGCTTGTTGCTTAGCATTTTCGTGAATATTGATAGATGTGGCAATACTTATGCGTTGGCAATGCTTATCGTAGTCTTGCAGTATTTTGGCATATTTGTTATTCATTATTTTTCTTCTAAGCTAATTCTGTATTGTAGAAATTGTTTGTGATATGTGGTGCATTGTTTGGCAAAAGCGGGGTTTATTTCAGAAATGAAATTATCTAAATCTTTTAGGATTTTATGGACGACAATCGGGTCGGCTTTCTTTTCGAGCCTGTCTATTGCAGACATCAGTTTTGCAACGGCATCGGCATTAAAACTCGCTTCTTTGCCGGCAGTTAGGTTTAACGTTTCTTGTTGCAACAGTTGTTTGATTCGGGTTGGTGATGCGTGAAAATTGAGTCTTTTGTTTTCCCAATCGTATTTTTTTGCCCAAGTCCCTACCGTTTTTTCTGTTATCTTGTAATTGTCTGCTATATCCTTATATGTAGCTTCCAAATTTTCAATAAAAAATTCTTCTGCTTTAAGTCTTGTTTGAGTTTTTGCCATTTTTTTTTCTGCAAAAGTGATGAGTCGATTTGTTTTTTACAAGAAAGTGTACCGAAATGAAACAGCTTTGTTTCATTGTGAAACAAAGTTGTTTTACTGCTTAACAACTATTTGGTTTTTAATCGGCGTGAGTTCAATTTTGCTGAAAATTTATAAACAAATGCCACGATTTATATTTAATGATGAACGAACAGTAAACTCTTACGGATTTAGAATTAAAACTTCCGGCATCAGCTTAGAGCGATTTAAAAAGAATCCGGTAATGCTTGACGGGCATAATTCGTCTAATCTTTCAGTCATTGGAACTTGGAAAGATATTAAAACCGATGAATATACGCTGTCGGCTTCGCCGGAGTTTGATACGGAAGATGAACACGCAAAACAAATTTCGGGCAAAGTCGAAAGAAATATTATAAGAGCTTGTAGTATGGGTGTTTCTTTTGATAAGAAAAATCTAAAAATAGAGAATGGTGTTTTGGTACTTGCCGAGTGTGAATTGATTGAGTGTTCTATTGTTGCCGTTCCGAGCAATGCAAATGCTTTACGTTTGTATGTTGGCGGAGATTTGCTTGATGAAAAAGCCGCACGAGAACTTTGTTTGAGCGTAAAAGATAACAGCGTGGCATTAAAAAAACAAGAATTTATGAATAAAGTGAAATTGTCGCAATTAGCAATAATTGCTTTGGGATTTGCTCAAAACACAACAGAGCTTTCGTTGGAAGAGGTAGATAAAGCAGTGTTGGAATTGCAGGCAAAAAACAAAGATTTGGAAAGCAAGTTGTTAGTTTCGGAAGAAAAAGTAAATGCTTTTCTTGAAAAAGAAAAAACGGCAAAACAAGCAGAAATTCAAAAAATGGTTGATTTGGCGGTTCAACAAGGACAAATAACAGCCGATAAAAAACAAACATTTATTGATTTGGCTAACAGAGATTTTGAATTAGCCAAAACAACGCTTGCCGCAATACCTGCGAAAAAAGAGTTTGGAGCCGGTCTGCAAACTCCGTCCGATGTGAATACAATTACAACGATGGAGGCTTTTCAGAAGCTAAGCCTTTCTGAACAATTGGCTTATAAAGAAAATAACCCTGAGGGCTATAAAGCCATTTTAAAAACAATTTAATAACCATTTAAACCAAGAAAGAAATGCCAAGAAATTTTCCTGAAATTTGGGAGGGTAGAGTAACTCAAAACCTCCAAAACGGAGAGACTGCCGACTTTTTGGACGGTGTTAGAGAGCTGGACGGAGATGTGCAACAAATGGGAGAGGATAATGTTATACATATCCCCACAACAGAGTTTAGTCCGGATATTCTTATTAATAACAAAACTTATCCGCTTGCATTGCAAGAATATGATGACGACGAAGTACTTGTAAAATTAGACAAGTACCAAACGAAGCCTACAAAGGTTACAGATGACCAAGTTATAGGTGCGTCTTACGATAAGATAGATGCCGTAACGCGTAGTCACACAAATAAAATACAAACAACTAAATTCAAAAAAGCACTTCACGCTTTGGCTCCCGATGAAAATACCGACAAAACTCCTGTTGTAGTATTGGCAGGCGATGAATGTACTTATGATGATTTGGTTGCATTAAAAGCCAAATGCGATGAGGCAGGTTGGCCTGAAGACGGCAGACGACTTGTTTTGTGCAACAAGCACTGGAATAGTTTATTGAAAGACAGAAATAATTTTGGAGACCAATTAGTTAATTACCGAAAAGGTGAGTTGTCTCCGATTATTGTGGGTTTTGAAATAAAAAAATACGTTGCGTCACCGACTTATAATGGTGGCACAAAAAAAGCGTTTGGCGAGGTTTCAACAAGCGGCGACAAGCCGGCTTCCGTTGCTTTTGTGACTGAAAACATCAGAAAGAAAACAGGAATAACAAAACAATATTTCAGCGAAGCAAAGCAAGACCCTGAAAATCAAGCCAATTTGCTGAATTATCGCCATTACTTCATTGCTCTACCTGTCCAAAAAAAATATATCGCAGCTTTGGTGTAGGCGATTGAATTAAAAATAAAAAAAAAACGACATTTCGTTTTTAATTAAAATAGAAAAATATGGAACAAATATTTAGGGATAATCCGAACTTAGATGTTTGCTATAAAACATCAGACGGAAAATATTTTTATTTGCGTACTGACGCAGTTAATTATGCTACTCGTTTGAAAGACAAAAAAGTAGAAAAATTGCTTAGACCACAGTCATCCGATGTTACTGAGGTTGGTAAGGGAAAAGAGAAAAAAACAAAAAAAACAGAGTAATGAATGGAACTAAATTTATAAGAGGCAAAGGCGGACTGGGACGGAAACTACCCGGCGAGGATTTTATTTCAGGTTTAATTGTTTACGGTGAACCTAATTTTAACAAGTCTCAAATTTTATCAAAAGATGACTTAGACAATATAAACGTAAAGATAAATCCTGTTTTGCACTATCACGCTTCCGAGTTTTTTCGCATCAATGCAGGTGCAACGCTTTATGTGCAAGCCGTCAGCGAAAGCGACGGAGCTTTTACGGAAGTTGAAGTTTTGCAGAATTTTACCAAAGGAAAAATAAGACAATTAGCTGTTTGTGATTACAAAACTCCGATGTCGGCACTTATTCAAAACGTTACGAGATTAAACGAAATAGCGAGAAAATTTGACAAGCAAAAAACACCGTTAAGTATTTTGTATTCTTGTCAGATAGAGCCTTCCGATATGCTTGCATTGCCGAACTTGCACGATGCAAACTCCGAGCGTGTGAGCGTTGTAATCGGGCAAGACGGTGCGGGCAGAGGGGCTTATATCGGCAATTCTGTTTCGTGTATAGGAGCTGCGCTAGGAGCGGTTTCGAGGGCAAAAGTTCACGAAAATATCGGCTGGGTAGAAAAGCAGAACTTAGTATCAACGGCTTATCCGAAAAAATTAACCGGAGGCGAGTTAAAAAGTCTTGAAATGGAAGTTGCGGGCTTTGCCGACGGCTCATTGTTGCAAAATTACACCCCGGCACAGATAGATTCTATTCACGCCAAAGGATATATTTTTCCTATGTATCACGCCGGAATTAGCGGCACTTATTTGAATGATAGTTTTACGGCAACTTCGCTTACAGATGATTTTGCTTACATAGAAAACAACAGAACCATAGACAAAGCCATAAGAGAGGTTAATAGAGTTGTAACTCCCAAAGTGTCTGCACCGGCTTATGTTGATGCTACAACGGGCGAGCTTGATGCTACGACCATTGACGGTTTGACGGCTCTGTGCGAAGAACCGCTTGACGATATGAAGCGTAACGGCGAGATTAGCGGTTACGCAGTAGCTATCGACCCGCATCAGAACGTTAATCAAACAAGTAAAATACAAATCAAATTAAAAATAGTTCCGGTTGGCGTTATGCGTGTAATTGAAGTAGAAATAGGGCTTACTTGTAAGGGCGAATCTAAAAAATCGTAAGGGCGAATTGCGATTCGCCCCCTACTAAAACGAAAAAAAATGAAAGAAATAATACCACTTATCAATGGTCGAGAGTTCGGCTGGGCAGATATTGCCTTTTCCATAGGCGGCATTCCTGTTTCGGGGATAACTGCCATAAAATACGAAGAAGAGCAAGAAAAAGAAGACATTTACGGAGCGGGCAGAACACCGGTTACTCGCGGATACGGCAGAATAAAAATCAAAGCCTCTATTACTTTGCTTGGCAGTACGGTAATGGCTTTGACAGCACAAGCCCCCGAAGGTAAATTACATCGCATATCTCCTTTTCCTGTTACCGTAAGTTATATCCCTGACGGGAAACCAATTAAAACAGATATACTCAAAAGATGCGAGTTTAAAAAAACATCTTTCGACTGGAAAGAAGGGGATATGTCCAAAGAAATAGAGTTTGAGCTGTTAGTCAGCGAAATTACATCTAAAATTTAAAACAATGGAAAATAAAACAATTTGCGGATTAGACGCAACAGAAATAGAAGCTCTGAAAGAAAAACACGGAGCTTTGGTATTGGTGGAGATAGAGTTGGATAAAAAAACTTACGAAGTTATTTTTAAAGAGCCTACTATGTTGGAGCTTGGCGCAATAGAGAAAATAAGCAAAACAGCTCCGCATAAAGCGTTGGAGGCGGCTTACATCAATCACAAAATAGCAGCCGACCAAGAAATAGAAAAACGAGATATATTGAAAATTAAAGCCGTAGAGACTTTAATTACAAGAATACAAAAAGTAAGCGGTGAGGCAAAAAACTTGTAAGCTCTCTTTGCGGAGAGCATCCTGAGTATGAACGTTGGCGGGGAGATGCTTTGATACGTTCGCATTTTCACGTTAATCCCGAAACATTACAAATAAGCGAGTGGAATAAACTCTACTCACAGGCGGTTTGGATAGAAGAATTTAGGTTAAAAAACACGGCTGAAATCTTAAAAGTTCTGCTTAATGCTTTTGCGGGTTAAATCTGCGGTTAAAATCTTCTTCTTGCTTTTTTGCTTTTTTCAATATTTGAAGATGTTCGTCTCGCTGTCGTTGTTTTTCTAAGCGTCGTTGATATTTTTTATCAAGTCTTTTTTTATTTTCTCTCGACGACCGAAAAAGAGCATCGCTAAATTTTTCTGTTAAATAAAGTCCAAGTTTTAAGAAAATAATAAGTGCCGTAAGAGGTGCTACAACAGCAGGAAATAAAATGAGTAAAATTAAGTAGATAATGATTAAGACAATGTAAATCTTTTTCATAAGTTGCTGTTTTTTTTTGCAATAATAATAAAAATGTTAGAAACTTCCAAATATATAGTTCAGCTTGATGTTGCCGGTGAGGATATTTTTCCTCGTATTACATCAAGCGTTACTGAATTAGAAAGCTCTGCGAAGTCTGCTTTTTTCAATATAGAAACAGCTTTGCAAAAGATGCTGACGTTGGAAGTTGTAGCTGACGGTTTAACTCGACTTAATCAAGGTTTACAAGATTTAACGAGTTCGGGGATTTCTCTTGATGCGAGCCTTACGGAACTGTCGGCAATTACGGGAGTTACCGGCGATGGACTTACGGAAATCGAAAAAGCTGCACGCAGTACGGCAAAAGTTTTCGGAACAAACGCAGCCGAAAATGTGGAAGCGTATAAATTAGTGCTATCACAACTCGACCCCGAAATAGCCAAGAACAGCGAAGCTATGCAACTGATGGGCGAGAACATCAATGTTTTATCGAAACAACTCGGTGGTGATACCGTTACGGCAACTAACGTGCTGACAACATCAATGAACCAATTCGGTATAAGTACCGAAAATCCGATACAGGCTGCCAAAGTAATGGCAGAAATGATGAATACGATGTCGGCGGCTGCACAAGCCGGTTCTGCCGAGCTTCCACAAATTCAATCTGCATTAGAGCAAGTTGGAATGGTGGCAAAAACTACCGGTTTGAGTTTTGAAGAGACGAACGCACAAATCCAAATTCTTGACAAAGCCGGTAAAAAAGGCTCGGAAGGCGGTATTGCTCTGCGAAATGTTTTAACGACGCTTTCACAAGGTCGTTTTACTTCAAACGATGCAAAAGAGGGTTTGGCGAGTGTCGGCATTTCGGTTGAGTATTTGGCTGATGTTTCCGTTCCTTTGACTGACCGACTAAGAACATTACAAGCCGTGCAAAATGATACGGCTTTGATGTCGAAAATATTCGGCAAAGAAAACGTAGCCGCTGCAATAGCTATGATAAACGGTGCTGATGCAGCCGATGAGCTGACAACTCAAATAACGGGAACAAATTCGGCAGTTGAGCAGGCGGATATTATAATGAGCAGTTATTCCGAGAAAATGAAACGGAATGCAGCTTGGTGGGACGACTTAAAGATAAGAGTATTTAAGTTCTCTCGCTCGTTGATGCCGACAATTCAAAACGTAACCGCAGCCGTATCGGCAATGGGACAAATGGCTTTGTCCGGACAAGCACTTATAAGTGTGTGGCAAAGTTTGAATATTCGAGTGCGGATAAACAATATAAAAACGTGGCTGAATACTAAGCTCATAAACAAAAATACACGTGCAAAACTCAAAGCAACGAGTATTAGTAAAATTTTTACGGAGAGTCTGTTTTTTATGAATGCTCAATTTCTGATAGGAAGTGTGCTTGCAAAAATTCAGGCATCCGGATTGCGGTCTGTGGCTCGTGCTTTCGGCGAGGCTACGCTCGGAGCTACGGCTTTCAATATAGCATTAGACGCTATCGGCATAGGTTTAATACTTGCGGCTATTGCCGGACTGATTGCCGGACTGAAATATTTATGGACGCATTCAAAACGATTTAGGGAAGAATTATACGGTGTCGGTTACGCTGCACGTGCCGTGTTTCATAATATCGGTGTCGTTGCAAAACGTGTTTGGAACTTAGTCTTAAAACCCGTAGGCAAACTTTATATTCAGTTTTACACAAAGATATTCAAGAAACTTTTTGAGTTAGCCAAGTGGATAAGCAAAAGAATTGTAAATATTTTTAAGTGGCTTTATTCGTCTATTTATAAGCCATTTATAAATCTCGTTAATAAAATAAAAGGGCGATTAGTGAGTACCGTGAAGTGGCTTAGAGATTTGGCTGTCGGTCTGTATCGGAGAGTTGTGAGTGTTGTGAGCCGTGTGTATAACATAATAAATAATGTGTTGGGCGGATTGCTTACAAGATTTCAAGTTTTCTTTCTAAGTGTTTACGAATGGGTGCATAAAACTTTTATTGCCCCCGTGCGTGAAGCGTTTGGCGGACTTTGGGAGTGGATAACGAAACTTTTGGATAATATAATGAATCGTTTATCGGGCTTGCTCAAACCGATACGGGATTTGTGGAATAAACTTTTTTCCGGCGAGGGTATGACTGATGTAAAAGTTGCTTACGCAGAGGGTAGAAAAGCCGGCGGTGAAAGTTTTGATAAAGATAATGCAAAAGAAGAGTTACAGAAAAATGATTTATTCGGTTTTGATGCTTTTGACACAACCACAAATGCTCCCTCAACTCAAACGTTCGGCGGAGCTGTGGCAAACCGAGTTCTTTCGACCGGCGGAGGCGGCGGTTCCGGTGTCGGCGCCGGCGCAACGACCAATTTAAAAAACTTGACAATAGGAAAAGTAATTGAAACCTTAAACATAAACACAACAGCCGGAAAAAACGGGATTGATAAAAATCAATTGTACAACGCAGTAAGAGAGGTAATGGTTCGTATAATGGCAGATACGTCTGCAAGTTATTAAGAAAAAAATGGATATAGCTTTATATTTTGGAATGCACACGGCAAAGCCGTTTGAAGTAAAACAAACTGATTTTAATTTATCGGAGCTTGATGAATTTGTCGGCGGTTCGTGGCTGACTTCGCTTGCCATAAAAGTCGATGACGTAGAGTTTGTTTTTAACGAGGTTATTATAAGTCTTGCTCAAGAAAAAAATATAGTAACAACAGCAATGCCGGGCTATGACGGCACAATAAAAGAGTTTATAGGTGAGGGCGATTATCAAATTACAATCAATGCCGGAGTTATTGCCGGAGGCGGCACAGACAGCATATCGGATAATGATTTTGTGATGCCCGAAAACAGGTATCCCGAAAGTGAATTAAAGAAGTTGCAAAAAATACTGAAAAAACAAACTGCAGTGTCGGTTCACTCTGATTTTCTTGAAATTTTTGAGATAAGGTCTGCCGTTATTCAGTCGTTCAATTTGCGACAAGAAACCCACTCAAACATACAAACGATACAGATACAAATGTTGTCTGATAAACCTTTTGAAATAGAACAATTAGAAGATAATTATGTTGAGGCTATGTAGTGAAATAATAATAAACAGTGAAAAATCTTGGCGACTGACAGCAGTCGAAGAATGTGTAATTTCGGAAGATACGGATATGCTGACAGACACCTGTGAACTGACTTTGCCTCGCAATGTGCGCTGGCAGGGGATTAGAGACTTAACCCGAATACCGATCAAAAGAGGCGATAAGATGACGGTTAGGTTAGCGTATAATGATAATCCGAAAGTGCGATTTATCGGCTTCATTAGAAGCATTGACAGGCAAAATCCGCTCAAAATTAAATGCGAAGATGCTATGTTTTTGCTCAAACAAACAAAAGCCGAACCTAAGACGTTCAGAAATGCAAAGCTGAAAGAGTTGATTTCATTTTTACTCAAAGATACGGATATTGAATTTAAGTTAATTGATGAGGATATTACGGTAGGCAATTGGCGGATTACAAAATCTAATGTTGCCGAAGAACTGGCGGAGTTAAAATCGAAAATGATGTTGTCGGCTTATTTCAGATTGATTGATAATAAAAGTATTTTGTATGTCGGGTTAAAATATCCGGTAGATAATATTAGTAAATTAAAATTTATTTATTCAAAAAATATTATCTCCGATAATATTGAATACGCCGGCGAAGATTCTGCCAAAGTAAAAATAAAGGCTCAAAGTTTTGTCGGGAGAAAAAAGCAGGCGGAAGTTGAGTGTGGAGACGATGACGGCGAACTTGTCGAGATAAGATTAGACGGTTTGACAAAAAAGGAGTTAGAGCTTTTTGCTCATAACGCATACGAAAAACATACTAAGAACAAAATAAAAGGCTCTTTTGAGACTTTTGGAGAACCGATAGCAAGAAAATGCGACTGTATTGATTTAACAACTGTTGTCGGGAACTTGGGAGTATTTTGGATAAAGAAAAACGAAATATCTTTTAATACGTCCGGCTATCGGCAGAATATTGAGTTAAATTGAGAGTTGAGAATTGAGAGTTGAGAATTGGGCAAGCTCTCACGACAGTAATTGAAGTATTATGAGAGATATTTTACGAAAAATAACACAAACAGGAGACGAAATTTACGCAAAGATTTGCGAGGTTTTATCTGTTGATGCCGAAAATCTAACGGCTGATTTGCGTCCAACAGACGGAAGCTCTGATGTTTTAGATGCTCTTTTGCAGGTCTCCGAAAACGGCTTTTTCGTAGAACCCAAAGTCGGCAGTCTTGTTGTTTGTGTGTTCCTCACAAAAGAAACAGCTGTTGTTGTTAATCATTCTGAACTGACCCAATTTGATGTAAAAATTGAAAATACGGAGTTTCAGTTTGACAAAGACGGTTTTTTGCTCAAAAAAGAAGACGAAACACTAAAAGAATTAATACAGGATTTGATAAAGGCTATAAAAGCAATGAAATTTACGACGAATCAAGGTCCGACTATCAATTTGGTAAATATCAATGATTTTATCAGCTTGGAAAAACGATTTAATAAACTTTTAAAGGATAATTAAATGCTCAATAAGGAAGGTTTAAAACAGGATATAAAAAAAATCTACAAGAAAGCACAAAAAGAAACTGATGACGCAGATAAAGTATTAGAGATGCTTGCTTCGGGGTTGGCTGATGCGATAGAAAAATTTGTAAAAAACGCAACCGTAACAGTTGCTGCCGGTATTCCGGTTGCGACAGCCGGAACGGCAGCAGCTCAAACAGGTGCTACGACTGCCACAGGAACGGGACAAATCTCATAAGAAATGACAAAAATAAAAGAAATATTAGACATTGTATTGCCTTTTTTGACTGCCGTAACGGGCTGGGCAGTAGGCACGCAAAAAAACAGAGTAGAACTTGTCAAGCTCCGAGCAGAAGCCGACGGAAATGTTATTCAGAACGCCGAACGAGTGTTGAAATATTACAAAACTATTATTGATGACCTCGAATCTCGGTTAGCCGACGCTCGCAAGCAAATAACTAGTCTTGAAAAAGAGTTAAATAATCTAAAAACAAAGATTAATGAAAACGATAACAGTTCTGGCGAACCAGACACTCTTTGATATTGCTCTGCAAGTGTACGGCAATATTGACGGCGTGTTTGATTTGTGTCGAGATAATAGTATTCAATTTTTTGAGCCGGTAAAAGCGGGGCAGACGCTCGTGATAAATGAAAAAAATATTATCAATAAAAATATAGTTGAATACTATCAGAGACACGGAATTTGTCCGGCAAGCGGGGTGATACAAGAGATGAATAACTGGATATTAGCTGCGGGGTGTTGGAACGACGAAGGAGAGTGGCAAGATAATAATTTTTGGAAAAACTAAAATGATAAAAAATGAAAATTGAAAACGGAGAAAACGGCAAAAGTGTAAGAGATAAGCTTAATGCAAGCATTGAACAAATAGAAGCAAATTCTGGGCAAATAAATACATTAAAAAATTCTATTGATGCTTTTTCAGAAAAGATTAAGAAATGTGAAGAAGCTCTGGACCAAATAAATAAAAAAGTTCAGTCAAATAGTAGTACAATTAATAAACATAAAGGCGAGATAAAGGGGCTAAATGAAAACGCAATAAAAGTTAATTCTGCACTTCGGGAAATGGAAAGAGGAATGTCTCAGATAGGTGAGATAGCGGAGATAAATAGAGAAAGAGTTAAAGAACTCGAAGGAGGATTTTATGACCTTCGGCAAAAAATTAAAAATATGACCAACACGCTATATCAGCATAGCATACTGGTAATGAAAAACAAAAAGGGGTTGGAAACGCTACATGAACGCGTTTCAAAAATAGAACAAATGATAGGAGGGAAAGTATGACTACACAAGAAATATACAACAAAATAATTTCAGAAAAAAAGAAATACACAGAACTAAGCGAGCTAAACAGTGATTCTAAAACAGCCGTGTGGCGGATATGGTGTTGGATATTTGCTTTCTTTTCAAAAACGATGTGGGAGCTTTTTGAGGATTTGAAAAGCTGGATTATAGATTTTTACGACAAACAACAAATTGGAACGCTTGCTTGGTGGGATAGCGAGATCCGGAAATTTCAATACAACAGTATTCTCGAATACATCGACGGACGATTCCGGTATCGGACAATTGACAAAAAAAAGCAGATTATAAAGCAGGTAGCGATTAAGGGCAGTTATGCAAGTTTGCTTTTTAAGGTCGCAAAATACGACAAAAATAATAATCTTACGGCTCTCACCGAAGCCGAACAGGAGAGTTTGTTGGGCTATATTAACCAAATCAAACTGCCCGGATTAGTGTGTGAGGTGTATTCCGGAAGCGCCGATAAACTTACGCTGAATTATAAGATATATTATAATGTGTCGTATTCGACTGCCAAGTTGCAGAAAAATATAGAAAAAGCGATTGTGGGTTATTTAGACAATACGGTGTTCAACGGAAAAATCTCACCTACTTTTTTGACTGATGCGATACAGAAGGTTGATGGTGTCGCTAATCCGATTTTTGTCTCCGGCTCTATCGAAAATGATAATACGACAGTTGAACTTGGCGACCAATATACGGCATTATCCGGCTATTACAAACTTAAAAAAATCAATATAGAATTTATTGCAGGTGCTTAATTTTCGATACATTATTAAATGTTTATTGCCTTCTTTTTTGAGACGACAAAAGCAAGAGTTTTGGTTGCTTACCATAACGAGTTCGTTGAGAGAGCTCTATGAGCAATTTGAAGAGTTTAAATCTCGTCTTTTTTTTCTGACGAGCTTTACAGGGCAAACTATTTATCTTGAAAAATTATTGTCTATTACTTTTAACAAACAAGTAAAAATAATAACCGTCGAACCCGTAAAATCTTCTGTAGTTGTACATAAAGAAGAAAGTGAACTCGCTGATTATGTAACTAATCAAAATGATTTTCTTATTCTCACAAAAGAAGAAGCAGAAAATGATTGTAATTTTATTGTTTACGTCAAGGATTTAACTCCTGAAATAGCATTAAAAGCAAGAAAAATAATAAATAGATATTTAGTTTATAATTTAAAATTTGATATAAAAGAATGGATAGATATTTAGCAAAAAAAGGACGACAATACTTGTATTCCAGAGATTTTTATTTTATGGATTCAATATACAGAGGGGGGATTGTAGCCACTCTTAAAGGGCTTGCAGAGGGCAAAAAATGTATTTTGTTCGGTTGTAAACGTGAGGGAGATAAAATAGGAAAAGGTGCGGTTTGGTACAAGAATGAAGTTTGGCGTGTGAAATCTGGAAAAGGGGATGGATTAGAATTTCGGTCGAAGGAATCAGAACTACGTCAATTCGGTGATGGTTCGCAAAAAAACGTATATCTACTGCGTCGGGCTTATCCGGTGTCAATAGGGTGGGATAATGATTTGGAAATGAGAGGGGCTGACCGTGTGAGATTGTCAGAGTTCGTACCACTATTAGACGTGGTGAAGGCACAATCAAATCACGCCGAAACAGCAGATGCACTAATCGTATCTAAGCAGGTTAAAATAGACTTAATCAATGAATACGGGGATATCGATGGAGGTGAAAAATTATATGTTAGGAAGATTGGGAACCTAATTGAAATCACAGGTGCATTTTACCAACCACGACCTACAAGTTTTAACGTTATGGGATACCTCCCGCCTGAATTTCGACCTCAAAAACAAGTGGTGATAACGGCTCACGGCACGGCGAATACGGCAGTTGAAAATGTTAGAGCCACAGTGCTCATAGATACCAACGGAACAATTAGAATTAACGGTGAGATACCGGTACAGCAACTTATGCGAATTAATGCTTTTTATACATAGCGTAGGTTAGATTTTTGGCGGGCTAAAAATAAAGCCCCCGTTAGAATGTAGCGAATCACCACAATAAGCTACAAACATACAAGGTGC
>PDWI01003996.1_pt1 | contig 20569 bp, 18 predicted proteins | sample 1430891 | NCBI WGS metagenome assembly PDWI01 (sample SAMN01162508, study PRJNA174530) | Oral metagenome, whole genome shotgun sequencing project. | biome: Marine environment; feature: Marine mammal; material: Swab sample of the gingival sulcus; isolation source: swab sample of gingival sulcus... | reverse complement strand
CACTAAAACAGCCACTTGCTTATTGTCGCAAACCGCCTTAAACGCTGCCCTAATGGCTATTTCCGTCTTACCAAAACCCACATCGCCACACACAAGCCTGTCCATTGGCACATCATTTTCCATATCGTCCTTTACCGCCTTTGTAGCTTTGGTTTGGTCGGGCGTGTCCTCGTATAAAAACGACGCCTCCAACTGTCGGTTTAAAAACGAATCAGGCGAAAAGGCATAACCCTTACGATTTTTCCGCTCGGCATACAGTTTTATCAAGTCTTTTGCAATATCCTTAACCTTGCTTTTAGTCTTGGTTTTCAGATTTTTCCACACCGCCGAACCCATTTACACTTTCCTGATGCTTTCCGTTAATTTCAATCTTTTGCAGACCGCCAAATTTTCCTATTCCGTGGTCGATATGTACGACATAATCGCCTATATGTAAATTGTTTAACTCGGCAATGGTAATTGTTTCTTTTTTTGTAAAACCTGTTTTTATGTTAAATTTATGATACCGCTCAAAAATCTGATGGTCGGTAAAACAGGCTATTTTTAAATCGTGGTCGATAAAGCCTTGGCTCAACGTTCCTGACAAGGGCGTAAAAGTGGCTTTTAGGTCGCCATCGTCAAATATTGCTTGTAAGCGTTCAATTTGGTCGGCGTTTGCCGATAGCAGATAGTTGGTGTATTCCTTTTCGGAGAACTCGTTCAGCACATCGGACAGAAGTTTAAAATTCTTTTTTACCAAAGGCTGTAAGGACATAGAAAACTGAATATCAGCATTTTGATTTTCGGCATTAGGCTGGTCAAAAATAACAAGCGACCGCTCGGCAAAGGATTTTTCTAATTCGTCTGCGTTGGCTACCAATTGCTGAATATTCTCCTGATTAGGCTCGGCTTGTTTGTAAACATCGGCTATTTTGCTTTTGCAGAAGTCAAAGTCAGCAAAGCACCAACAAGTATTTTGAGGTAGAAAATCGGCAAGGGTAATGCGTGTTTCATCCTGTAAACTCTCTTGTATATTTGGGATAATTACCATACTGTCAGGCTCGGACTTGGTAAGTTGCGTTTCGGTATCAAACACACGCAGGTTGTCAATCTCATCGCCAAAAAAATCAATGCGGAATGGCTCATCTCCTGCAAAACTAAACACATCAATCAGACTACCTCGCACTGCATATTGCCCTGGTTCATATACAAAATCGACTCTTTCAAATTCGTACTCTGCCAACATTTCAACAATAAAATCCATACTGAATTTATCACCTTTGTTTATGGTAAAAGTATTGCTTTCCAGACTTTTAGGAGCTATAACCTTTTCCATTAAAGCCTCTGGATAAGTTACCATTATATTGGCTTTGTTGTGGTTGGCAAATTTGCTAAGTACATCGGTACGGAGCAATATGTTTTCGTTGCTTACACTTCCGTAAGTTACTGAACGTCTGTATGATGTTGGTAAAAATTCAACTTTGTGTTTGCCTAGTATTTCTTGCAAATCGTTGTATAAGTAAGCGGCGGTTTCCTTATCGTTCTGCACTACTACAAAGGTTTGTTGCATTCGCTGAAAACATGCACCAATAAATAAGGCTGCCGCAGAGCCTTTTAGTCCTTGCAAAGTAGTAGTTTTGCTTATGCCAACGCTTTGCGTAAATTTATCAACTTGCGATAACTCGGAGTATTTTTGTAAAAGTTCTTTTGTGTTCAATTGGTGTTTTTTTTGCAAAGATAGTTTTTTAATTTGGTAATAATCTGTTTATAAATGCATTTTACAAATAGCTTTTTAATATACTAATTAAAAACTCTGCTTTCTTATTTTATATAGTTGCATATTTATCTTATTTTTACATTTTGATATACTAAAAAGTATTCTTTTTATAAAGTTGCATACAAAATTTTAATTAAAATAGTAATGGTTGAAAATAAAGACATAAGATGGAAACAACGATTTTCTAATTATAAAAAAGCATTAAATAAGTTATCCGAAGCTATTAATTATGTACAAAGAGATTTAAACGAAAAGCAAAATTATGATTGCAAAAATGAAAATATTGCTAATGATATTATAAGAGAAGGTTTAATACAAAGGTTTGAATACACTCACGAATTAGCTTGGAATGTAATGAAAGACTTTCTGTTAGAAGTATCTGAAATTAAAACCTTTGGTTCAAAAGATGCTACACGAGCTGCATTTAGTGCTGAATTAATAGAAAATGGTAATGTGTGGATGCAAATGATAAACAGCAGAAATAAAACCTCACATACCTACAATGAAGAAACTGCCGATGAAATTTATTATAAAATATTAAATGAATATTATCCTGCCTTTGTTATGTTTAAAGATTTAATGGAACAAAAACAACAGTAATGATTGGTGGATTAAAAGAACATACTATTGCTCAAATAAATTCAGTATTTGCAAAATATAATACTGTTAATAAAGCTATTTTGTATGGGTCAAGAGCAAAAGGTAATTATAGAAATAGCTCAGATATTGACCTTACCTTAGTAGGTAATGACCTAAATTTAAACACTTTATTTAACATAGAAAATGATTTAGACGATTTACTATTACCCTATAAAATTGATTTATCGATTCTTAAAAAGATAGAAAATAATGATTTGGTAGAACATATTAGTAGAGTTGGTGTAGTTTTTTATGAAAAGTGAATTTTATAATTATTCCAATAATAGAATAGCCCCCTTAATTTTAGAGTAAAAGGTTTAAAATCAAAATAAAAAACTAATTTAGTACAATTAAATTTGGAAGTGCAATAAAAAAAGTTACCTTTGTTGCGTTCAAATTGAACATCTCTTATATTTATAAGGAAATTTAGTAAATTAGTTTTTTGAGTATTCTCTTCTTGTCTTTTTTTATTTCATCATTCCTTTTATAGTTTAACTACTAAAATTCTAAAAATAATTAGAATTTATATTTAGATGTTCTTCATTGACAAATTATTATAAACAATTTAAAATTTAAAAAGATGCAAGAAGGCACAGTAAAATTTTTCAATAACTCAAAAGGATTTGGGTTTATTACAACACAATCGGGCGAAGATATTTTTGTTCACAGTACAGGTTTAATCGATGAGATTAAAGAAAATGACAAAGTTCAGTATGAAACCCAACAAGGTAGAAAAGGACTAAATGCTATTAATGTTGAAATTATAAATTAATTAAAACAATAATAAAATTAAAAAGAGGCTTAATTAGCCTCTTTTTTTGTTTCTATTATTTCCATTTTTTTACGTTTAATCAACGTTTTTATTATTTTTATCAATAAAAATTAAGAATAAGTTATCTAAATAATTCATTATATTATTTTTGTTAAAAATAAACATTTCTATAACCGACAAATATGAGTAACTAAAAAAATAAAACTTACTTATAAGTTGTCATAAAATTTTAAAGCAAATGAAAAAAACAATACTATCTTTATTTTTTTTATGTATTTTATTTCTAAATACTTATGCTCAAAATGAAAAGTTTAAAGCATTATTTATTTACAATTTTACTAAATATATAGAATGGCCAAGTAACAAAAAAAATGGTGATTTTATAATAGGGGTATTTGGTGATAACCCCATACAAAAAGAATTATCCGTAATCGCACAAAAAAAACGTGTTGGAAATCAACATATTAAAGTAAAAAAAGTTTTATCAGTAGAGGAATGTAAATCATGTAATATTGTTTTTGTACCTACCAACAAATCAAATTCAGTAAAAAATATATCTGATAAAATAAAAGGTACAGGTGTTATTTTAATAACTGACAAAAGCGGATATGCCAAAACATACTCTTGCATTAATTTTGTTAAAATTAATGGAAAACAACAATTTGAAGTAAACAAACAACATATTGAAAATCAAAAAGCAGCTGTTAATAGTGGATTACTTACTTTAGGAATAGCTGTTCAATAATTATTAATCTTTAATTTAATATTACAAACATGAAATCAAAAATACTATCATTAATTTTATTATTTATTATTACAATAAGTGTATCTGCACAAACTTTAGATGTAAATAAAATGACAAAAGAACAAGTATTAGAATTAACCTACGATGAATTACTTGACTTACCATTTGATGATTTATTAAAACTTGCAGATATAGTAGGTGTTTCAGCAGATGAGTTATTACAAATGGCTATATCATTAGCTTCAAAAAAATCAGAATCATTATTTGATACACCTTTAAGTGCATCGGTTATTTCAGGCGAAGATATAGAAAATGCAGGAGCAACATCTATTATGGAAGCCTTGCGTTTAGTTCCAGGAGTAATTGTAAGAGAACAAACACCTGGTAATTATGACATTCATTTAAGAGGATTTGATGATTTAGACCCTAACGGATTAATTAGCTTTACTCGTAATGCTATTACTCTAGTTATGATAAATAATCGTATAGTTTATAATGAATTTCAAGGAAATACATATTGGGAACTTTTACAAATTAGTGTAGATGATGTTGAACGTATTGAAGTAGTACGTGGTACAACATCAGCAATGTATGGACCTAACGCTGTATCAGGAGTTATAAACATAATAACTAAAAAAGCAAGTAATAATAAAGGATTACATGCAAGCACTTACTCACAAGCTGGAACACATCATACATTATTAGGAAACTTAGCTGTAAGTTACGCATCGGATAATGGTTTTTCAGTTAGAGTAGCTGGTAATTATGATTACAGAAAACGCCATAATGTTGATTATTATATATTATCAGGTTTAAAATATAAATTAGATGAAAACCATAAAATTATAGGAGTAGAACATATTGAAAATGGATTTGTTGATGATTTTGCAGGAACAGAACTAAATATTGGAGGAGCTATCCCTACTGATCCTGATAAAGATCCTTCAATTCCAATACCAAACTACAATGAACGCTACCCCTATAAAGATTTAGCTATAGATAAAAAATCAGCAAATATGCATTTAGCATATAATAAAGAAAATTTTAACATAAATTTAATGGGAGGACTATCTACTGCTAAAGATCAAAATTCATTTGCAATAAATAATTTTGGAGCATTAAGTACTGATTCTGTCAATAACCATTTTGCTCACTTATGGGGTAACTATAAAAATTTTTCATTTTCAGCAGATTATAATGGTGGAGATTTAGAAACTCTTGGTAGTGGAGGTGCTTTACAAGCAGATTACAATATATTTAATTTAAACGCTGAATATAGTTACGATATTTTAGATAATTTAAACATCAGACCAGGTGTTTCATACAGACACTCCATATTTAACGGACGTATTTTAGGAAGTACAATGTTAGATAATAATTTCAATTCTATAAAACGTGATGGAGACCATGAAAATTTTATTATAAGTGGATTTTTAAGAACTGAATACCGATTAAATAAATTTAGATTTATTGGTGCAATACGTGCCGATAAATTTAAATATCCTAATAAATTAGTTATAAATCCATTATTAGTAACCACATTTAAAGCTAATGATAATTGGTTATTTAGAGCATCGTATGGAAGTGCAACACGTTCCCCTTTTATGATAAATTTATTTACTAATTTAGATATGACTTATCCAATGGGAACTACGCCAAAAGATTTAGTAGCTAAACTTGAAGCTGGAGGTGTAACTTTCCCTTATACAACCTATTATGGAGCTCATTACAGAGGTACTGAATATCAAGACAAAGATTACAATCTTATGACTGTACAAAATTTTGAGATAGGAGCAAGACACAATTTCACAGATTGGTTATCCGCTGATTTTGGAATATTCTATTCTAAAATGAAAAATTTAGATGTTTTTGCAAAAGTAGCACGAAGCCTAACTATTGATGCTCCAACCTCTCCTACAGGAAAAGGAAAAGTTTTAATTGATGACACAACATCATTTGTCGATATTAACATAAAACCAGAACAATTAGGAGGAACATTTTCAGTATTTGCAAAGCCTATTAAAAATTTATCAATGCATTTATTTGTTACTATACAACAAACAAAAGTTTATAATCATTATGATTCAACAGGCTATAAAAGTTATATAAAAGCACCAGGAATGTCAAATCATATATATGTTAAAGGAGAATCTGCAAATGTTATAGATAGTAAAAAAGATGCTGATAATAATGCATACAAAGACTTTACACATAAAGCTACACCAACATTTTATGGAGGCTTTAACATAAATTATAAACCCATCAATAAACTTAATATAAATATAAATGGTTATTTTTATGGTAAACAAACATTTTCAATAGCACAAGGTAATGGAAAAGATAGAGTTGTTGAAGATATTAAATCAAATTTTATAACTAATGCAACAGTATCTTATGAGGTTTATAAAGGAATAGATATCTTCATAAATGCTAGAAACCTAACAGGAGCAAATAAACGTCAATTTGCTATAACTGACAAAATAGGAACTGTAATATTAGGAGGATTAAAAATGAATTTATAAAAATAAAAGTTATATTTTATAAGATAAAAAATGGCTGTCAAAAAAATATTTGACAGCCATTTTTATATAGTAAAAAAGCTATCCGAAAAATATCGGATAGCCCTTTTTAAAATATATTATTTAATATTACATTTTATCGTGGAATGAACGAGAGATAACCTCTAATTGTTGTTCTCTTGTTAAACGAATAAAGTTTACAGCATATCCTGACACACGAATTGTTAATTGTGGATACTCTTCAGGATTTTCCATTGCTTTTTCTAAAGTTTCACGATTAAGTACATTCACATTTAAGTGGTGAGCCTTACGTCCGAAATATCCGTCTAAAGCAGCAACTAAGTTAGCTGTTCTTTCGTCAGTATTTGCTCCTAATGACTTAGGTACAATGCTAAATGTATTAGAAACACCGTCTTGTGAATCTTCGTAATTAATCTTAGATACAGAGTTTAACGATGCAATTGCTCCGTGATTATCTCTACCGTGCATTGGGTTTGCTCCTGGTGCAAAAGGAACACCTGCTCCTCTACCGTCAGGAGTAGCTCCTGTTTTCTTACCATACATTACGTTTGAAGTAATTGTAAGTACTGAAAGTGTAGGTGCTGCCATTTTGTAAACAGGTAATTGAGAAAGTTCTGCATTAAACATACTTACAGCGTCTCTTGCAAAGATATCAACACGGTCATCATCGTTACCATATTTAGGGAACTCACCAGTTGTTTCAAATCCTACTGTTAAACCATCCTCGTTACGTACTGGCTTAACTTGTGCATATTTGATAGCTGAAAGTGAGTCAGCAACAATTGAAAGTCCTGCAATACCATAAGCAATGTTTATAGCTGGATTAGTATCAATTAATGCCATTTGAGCTTTTTCGTAATAATACTTATCGTGCATATAGTGAATGATATTCATTGACTCATTGTAAACACGAGCAACTTGTTTCATTGCTATTTTAAAGTTATTCATTACTTTATCAAAGTTCAATACTTCGTCAGTATCTTGCTCGATACCTTCAACCATTTGTGTACCTGTTTTTTCACAACGTCCACCGTTAATTGCTAAAAGTAAAGTTTTAGCTAAGTTTGTACGAGCACCAAAGAATTGGATTTGTTTTCCTATCTCTTGGTATGATACACAACAAGCAATACCATAGTCATCAGACTTACGAACACCACGCATTAAGTCGTCATTTTCGTATTGGATTGATGAAGTGTCGATAGATACTTTTGCACAGAAGTTTTTAAATCCTTCTGGTAAGTCTTGTGACCAAAGTACTGTGATATTTGGCTCAGGTGAAGGTCCTAAGTTATAAAGTGTTTGTAAGATACGGAATGAAGTTTTAGTAACTTTTGAACGTCCGTCAGATAACATACCACCAATTGACTCAGTTACCCAAGTTGGGTCTCCTGCAAATATTTCTTCGTAAGCAGCCATACGTAAGTGGCGAACCATACGTAATTTCATTACAAAGTGGTCGATAAATTCTTGAGCTTCTACTTCTGTTATCTTACCAGCTTTTAAGTCTCTTTCAATGTAAATATCTAAGAAAGAAGATACATTTCCTAATGACATAGCAGCACCGTCTTGGTCTTTTACAGCTGCAAGGTAAGCCATGTAAGTCCATTGTATAGCTTCTTGTGCAGTTTCAGCAGGACGATTTAATTCTAATCCGTACTTGCTACCCATTGTAGCTATGTCTTTTAATGCTTTAATTTGCTCTGATACTTCTTCACGTAATCTTATTTTAGCATCATTCATAGGACCTGTTATTGTTCTTAGGTCTTCTTGTTTAGCCTCAATAAGTTGATCTATACCGTATAAAGCAACACGTCTGTAATCACCGATGATACGACCACGAGCGTAGTTGTCAGGTAATCCAGTTAAAAATCCTAATGAACGGAATTTACGTATTTCCTCAGTATAAGCATCAAAAACTCCGTCGTTATGAGTTTTTACATAGTTATTAAATGCAAATTGTACTTCAGGGTCTGGCTCTAAACCATGCTCTTGTAATGCTTTTGCTACTACTTTGTATCCACCATAAGGCTTCATAGCTCTTTTTAAAAGCATATCTGTTTGTAAACCAACGATTTTTTCTAAATCTTTATCGATATAACCAGCATCAAAAGCTGAAACTGAAGATACAATTTTTGTATCAATAGCTCTAACGCCATTATTTTTACGCTCATCTGCCATTCCAGCTCTACAGATGTCCCACAATTTTTTTGTGTTTTCTGTTGGTCCTTCTAAGAAAGACGCATCACCTGTGTAAGGTGTTATGTTCTTTAAAACAAAACTTCTTACGTCAATTTTTGGATTGTTCATTATTTTTTTTCTTTTATTAATTAATAAATATTGTTTATTCTAAGTTGTATATATTATAAAAATACTTAGCAAAAGTAATGTATGTTATTTATTGTAACAAATAATATTTAAATTTGTTTTAAATATTAATCATTTTTTTTAAAATTTATTAAAAATAACATATCTATATATTTAACAAATTGGATACAAAAATAAAAAAATATGTTGATAATGTGTTAATAAAGTGTTCTATTTTTTATAAAAATTTTATTTGTGAAATAAAAAAATGAAGTTCTATAATCATCTTATCTTTAAAACAAAAATAATTAGCCTGTTTATTTTTAAAATTAATTAACATGTTTTTATGTATTTTTAACATAAAAATCATCTTTAATTTTTTAACATCTGGTTTTTAAACAAATTGTTAATTGTTTTATATAAATTACTGTAATAAAATATTTTAAATACTATTATTTAGTGTTAATAAGTAAGTAACTTATCAAAAAATTAAATAAACAAATATTTATTTTTTATTTATTTAACAGATTTAACAGCATTATTATTATTGTTATAAGATTTTAAAATTTTTTATAATAAATATATAATAATTAAGAATTGTGAATAAATGTTAATTTACCGATTTAAAAACAAATTAAAAGACTTAAATACCTTTATAAAATAATATTTTTTAACTTGCATTTTTAAATGTGTTAATATAGTAGTTTTATAATTTACTAATAAATTACATTTTGTAAACTCAATTATTTAAAATAAAAAAATGCGTTATCATATAACAACTTTATTTATAATATTTCAAATAACCTTGTTTGCTCAGCACAAAAACGTTGAGCAAAACAATGGTAAAAATATATTCTATTATCCGAACGGACAAATTGCAAGTACAGGATTTATGAACAATGGTAAACCTGATGGAATTTGGAAATCGTATTATGTTAATGGTGTACTAAAAAGTATAGGTAAACGAACTAAGGGTATGCTTGATAGTGTGTGGACTTTTTATTTTGATAATTCACTTGTTGAATCAAAAATAAATTATTTGAATGGAAAAAAGAGCGGATATAATTATAGTTTTTCGTTTTTTTATAATGCAGATAGCCAGTTAGTTTCATATTTGAAAAAGGAAGAATTATATCTTGAAAATTTAAAACATGGATTATCAAATACTTATTATAAGGACGGTACTTTGCAAAGTAGTATTCCATATAAAAAAGGTAAAAAGGACGGAACAGCAAAATTTTACAATGAACAAGGCAATATAAAAACAATAGTCCGTTACGAAAATGGTAGAGAGATAGATAGAGATGATGTAAATAAAACTCATAACGGAAAAAAAATTGGGGTTTGGAAGGAATTTTATCCGAACGGAAAAATTAAAAATGAAAGTTATTACTCAAAAGGTAAACTTCATGGATTATATAAGGAATACGATTTACAAGGTAAATTAAAACTGACATATCGCTATCAGGAAGGAGTACTTGTAGATACAGTAGTTGAGATAGCAAAGGAAATAAATATTGTTGAGGAATTTTATAATAAAAAAGATGAAAATGGTGAGCCAATAAAAAAGAAAAGTGGCGGTTTTGTTGATGGAAAACCAATTGGTGTGCATCGTACTTACGATTCTTTAGGAAGAGTAAACAGCAGTAAACTGTATGATAAGGAAGGGAATTTAATAGGTAAAGGCATTGTAAATATTGAGGGTGACCGTATTGGCGATTGGACGTTTTACTACAAAAGTGGTAATAAAAAATCGGAGGGAATGTACAAAAAAAATCGGCGAGTTGGTTTTTGGAAGTATTATTTTGAATCTGGTAAACTTGAACAGCAAGGCAATTTCCGTAAAGGACGACCAAATGGCAAATGGGAATGGTATTATCAAAATGGTTCTTTAATGCGTGAGGAATACTACAGGCGAGGCAAGGAGAACGGAACAATTAAGGAGTTTGATGAAATGGGTAATCTTATTTTATCAGGTACTTACATAAATGGAATTAAAGACGGAGAATGGTTTTTTAATTATGGTTTCCATACCGAAAAGGGCAAGTTTATAGAAAACCAAAGGGACGGCGAGTGGTTGTATTATTATCCTAATGGTAAATTATTATTTAAAGGCTCATTTGTAGATGGTTACGAAAATGGAGAGCATATTTTTTATTATAAAAATGGTAAATTAAAATCAAAGCAATTTTACAGTTTCGGACGAAAGGAAAAGAATTGGGAATATTACGATTATTACGGAACTTTACTAAAAATACATACTTTTAAAAATGATAAGTTGATAAAAATTAATGGTATCGGTGTTGAATTTTGAATGCTTATGTAAAGATTTTTCAATTTTCTATACATAATAAACTATCTTTGTAAAGATTTTCGCATTTTCTTTACATAATAAATTATCTTTGTAAAGATTTTTTAATTTTTTATACAAATGAATACTTGGAAACTTAGTAAATTACCTTTAAATATTGATTTAGAGACAAAAAAAGTATTAAAAGCATTGCCTTCAGCACACGCTGCATTAGCTGAATTAAAAGGTATTGCTGCAACTATTCCTAATCAGAATATTTTGATTAATACACTTGGTTTGCAAGAAGCAAAGGATAGTTCTGAAATAGAAAATATAATAACCACTCACGATGATTTGTATAAATCAGAATTAAATTTAGAAAATTTTCAATCACTTCAAGCTAAGGAAGTACAAAATTATATTTCAGCATTAAAAAAAGGATTTGAATTAATTAATGAAACTGGTTTATTAACAAATAAATCAATTTTGCAAATTCAAGAAATTTTGGAAGATAATAAAGCAGGATTTAGAAAATTACCTGGAACAGAATTAAAAAATTCAACTACAGGAGAAACAATTTACACTCCTCCACAAGATTACAATGAAATAATTAGTTTAATGTCAAATCTTGAAGAATATATTAATAATTCCGATTTGCAAGATTGCGACCCACTTATAAAAATGGCAATAATACATTTTCAGTTTGAAAGTATTCATCCTTTTTACGATGGTAATGGCAGAACAGGACGTATAATAAATATTCTTTATCTGATTTTACAAAAATTACAAACATTACCAATTTTATATTTAAGTAATTATATAATTAAGAATAAACAACAGTATTACAAGTTGTTACAAACAGTAAGAGATGATAATTTGTGGGAAGATTGGATATTATTTATAATAAAAGGTGTTGAAGAAACAGCTATAGAAACTATTGATTTGATTAAAAATATTAGTCAATTAATGCTTAAATATAAGCATAAGTTAAGGGATAACTATAAATTTTATAGTCAGGATTTAATAAATAATTTATTTAAGCATCCTTATACTAAAATTGAATTTATTGTAAATGATTTAGGGGTTTCTCGTTTAACAGCCGCTAATTATTTAAATAAACTTGCGGAAGATAATATGTTACAAAAAGAAAAATTAGGAACGGGAAATTATTATATTAATACAGAGTTATTTGAATTGATGACAAAAAGATATATTTAGTGTCTGCAATAGAACTCCGATAACTGCGTTATACAAACATTTTTAAACAATCATTTACGAAAAGTAAACTCCTTATTTAAAAATGTTTGAAAGCCTTGTTCTCGAAGTTCTATTGCACTCACTTTCTAAAATTTAAATAACTATTTATTTTCTTTACAAAAGAATTTATTTATTTGCATAAGATTAAGAGTTAAAAATGATTAATTCTTAATTATTAACTTTTAATTATTAATTTTAAAAATGAAACCATACAAGCAATTAGCAGGACAAACACTAATTTACGGATTAGGAACAATAGTTCCTCGTTTGCTTAACTACTTGTTACTCACACCTTTCTACACCTATGTAGTTGCCGATTTAAGTGGATATGGCGTAATATCAGAGATTTATTCGTACATTGCTTTTTTAATGGTTTTGCTAACTTACGGAATGGAAACAACCTATTTTCGGTTTTCCGCAGATAGCAAATATGACAAAAATACAATTTTCAATACAGCATTTTTTAGTTTGATAATTACAACATCGTTATTTTTGATAGTTGTATTTACAAATATTACAAATATCTCATCTTTAATTAATTACGAGAGTAATCCGCAGTATATAATTTGGTTTTCGCTTATTGTTTCGTTTGATGCAATTACCGCAATACCTTTTGCTAAACTTAGGCAGGAGAATAAAGCTCTAAAATTCGCACTTATTAAGATAGGAAATATACTTGTTAATATTGGATTTAACCTTTTCTTTTTTCTTATCTGTAAAAATTCAGAAACAACTTGGTTACGAGAAATTTATAGCGAGGATATAGGTGTTGGATATGCTTTTTTAAGTAATTTATTTGCATCAATTTTTAGTTTTTTATTGGTTATTCCAGAGTTAAAATACTTCCGATTTAAAATTGATTTTTCTGTTTACCGAAAAATGTTAAATTATGCTTTGCCTTTGTTGGTAGTAGGTTTAGCAGGAATGGTAAACGAAGTAGCCGACAAGTTATTTATAAAATACATAACTCCCGAGCAACTAAAACCAATGGAACAGCTTGGTATTTACAGTGCAAACTACAAATTAGCTGTACTTATGACAATTTTTATTCAGATGTTTAAGTATGCAGCTGAACCATTCTTTTTTAATCAAGCAAAAAATACCGATGCTAAGCATATTTATGCCCAAGTAATGAATTATTTTGTTATATTTTGTTTGTTAATATTCTTATTAGTAACACTTTACATTGATATTTTTAAATATTTTATAGGCGAACCATTTAGGGTTGGAATAGGCGTAGTTCCTGTTATACTTTTTGCAAATATATTTCTTGGAATTTATTATAATTTATCGGTTTGGTACAAACTTACAAACCTTACACGCTACGGAGCTTTAATTTCAATAGTTGGAGTAGTTATAACATTGATTATTAATATATTATTTATTCCACAATTTGGATATTGGGCATCGGCTTGGGCTACTTTTTTATGTTATTTTATTATGATGGTGCTTTCATTTTTTATTGGCAAACGCCATTACAAAATAAACTACAATGTAAAACGAATAATTTTATATACTGCGGTTACAGTAATTATATTTTTAATTTATACTTATCTGAAAACAAGTTTATTATACAATCTTATTCTATCTACTTTACTTATTTTTTCATTTTTATTTTTGGTTGCTAAGATTGAGAAAATACGTGTTGTCGATTTGTTAGCAATTTTTAAACGTTAGTTTTAATTTTCTTTAAAAAGATTTATGTATCAAATATATATTCCTTATCTTATCCAAAGTTCTGATAGCTACACCTTTAGTTCCGATTTAATTTATTCATATTCATTAGCAAATAATCGTAATTTGGGTTTTAAACTTTCATTTTTATTGGCTAATCAAATTAAATTATCTGATAATTCATATATGCTTGATTATAATAAATATAAGTCATTTATTACTAATTTTAAGTTGTTTTATGTTTTTTAATAATGAACTCATTTAAACTTTTTTGGTAATAGGCTACAGTATTTTATTTTTTTAAAACTATGTAGACTTTATCTGTTAGACTTTGGCTTTTAGTTTTTAAATCTTTGGCAATAATGTTTTAACATCTAATAAAATAAAAACCAAAGGCTAAGGGCTAAAAGCCTAGTAATTAGCAAATAAAGTAATACCATATTAATTAGTAAAAAAGTTTAAATCACTTTAATAAAGAACACCCAAATACCCCCCATTAAACATAAAACATTAATAATTAAACATTATTTCCTATCTTTGTAAAAATTTATACATTAATCAGATGAGATTACACGTTTTAATAGCCTTTTTACTAATTAGTTTTTTGTCGTTTGGACAGACAAAAGCTGAGTTGGAGCGTCGTAAAAGGCAGAACTACAAGGATATAAAATTTACCAATCAATTATTAAAACAAACAAAGAAAAAAAAGAATATTTCGTATAATCGTTTGTTGCTTATTAATAGCAAGATACGTACACGTAAAAATCTGATTAGCAATATTAATAGCGAGATAGAGCTTATAGACTATGAACTTAAAGCAAACCAATCGGAGTTATTTGGCTTGACTGAAGATTTAGAAAAATTAAAAGACGAGTATGCTCGAATGATTTATTACTCCTATCTGCATAAAAATTCGTATAACAAAATAATGTTTATACTTGCCGCAGACGATTTTAATATGGCATATAGGCGATTAAAATATTTTCAGCAATATTCTGAGCAACGCCAAAAACAAGCAGAATTAATACTAGAAACCAAAGCCGAGATAAAGCAAAAACTTGACCTTTTGCAATTAATGAAAGCCGAAAAAAATGATTTATTATTAGATAAGAAAACGGAAAATAAAGAGTTATTAGCCGAAAAAGACGAGCAAAAAAAGAGTTTTAATAAGATAAAAATAGAAGAAAAAAAATTAAAAAGGAAGCTAAATAAACAATATAGGATAGCCCAAAATCTGCAAAAGGAAATTGAACGAATAATTGAGGAAGAGGCACGCAAAGCAGCAGCTAAACAACGTAACTCATCGGCAGGATTCTTTAAACTTACCCCAGAGGAAAAGTTGATTGCAACTAATATCGAGAAAAATAAAAATCATTTGCCTTGGCCTACCAAACGAGGTGTTATAACAGGTAGTTTTGGTGAGCATCCACACCCAGTTATACGTGGCGTTAAGGTTAAAAACGATGGCATTGATATTTCTACCAATAGCGGAGCTGTGGCACGTTCAATTTTTGAGGGAACAGTTAGTAGGGTAATAACCGTCCCTGGGGCTCATAAAACTGTGATTATCAGACATGGAAACTACTTGACCGTATATTCAAATTTGAAAGAAGTTATTGTAAAACAAGGCGATAAAGTAAAAACAAAACAGACAATCGGTGTAATTTATACCGACAAAGCCAACGAAAACAAAACAGTTCTACAGTTTCAGATTTGGAAAGAAAACAAAAAACTTAACCCAGAATTTTGGTTAGCACATAGTAGAAATGGATAAAATTCAAATATTACAAAATAAGCTCAATCGCTTTGTTAATAAATACTACGCTAATCAGATTATTAAGGGATTAATAGTTATTCCCACAATCTTTTTTGTAGTAGTTTTTTTGGTATCTTTTTTAGAATATATCAATTGGTTTCCTATCAATACACGCTTATTTTTGTTGCTTTTTAGTGTTGCCACGATACTATTTTTTGTAGTGGCTTTCTTATTTATTCCGCTATTAAAATTCTTAAAAATAGGCAAACGTTTATCCGACCGAAAAGCCGCTAAAATCATAGCTCAGCATTTTCCTGATATACAAGATAAAATAATTAATGCCTTACAGTTACATTCCGATTTTGATGATGATAATGACCTGATAATTGCAGGGTTAAATCAGAAAATTGAGCAACTTGAAAAGTTTGATTTTAACGATGCTGTAAACTTCAAAAGCAACTTAAAGATACTTGTTTATCTGTTAATAGCCTTGTGTGTATTTGGATTGAGCCTTTTTATAAAACCCGAAATTTACACCAAAGGAACAAAACGCATTATTTCATTAAATACCGAATTTGTAAAAGAGGCTGGTTTTCAGGTTGTTATTGATACAAATAAATTACTTGTAAATAGGTCGGAGGATTTAGAAATTGATGTGAAACTTGTTGGTAATGAGTTGCCTACCGAGTTATTTATCAATTATGGCGGACTTGATTTTTTATTGGAAAAAGTTACAAATACTCATTACAAGTACAAGTTTAAAAACGTAAATGGCAACTTTTATTTTAATGTTTATAACAGCGAATTTAGGAGTAAAAATTATCAAGTAAAGGTACTTTTAAAACCCATTTTAAAGAGTTTTAAGCTACATTTAGTATATCCAAAATACATAAATAAAGCTGCGGAAACAATCGACAATATAAACGAAATAAACGTGCCTTATGGCTCAAAATTAGAATGGCAATTTTACACTCAATTTTGCGACTCCTTACTAATCAATAAAAATAATAATTTAAAAGCATATTTTGTTGATAATAATACACTTAAAATTAATGAATTAGCTCTTAAAAATACTGTTTTTTCAGTGTCTTTACAGAATAAAAACACTACTTTACATTCATTTATAAACATAAAAGTAAACGTTATTCCCGACCTTTATCCATCAATAAAAGTCAGTTATGTTACTGATAAAACTAACAAGCGTTTATTTTATTTTAAAGGCTTTATTTCCGATGATTTTGGTTTTTCAAAATTAGAAGTTTATAAAAATTCAAAACCTTATCAAGCTCTTGATTTTCTGCCAAATATGAAAGAGCAGGAATTTTATTATGCCTATGAATTTTCAAAAGATTCCACCGATGCAACAGAGATTTTCTTTAAGGTTTCGGATAATGATTTTATTGCAGGAACAAAAAGTGCAGTGTCCGATGTGGTACGTATTGTTATGCCTAAACCATCGGAAATTGACAAAAAACAGCAGGAGGATTTTAAGGAAATATCTGAAAAATTGGACAAGAGTTTATTTATGGCTTACGAGCTTAAACAGGATATTAAAGAGATAAAAAAGAGTTTGATAAATGATAATTTACAGACGTGGGAAAAGCAGAAACAAATTGATAATCTGGTAGATAAGCATAATAAACTTAATAATCTGATAAAGGAAATTGCACAGAAAAATTTAGAAAAGGATAATTTTAAAAATTCGTTTTCCGAATCGACAAAAGAGCTACTTGAAAAGCAAAAACAGATACAAGATTTGCTTGAAAATGTAATGACCGATGAGATTAAAAAACTTATGGAAGAGCTTAAAAAATTGTCGGAGCAATACAACGAGGACAAGTTAAATGAGTTGTCGCAAAAAATGGAATTAAATTATGATGATTTGTCGAAGGAATTAGATAAAAACTTAGAATTACTGAAAAAATTTGAAATTGAGGAGAGGATAAATAATCAGATAGAAAATCTGAAAAAGCTATCGGAAAAGCAAGAAAAACTTAGCAAGGAATTGGGCAATAAAAAAGCAAATACCGACTCGTTAAGTGCTGAAAATAAGAAGATGGGAGAGGAGCTGAACAGGATTAAAGATGAATACAATAAGAATAAAGACAGTAACGAAAAGTTAGAAAATAAGTTTGATTTGCAAGATTTCCAAAAGGAATTTGACGAGATAGAGCAAGGAATAAAAGAGAACGAACAGGATATACAAAACAATAAAAAACAGGCAAAGAATAAAGCTCAAAAAAATGCAAACAATTTGAATAATTTAGCTCAAAAAATGCGTCAGATGATGGATAAAAATAAGGACGAAGAGGAGGCGGAAAACGCTGATGCTTTGCGATTATTATTAAATAATTTATTCTTTATTTCGTTTGGTCAGGAAAGGGTTATGCAGGAGTTTTTGTATATTCAATACGATAATCCTAAGTATATGAAACTGTTGCAAGAGCAGAAAAAATTAAGCGATGATTTTCAGATTGCACGTGATTCATTATATGCCCTTAGTAAGCGTACTCAACTGATTGGCAGACATATATCAAAATCGGCATTTACCATTGAAGATGAGATGATTAACACAATAAATTATCTTGAAAAACGTAATATTTCTGTTGCCAGACGAAAACAACAAGAGGTGCTTACTGCGGTTAATGATATGATACTTCTTTTAAGCGAATCTTTGCAAAAAATGGATCAATCTGGTAGTGGAAGTGGTAAGAGTTCGAGTAAGCGTAAGCAAAAGCCTAAAAAGGGCAATCAGGAATCTTTATCGGATATGAAAAAAGGTCAGGAGAGCCTAAAAAATCAGTTGCAAAATATGCTTAATAAAATGAAGCAGGGCGGAAAGCAAAACAAAAGTGCAATGGGTAAGATGTTGGCTCAGCAAGAGATTTTACAGCAGATGCTTAACGAGATGATGACAAATGGCGGAGTAGGCAAGGAGACAAATAAATTGCTGAAAGACATCAAAAAGCTAATGGAGCAAAACAAAAAAGATTTGGTAAATATGCGTCTGTCAAATTCTACAATGATGAGGCAAAAGCAGATAATGACCAGATTGTTAGAGGCTGAAAATGCAGAGAAGGAGAGAGATAAGGAGGAACGTCGTGAATCTAATCAGGCAATAAATTATAAATTGAGTAATCCTGAAAAATTATTTGACGATAAGGAAGAAAATATTAATTTTAACGAAATTTTTAAAACTAAATCCGTTAATCTGTTTGATTTTTATAAGTACAAATACATTGAATATTTGAAACAAATAGAAAAAAACACTAAAAAAACACCGTGAAAGAGGAATTAATTATATCATCCAAATTGGAGAATATTTATGTTGTTGAGAATTTTATTAATGATATATCTGCAAAATTGTCAATAAATACAGATATTTACAATAACATATTTTTGTCTGTTATTGAGGGTGTTACAAATGCCATTATTCACGGAAATAAGAGAGATGAGAAAAAACAAACTCAAATATTAGTACAAAAAGAAAAAGATATTTTACAAATTCAGATAAAAGACGAAGGTAAAGGTTTTGATTATAGAACAATACCAAATCCTACCGATAAAGATAATCTGGAAAAGCCTAATGGAAGAGGTGTTTTTTTAATGAAACAATTATCTGATGGTGTAGAATTTAAAGATAACGGAGCAGTTGTAATCTTAAAATTTAAAATTAAGTGATAAGTTTTTTTAATGAAGATGTTGATATGCCAAACATCTCGGAGCAAAAAGAAAAATGGCTATCTTTTGTAATTGATGATAATAAAAAGAATGAAGGTGAATTAAATTTCATTTTTTGTTCAGACGCCTACCTTTTGGACATCAATCAAAAATACTTACAGCATGATTATTATACCGATATTATTACTTTTGATTATTGTGAGAATGATATTATTTCAGGCGATATTTTTATAAGTACCGAAAGAGTTGCTGAAAATGCTGAGAAATTTAATGTGTCTTTCGACAGTGAATTATCTCGTATTTTGGTTCACGGAGTATTGCACTTACTTGGTCAGCACGACAAAGCCCCTGATGATAAAAAAGAAATGACCCGCTTAGAGGATAAGTATTTATCTTTAATGATTAATTATTAATTTAAGAAATGCTTATTTGTGGAGTTTATGAAAAAATTAATTCTAATAATTTTAGTTATTTATTCAGTAATTAGTCAAGCTCAAGAGACTAAGGTTGCATCGGTAGAAAATAGAATTTATGGAGTACAAGCAAGTTTAGGTTTGTGGTCTTACGGTGAGTTTAAATTGGATAATACTATTACTTTAAGGACAGAAGTTGGTATGTATGGTGGTTATGTAGCATATAAGATGATGGGTTTCTATGATGAAAAAGGTTTTATATTTATACCAGAAATATCAATATCTTCACGTTGGTATTATAATTTACATAGAAGACATTTAAAAGGTAAAAATATTATTAGTAATAGTGGTAATTTTTGGAGTTTAAGATTAGGATATGTTCCTAATTTATTAATTTCTAATAATTCAAATTTTACGAAAAATGAAAGTAGTATAGATTTAATTCCTATGTGGGGAATGCGTAGAGCTATGGGAAAACATTTTGATTTTGAACTAGGGTTAGGTGTAGGTTATGCCTATCGTTTTGTTATAAAACCTAAATTTGAAGGTAAGCATACCCCTTCTATATATATCCTTTTACGTTTTGGTTATCATTCTTAGTCAAGTAGAGTAATAACAAGTATTAAAATGAATAAAAAATATATGGTTCAAGATTAGTTAAGTTATTATTATCTTTGCTTAACTAATTAAAAGCCAATGAGTAATAGTTATTTTTTTCGAGCCAAGATTTCTGATGAAAAAT